>Ga0189287_100053_pt1:0-150000 | contig 151746 bp, 144 predicted proteins | sample UW86minimetaG_FD_130319 | JGI IMG/M metagenome (GOLD analysis project Ga0189287, IMG submission 130319) | Marine microbial communities from the Costa Rica Dome - UW86 mini metaG | ecosystem: Environmental > Aquatic > Marine > Oceanic > Photic zone | place: Costa Rica: the Eastern...
ACGGCGGCGGCAACGGGAACGGCGGTGGAAACGGGAACGGCGGTGGAAACGGCAACGGTGGCGGAAACGGCAACGGCGGCGGCAACGGGAACGGCGGTGGAAACGGCAACGGCGGTGGCAACGGAAACGGCGGTGGAAACGGAAACGGCGGCGGTAATGGCAATGGCGGCGGCAACGGCAATGGCGGCGGCAACGGGAACGGCGGCGGCAACGGCAATGGCGGTGGAAACGGCAACGGCGGCGGTAATGGAAACGGCGGCGGCAACGGCAATGGCGGCGGTAATGGAAACGGCGGCGGCAACGGTAATGGCGGTGGAAACGGCAATGGCGGTGGAAACGGCAATGGCGGTGGAAACGGTAACGGCGGCGGCAATGGAAACGGCGGTGGAAACGGCAACGGTGGCGGAAACGGTAATGGCGGTGGAAACGGTAATGGCGGTGGAAACGGTAATGGCGGTGGAAACGGCAATGGCGGCGGCCACGGAAACGGCGGCGGTAATGGAAACGGTAATGGCGGTGGAAACGGCAATGGCGGTGGAAACGGTAACGGCGGTGGAAACGGTAACGGCGGCGGCAACGGCAATGGCGGCGGAACCGGTGGAGGCACAGATACCTCTGGCGGCGGCGGCCTAGATATCGATGATGCGATCGGTATCGGTATTGGTGTGATTGGCGTTGGTGTGGGTGTTGGAATTCTCACCGGGGGAGGTTCACCTGTCCCCGGCGTGCCAGACGTCCCAGGCGTGCCAGACGTGCCAGACGTCCCAGGCGTGCCAGACAGTCCTGTAACACCTGACGTGCCGGATGTGGTTGACACCCCAGCAGACCCTGTTGTGGAGACGACGCAGCCTCAAACGCCTGAGCGGGTTACGCGTCCCGACAGTCAGGCGCTGTCAGAACCCTCTCCCACGATCTGTTCCGATGGTTTTACCTGGAGAGAGGTCGAGCTTATTCAGGACTATTACAACAAATACCCTCCTCACGACGCTTATACGCCAGCTTATGTGGCAGAAAGCCTGCGGGAAGGAGAGCCTATTTCTCGAGGGTTGCTGAAACGGGCGAAACGGATGCCATGGTGGCTGGAGAGAAACCTGTCAGAATGTGATGGGCATATCGACCGCGTGATCGGGAACCATGTCGTGCGGGTTGACCGCTGGACGGATGAACTTGTTGGCCATGTTGTGATCGGTCAATAGTCAAGGTGCTTAAGGGTGGGTCGGGGAAGCCAAGCTGGCTTTCCCGGCCCTTTCTATTTGACTGAACGCCACTTTGATCGATCGGAGAAAATCGGCTACACCTCCCCACCTTAGGCGCCTCATTTTCGGGAATTTCCATGAGCGATCAAAAACCGTTTCAACACGACAAAGACCGGCCCTGGATTTTCCGCACCTATGCCGGGCACTCCACCGCGGCTGCGTCCAATGCGCTTTATCGGGACAATCTCTCAAAGGGTCAGACGGGGCTTTCTGTTGCTTTCGATCTGCCGACCCAGACCGGGTATGACGCCGACCATGTGCTGGCGCGGGGCGAAGTGGGCAAGGTCGGTGTGCCGATCAGCCATCTGGGTGATATGCGACAGCTCTTTGACTCAATTCCGCTCGAACAGATGAATACGTCCATGACGATCAATGCGACGGCGGCGTGGCTGCTGGCGCTCTATATCGCCGCGGCAGATGAGCAGGGTGCGGACCGGGCAAAGCTCACGGGCACCGTGCAGAACGACATCATCAAGGAATACCTGTCGCGTGGCACTTATGTATTTCCCCCGGACCCATCGTTGCGGCTCATCACAGATATTATCTCTTACACCTATCGCGAAGTCCCGAAGTGGAACCCGACCAATGTCTGCTCCTACCATTTGCAGGAAGCAGGCGCGACGCCGGTACAGGAACTGGCCTTTGCGTTGGCGACAGCCCAGGAAGTGCTGGACCGGGTGAAGGCAAGTGGCCAAGTGCCGGACGCTGACTTCGCGCGGGTTGTGGGGCGTATCTCTTTCTTCGTCAATGCAGGTGTGCGCTTTGTCACTGAGATCGCCAAGATGCGCGCGTTTGTGGACCTGTGGGACGATATTTGTGCCACGCGCTACGGTGTGGATGATCCGAAGTTGCGACGGTTCCGCTATGGCGTGCAGGTGAACTCGCTCGGCCTTACAGAGCAGCAGCCAGAAAATAATGTGTATCGCATTCTGATTGAGATGCTGGCGGTGACGCTGTCGAAAGATGCGCGTGCCCGCGCGGTACAGCTGCCGGCCTGGAACGAGGCGCTGGGCCTGCCGCGGCCTTGGGATCAGCAATGGTCGCTCCGCGCGCAGCAGATCCTCGCCTTCGAAACGGACCTTTTGGAATATGAAGATCTGTTTGACGGCTCAACCGTGATGCAGGCCAAGGTCGATCAGTTGAAGGCAGACGCGCTGGAAGAGCTTAGCGCTATTGAGAAGATGGGTGGTGCGGTCGCCGCCATCGACAGTGCTTACATGAAGCAGGCGCTTGTAGAATCGAATGCGGAACGGCTGGGCCGCATTGAAAGTGGCGAGATGGCGGTGATTGGTGTGAACAAGCAGCTGGAGACGGCTGCCTCACCGCTTGGCACTGGGGACGAAGCCATCATGGTTGTTCCACCTGAAGTGGAGCAGGCACAGATTGCCAATCTGGAAACCTGGCGGGCCCAGCGGGACGATGAGGCCGTAAAATCTGCACTTGCGGATCTGCGTGCTGCGGCCAAAGAAGGCCGCAATATCATGGAGCCCTCCATCGTCTGCGCTAAAGCTGGCGTCACAACGGGCGAATGGGGCGAAGTGCTGCGCGGTACGTTCGGCGAATATCGCGCCCCGACGGGTGTTGGCACGAATGCACGCAATGATGTGTCTGGCCTTGATGCGATCCGCGACGAAGTGGATGCGGTCTCCGCAAAGCTTGGTCGTCGCCTGAAATTCCTAGTTGGCAAGCCGGGACTTGATGGTCACTCAAACGGGGCGGAACAGATTGCTGTGCGGGCACGGGATTGCGGCATGGACATTGTTTATGACGGCATTCGTCTGACGCCCGAGCAGATCGTACAGGACGCGGTTGACGGCAAGGTCCATGTGATCGGCCTTTCCATTCTCTCTGGTTCTCATGTGCCTTTGGTCAAAGAGGTTATGGAACGATTGGGCGAAGCCGGTCGGCTCGACGTGCCGGTTGTCGTTGGCGGGATCATTCCGCCAGAAGATGAAGAGGCGCTCAAAGCGTCAGGTGTGGCAGGTGTCTATACGCCCAAGGATTTCGATCTCAACAAGATCATGAGCGACATTGTCCGAATCGTGGATACAGACAGCGCGGCATAGATGCCGAATTGCTGCCAAATTAGGCAGAACACTGAATTTAGACTGGGCAAGCGCCTGTTGCGGCTTTGCCACGGGATCATTGGTTCACTGAAAAGTTAGCGTTAACACAGTTTCGCCCCATTTCAGGGCTGGTTTCGCCGCAAAGCTTGAGCAAGACTTAAGGCCTGGATCTTCGATCTGTGCGGCGTACGGGGATTTGGAGGGGAATTGCTGCGTTTATCTGTGTGCTGCCTTTCCCGTTCTGCAACATGAGAAGAGGTGCGCCATGAGCTGGGGGCAAGATAGCCAAAAACGGGACGAAGAGCTGCGAGCGGCTGCCGAGTATGGGCGGCGAGCTGAGCCTCTTCCCGATATCCACATTCATTCTGTCCTGACCCAGGCTGACGCTGAATATGGCGAAGAGCTGCGGGACCGCCGCGCGCGCCAGGAGCATCTGGAGCGGGAAATTGTTTCTCTGGGACGTCGACTGTCAGCGCCCATGAGCGACGAAGAGAAACCGCGTCGACGCTGGTTTCGTCGTGCCGCGAAAACAGGGGAGGCGTGAGACACATGAAATTCGTTTCTTCATCCCTTGTGAGTGACGACCAACGTCACAAAATCAATGAGAACTTTATCACCAGCCAGCGGGATGCCCGTTATCGGCCTTTCTATTTTGGCGCCATCCTGTTCACGGTTCTTGTCGCGGGCGGAGCCCTCTTTGTCGACTATATGATCGTCACAGAATTCTGGACCCGAGCGCTTGCCAATGAGTTCCTGGAACTTCCTGGGTCACTCGCAAGTTCTGTGGCGTTCAAAAGCTTGCAGGTTTTGTTCGCCACACTCGCCGCTCACATCTTTATCGAACATATGGGCGTCTTTGGACGCGCGGTGTTTGTCCGGGTGCTCTTCCTGCTCGCGTTGACGATGCTTGGCGGTGTCGGCTTGTTGCTGGCCCTCATGTCTCTTCCCGCGGGTCTTGCTGATGCGGGCCTTGGCGGCAATGGCGCGTCTCTTGGAACAGCGCTGTCCAGCCTTGGCATTGAGACGGAAGCTGCCCGCGAAGCCGCGGTTGCGCAGACCGGTCTTGATGAAGCACGTGCCTACCAGCCTGTGCTGTGGATGGCATCGCTTGGCGTGATCTTCCTGGTTGTGACAGGCGTGGCGGCGCTTTTCCTCCATTACGCTCTGATCAATCTCAAGAAGCTTTTTGAGACACGCGATTTTGCGGAGCGCAAAGCGGACACGAGCCGGCTTGCTGCTTTGGAAGCTGAATATGCGCGCAATCGCGAGACCCTCATCGACATGGAACGGATGGATTATCGCCGCAATATGCTGTGGACCCGTTTGATGGATTCCTGTCGCGCCTATGAACGCGGGCTTGAAGGAACACGGACCAGCTACCTCACCGGACGTAAGGTCCGCGCATTGCCGGCACCCGGGCGTAAGCGTCAGGAGCGAGCGGCCGCAGAAGAACGGAGCGAACAGCTTAAAGCATGTGCTGATAGTCAACAGATTGCGCGCTATGAGGCGCTGTTTGAGGACTGGTGGTCTCGCCGTCAACGGATGTCCGTGAATGATGGCGGTCCACGCGAAGCTGTTGGCGAGGTTTTGCCGCCGGTCAATACAGGCCGCCGCGTTCCGATTAACAAAGCGGCGGAGTAAGGCCATGAAGCGGTTTGGTGGTGTTGTTGCCGGTGTCGTCGCGAGTGGGGCGCTGGCATTGAGCTTTTTGTCTGGCAGCGCAGATGCGGCGCTGTCCAGTGAACCCTCCGAACCAACTCATCTGGTTATCGGCCTAGATCTTTCGAAATCCAATCCTTTGGTGACGAGCGATGTGTTTGCAGCCCAGGTTGCAAACCGGTTGGCGGAAGAGATCAGGGGCCTCCCTGTGCGTTCCAAAGTGACCGTGCGGTCATTTGGTGTTTACGACACTGGGTCCAATCCTCTTCGCATTGATCAGGTGATCTCAGCGCGTGCGCGGCCTGGCGATGTGGCCGATGGCATTCAGGCATTGGTGTCGAACCTTCCCCGGCTTGTGTCTGAGGGACGGCTCGAAGCGCAGATGAAGACCAACATCGTTCCGTTTCTTGAAACGATGGCGGGGGGCATTGATTGCTCCAACCCTACGAAAATCGTGCTGCTCACCGATGGCGCTGAAGATAGTGAGCTTGGCCGTTTGACTCGCTCCGGCGGGACGCTGCCTCCGGCTCAGGCAGGGTCATTTTCGGGATGTGGTGAACTCCTCATGTTGGGGATGGGCCGCGGCTTTAACAGCCCGAGTACGACTGCACGTTTTCGAACTGCCTGGACTGAATGGTCTGATGAAGCCGGGTTTGATCGGTTTGTCGGCCTTTACGACTGGTAATTCGTCACAAAACCCTTCGATTTTTGTCGAAAACAGCCTCTTTCTGTTGTCGCGTTTTCCAACCGCAAAAACCATTCAGTTTTTGCTGAAAACAGCCTCTTTCTGTTGTCGCGTTTTCCAACCGCAAAAACCATTCAGTTTTTGCTGAAAACGCTATAGCTTCCGGCCCGCGGGGATGGTCTTTGTTTTTTGCCCGTCCGGAGTCCTCTCGGTTTTGGTTTTGTCAAAACTGTGAAGGCTCAAGCCTTTTTATTTCGTCGCGTTTCTGGACGCAAAACCGGTAACCACTTTTGCTGGAAACGCTCTATGCGGGGTTATTCATGGAAGCGGCGCAACTTGTTCTGCCGATCTTTTTCATCATTGCACTTGGGTATTTTGCCGGCCGCACTCAGTTTCTGAGTGAAGAAGCGATCGACGGGATCGACAAATACGCCTTCACCTTTGCGATCCCCGCACTGCTCTTCCAGGCGCTCGCCAATACAGAGCTTCCTGAAGCCCTGCCCTGGGGGCTTTGGCTCTCCTACTATGGCGGCGTGATGATCGTATGGGCGATAGGTGGACTGCTTGCGTTGACGGTCCTGGGTCGTTCACCTGCCGACAGTGTGATTGTCGGCTTTGGTGGTGGATTCTCCAACACGGTGATGTTGGGTATTCCGATCATTCTAACGGCCTACGGGGAAGAGGCAGGCGTGCCACTTTTCTTTATCCTCGCTTTCCACGGTCTCACGCTTTTCACCGTTGCGACATTTCTTCTGGAGACAACCAAACCGCGAGACGGTGCAGCATTGTCAATCGGATCGATCCTGGTTGAAAGTGGTCGAGGCATGATCAAAAACCCGGTGATCATTGCACTCGGGTCAGGCATCGCTTTCGGGCAGACCGGGATTGCGATCCCGGACCCTTTGGATGTGACACTGGAGATGCTGGGACGGTCGGCTATTCCCTGCGCCCTCTTTGTGCTCGGCGCCACACTGGTGCGCTATGAGATCAAGCGCTCCATCGGAGCAGCGTCTCTCATCGCAATGGTGAAGCTGGTGCTCCATCCAATCGTTGTGTTCGGCCTTGCCATGTATGTGTTTGCGCTGCCGCCGCTTTGGATCAAAGTGCTGGTGACCATGGCGGCGATGCCAACGGGCGTTTACTGCTTCATCCTGGCCAATCGCTATCAGGCCGCTCCCGGGGCGGCGTCGTCGGCGGTGGTGCTGGTGACAGGGCTCAGCCTTGTCACCCTCACTGTGGTGCTCAATCTCTTTCTGTAGAGCTCAAGCCTTTGCGGGCAGGAGATTTGGTTCCTGGCTCATGCGGAACATGTCCGGCCGGATGAAGAGGAAGGCGAGCGGTGTCTTTTCAATCAGCTTGAAGCCGATCAAAGGTGCTGCCACCGCAACGAAGGTTGCTGAGAGCGCAATCAGGTCAGCATTTTCGATGATGCCTGTTTTTGCGAGCCCGATCCGCACAACCGCACCTGGCAGGAAGAAAGCGAGATATACATAGAGCGAGTGCTGCCCGACATAGGCGAGCCATTTCAGACGCCCATGATCAGCCGCTACGGACAAGAGAGCGATTGTCGCCGCGCCGCCGCCAAATGCAGCCAGCAGGCCGAAGATGGGCTTGGTTGCGATACCCGCTTCGACAAAGAAATAGACCATGGCAAAGGCACCGATGGAGCCCGCAAATACCCGAAGGGCATTCTCCCTCGCAAATTCAGCAAGGTTGAAGAAGTGCTGAGCTCCCACATAACCGGCAACAAAGAACACGTAGCGATCAGCGAACTCGTCAATGGCACCCCAGCCTGTATCAACAGGCGATGCATAGAGAATGACGGCGGCGCTCATCAGGATGATGGGGGGTACGTTTTTCAACAGGCGCGTCACCATGAAGAAGATGGCAAGCGCATGGATGAACCAGAGCGTTGAAATCGGTTCGATGGGCAGAAGCAATACGTCATTCAGGCTGAATGTGTGATTGCCATAGCCTGAGAGGCCGACTTTCACAGTCAGCTGGATAGCGGCCCAAAGGAAGTAGAAATAGACAAAGTGGAACAGTTTCGCGTCGACGAACTTGGCGCGGTTCCACTGGAGCGACCGGCTGACAAAAAGGCCGGCGATCATGAAAAAGAGCGGCACGCGGAAGGGACGTGCGAACTCAACAATGTCGACCATCCACATATGGTTGACGCCCATGCTCTCCATTGTGCCCAGCGAAATATGCATCTGAGCGACGAGGATAATGGTCACGCCCTTCACATAGTCGATCCAATCGATCCGTGAGGGGGGTGTTGCAGATTGAGGCGCTGTATGGGTCATGTCAGTCATGGGGGTCACGTCCGTTGAGCGTTTTAGGCTGCTTTTGTCCCGAAATGGCACAGGTTTGTGCGGTCAGGGGACGGGTCACAGCTGATTACGCTTATCAGAGCAGGAACCAGGCCATGTCTTGGGCGGCTGACCTAAAGCCCAATCATCTGGCGGATATCAGTGGGTGTTTTCCCAGCCTCTCTCAGGTCTTTTAGTCCCAGATCCTTGGCACTTTTGGAGAGGCGGCGACCTGTTTCATCTTCTATGAGCCTGTGATGGCAGTAGCGCGGCTCGGGCAAGTTCAGCAGCACCTGCAGTAGACGATGGATATAGGTCGCTGGATAGAGGTCCCGCCCTCGGGTGATATGGGTGATGTTCTGCAATGCATCATCCACCACGACCGAGAGGTGATAGGAGGTTGGTACATCTTTTCGCGCTATGACCACATCGCCGAAGAGTTCAGGTCTGATCGGCTGAGTGCCAGTTTTGCCTGACGGAGAGCCCTCCAATTCGATGAGAGATATTGGGCCGCCAGATTTCTCCGCCGCCAGCGCCATGGCTTTCTCCGTGTCCAGGCGCCAGGCATAGCTCCGGCCCTCCCACATTAGCTGGGAACTTTCTTTGGGGCTTATGTCCTTGTAGATGCCCGGATAGAGAAGGGCGCCATCGGGATCTCGGGGCCAACGCTCCCTATCAATTTCACTGTCAGCAATGGTCTGTTCAATCTCGCGTCTGGTCGCAAAACACGGGTAGACCACGTCCAGGTCACGGAGCTGTTTGAGGGCGGTCTCAAAGTCTGAGAAATGTTCTGACTGTTGCCGGACAGGTGTCTCCCAGGTAAGGCCAAGCCATTCAAGATCTTCATAAATACCTTCGACAAATTCAGGTCGACACCGGCCCACATCAATATCTTCAATCCTGAGCAGAAACCGCCCGCCGAGCTCGGCTGCTTTCTCTGCCGCGTAGAGAGCGGAATACGCGTGGCCCAGGTGGAGCCTGCCATTGGGGCTCGGGGCGAATCGGATGATGGTGTCTGGTTTCTGCATCAGCGTCTTTTTACGCGAAACCTCTTGCGTGGCGGATTCTTGACCGATTTGACGCAGGGTTATGAGTTGCGGCTTCACACCAGCGTCGCACTAGATATAGTATTTTCCCAACAACAGTCGAAGCGAAGTTGAGTCCGGGTAAGTTTAGACGATTCCAGGAGGACGTGACGGTGCAAGGTGAGTTTGCGACGCCAGAAGGGTGTCCGGCGTTGGTGCTAAATGCGGATTTCAGGCCGCTTAGTTATTATCCGTTATCGCTGTGGTCCTGGCAGGATGCGATCAAGGCCGTGTTTTTGGATCGCGTGAACATCGTGTCCAATTATGATGTGGCGGTGCATAGCCCAAGTTTTGAGATGCAGCTGCCGTCGGTTGTCTCTCTCAAGACTTATTTGAAGCCGGCGCAATATCCTGCGTTCACCCGTTTCAACCTTTTCCTGCGCGACAGTTTCCTCTGCCAGTATTGTGGCGACGAACATGAACTGACCTTTGATCATGTGATCCCGCGGCGTCTGGGCGGTCAGACGACCTGGGAAAATGTGATTACGGCCTGTGCGCCGTGTAATTTGCGCAAAGGCGGCAAGCTGCCGAAAGAGGCCGGAATGATCCCGCGCCAAAAGCCGTTCCGACCAACGGTGAATGAGCTCCACAAGAACGGACGGCGGTTCCCGCCTAACTATCTGCACGAGAGCTGGCGTGACTATCTCTACTGGGATAGCGAGCTGGAAGCGTAGCGTTTTTTCAGGAAACGCTTAGGCCTTTTCCGACGCGCGGATGGCCGCTCGACAAATCGTCTGGATCACATTTGAGAGCACTGGATAGCCGGGGGCGTCTTCGGCGCCGTTCTCCAAAGCTTCCTGCTTGTGGGCGAGTTCTTCTTCGCGAAATTGAATGATCGTTTCTTTCAGATCTTCTTCTGTGTCGAGGGTGGATAGCTCGTCAATCTGACGCTGATAGTGCTCATCGATGACGGATTCTACGGCTACCGTGCAGGCGTGCGCTGCCTTTTCACCCATGAGGGCCGTCGCCGCCCCCATCGCAAAGCCGCCTATGTGCCAAAGCGGATTAAGGGCTGTAGGGCGGACCTGTCTTTCATTCACAAGTTTGTTGAACCGGTCGAGATGCTCTTCCTCTTCCGCTGCCATGCGGGTCAGACTCTCGGTGATCTCTTTCTTGTGGGGCAGATTGCGGAAGACAGCGAGCTGTCCTTCATAGATGCGCACGGCACCATATTCGCCTGCATGGTCCACACGGATCATTTCCTTGATCCGCTCCGCTGTTGAAGGGCGGCCAGGATGATCTGCGGCGGCATTGAAAGAGGGTTTAGTCATCTACTCTTCCTCCAATCCTGTCATGGTCCAATAGCGTGCAAGGGTCAGTGACCCGAGTGCGGTCAAGAGGATCGAAATCAGAAAATTATATCCCGCCATGGAAATGCCGAAGAGACTCCAGGGGATTTCATCGCAGCGCGGGACTTTGACGCCTTCCAGTTGCTGTCTGAATTCATCAAGGCTTCCTGCCATCAGATTGACTCCGGTGCAGCCCTGTGGGCCTTCCCACCATTTATACTCAACGCCTGCATGGTACCCGGCCAGCACAATGTTCGCTGCTGCGGCCAGTGTGCAGAGTGCAACCAACAGAAGAGGAAGTTGTCCCAAATTGGTTTCGCGGGAAAGAACCCCGGCGATGAGGGAGGCTGGAATGAGGAAATAATAGGCGTAGCGTTGCTGAAGGCAGAGAGAACAGGGGTCAAGACCGCCAATATGTTCGAATGCGAGCGCTGTGCCGAGCGTCACCACGGAGATGGCAAAGATCAACCAAGGCACCTGGCGGTTTGCGATGGGTAAGGTGGTGAGCAAAGACATGGGATGACCTTACAGGATCAGGCCCACCAGGAGGAAGCCGCCGATCAAGAGTGCGACAAAAAGGATCGAAAGGAGCCCGAAATATTTGTCGATAAAGGTACGAATAGGCTCGCCGAACCACCATAAGAGGCCTGCCACAGCAAAAAACCGGGCGCCGCGGGCTACGAGGCTTGCGGCCATAAACACCAGGAAATTGAGGCCCGTTGCCCCGCTGGCTATGGTGATGACCTTGTAAGGGAAGGGCGTGAGCCCTGCGATCAAGACGATCCAGACGCCATATTCATTATAGCGCTCCGCAAAGCTCGCGAATTGGTCCGAATATCCATAGAAGCCGAGAATGGGTTCGCCGAGCTGAGCGAAGAAGAAAAAGCCAATCGCATACCCAGCAACACCTCCGAGAACTGAGGCCACGGTGCAAATAAGCGCATAGACCCAGGCCAGCGCGCGTTTCGCCAGCACCATAGGGATAAGGGCTACGTCTGGCGGAATGGGAAAGAAGGAGCTTTCGGCAAAGGAGACGAGTGCCAGCCCCCAACGCGCATGGCGGTGGGCGGCGAGGTTCATGGTCCAATCATACAGGCTGCGCAACATGGGACCCGTGATAACAGGGCATAAGATTTCTGTCTATCAAGTGCTCTTTCCCTTTGACGTGGGGCGCGCCGTGCCTATCATGGCGCCGCTTGACGGACGGTTCTCGTGCGTCATGCCCCTGTGGCGGAATTGGTAGACGCGGTAGATTCAAAATCTGCTGTCCGTACGGGCGTGCTGGTTCGAGTCCGGCCAGGGGCACCATTTTCAAATGGAGTGGCTTTTAGCTCGTTCTGTTCTTTCTAAGATCTCTTTGCGTTCGGGTGATGCCATATAGGCATCGTTTTCTTTCTCTAGTTTGTCCAGCCGTTCTGACTTCAGTTTGAAGATTTTTTCTAGAGTCATTCCTGCTTCAGGGGCTGCGTCATGGGCGGCGGTTAAGGAGCCCTGTTGGGCATAGCCTGTGTTTGGGTGGCAGTACTTTGCCTGGAAGAGCATTGGCCTCTGGTTTGGCTAGTGGCCATGCTCATAGGTGCTGCCTGGTTTTGGAACGTGGGTTTTTATGGCCCATGAAATGGAATTGGCAGCAGGAAGGCTGGCCTAATTTTACCTATGACCAAAGCGCTCTTCAGGAGCTTGAGGAACAGTTCCTTTTGAACTCTGGTGTGTTGGTTGGGGCTTTTATGCATCTGGCGCAAGACGACAAAGACCAGCTGACGGTTGACCTCATCAGCAATGAAGCGCTTAAAACGTCCGAGATTGAGGGTGAGTATCTCAATCGAGACAGCCTGCAATCATCCATTCGCAATCAACTCGGACTAGCAGGGCAGAAGACTAAGGCTTCACCTGCGGAACGTGGTGTCTCTGAGATGATGATTGATCTCTACCGCACCTTCAACGAGCCGCTTAGTTCAGAGATGCTACATCGGTGGCATACAACGTTGATGCAAGGGCGGCATGACCTTGTGGACATTGGAGCGTATCGGTCGCACGAAGAAGCAATGCAGGTTGTGTCTGGGCCACCTCGAAACCGCAAGATTCACTTTGAAGCACCGCCCTCATCGCAAGTGCCGAACGAAATGGAGCGCTTTGTTACCTGGTTTAATGATCATCAGGAAAAACAGGCAGGAGCACTAACACCTTTGGTGCGTTCGGGGATTTCTCATCTCTACTTTGAGTGCATCCACCCGTATGAAGATGGGAATGGCCGTATTGGCCGAGCTATTTCGGAAAAGTCGCTTTCCCAAGCGCAAGGCAGGCCAACCTTGCTTGCTTTGTCACACACGATTGAGCGGCGACGTAAGCGTTACTATGAAGCATTGGAGGCAGCCAATACGAATAACGAAGTAACAGAGTGGCTTCTTTACTTCGCAGAGATGGTGTTAGAGGCGCAGAGCTATACACATCGTCGCGTTGAGTTCCTCATTGAGAAGACGAAGTTCTATGACCGCTATCGTGGGCAGTTCAATCAGCGCCAAGAGAAGGCGATTTCTAGGATCTTCAGAGAAGGCCCTGATGGGTTCACAGGTGGCCTTAGCGCTGAAAACTATATCAGCATCACAAAGACATCGCGGACCACGGCAACGCGTGACTTAAGCGATCTTGCGACCAAGGGGGCTTTCAGTCGGACCGGAGAGCTTAAAGGCACGCGATATCATCTCGCTTTGGGGGATGACGCTGTACCTGGATAGGTTGAGGGTTTGCGCTGGGTTGTTGATGTCTCGCGAAAACAAGTAATTCAGGTTTCGGCCTACAATTTCATACCCTTGAGATCTGTTGTTGCTATTTGTTGCTCGCGATAGTTCGCTCGGCAAGCTGATGCGCGACATGGCTGGAAGCTTGTAACTGATCTATTTGATGGGACCATAAGGCTGGCACATCGGAGAAGTGAATCTGCTAGAGGTTACCTGCCGTAGTTTGAGGTATTGCCCTCGCAGCGTTCTCTGCGGCGAACCGAATCAAAGATCTTTGATAAGATGCACGTCCCTCTGTGGGAACGGAATTTCAATCTCGTTCCTCTTCAGAGCGTCAAATATCTCAAAGCGCAGATCATTTCGTACATGCACGATTGTAGAAATATCGCGCAGAAAAACCCTGACTTCGAAGTCTAAAGAGGATTCCCCAAATTCCTTCCAATAGATGTAGGGCGGCGGATCTTTTAGCGCGAGCGGGTGGGCTGTCGCACACTCAAGCAAAATCTCTCTTACTTTTTTTGGGTCGGATTTGTAAGCGACACTTACGGGAACGATTATCCGTCCGACCTTGTCCTTATGGGTCCAGTTTTGAACTGTGTTCGAGATAAGCTCAGAATTGGGAACAATTATTGACAGGCGATCAAAGGTTTCGATTTCAGTTGAACGAACGCTTATGCGTCGGACTGTTCCTTCACCAGAATTTGTGATCACCCAATCCCCGACTTTGACAGGTCGCTCAAAAAGCAAAATTACCCCGGAGACAAAATTATTGACGATGCTCTGCAGGCCAAAGCCGATCCCTACAGATAGGGCTCCAACAATGAGTGCAAGGCTTGAAAGATCCAAACCCAGGACGCCAATGGCCATGGCGGCTGCGATGACGGTCCCGAAATAGCCTACCAAAGTTTTGAACGAGTTTCGTATCCCATCGTCAAGCCGCGTATGCGGGAAAACTGTCTTTTCAAGCGCTTGCTGGATGAGATGTGTTGCGACGAGTATTGATAGAAATGTCAGCAGGGCGGCGAATATGTCGCCAACAGAGATCGTGATCCCACCAATGGAAAATCCCGATAATGCTTGCCTTCCGATTGCGTATATATCGAGCCATTCGATACCTACTGCCAACAACAAGAGAGGCAACAAAACCAACAGCAGAACAATATCCACCAACAACCAGATCCAGAATATGAGAAAGTTTGGGCTCTCTCCGTCCTCGGTCGTTCCGCTTTCAGTCGGCAGACGAGGCGTTTGATAAGCGAACATTGCCGCTCCAAGTTCAGCACGTAAGTAGATACGCAATAACCACATCGCTGAGACGAGGGCCAGACATACGGCCAGAGCGCGCAATATCAAATCCAAGAGAGCTATAAAGCCAAGCCCTAGGGCGCCGACAATCGCGGCCACTGTAATATATCCAATGATTTTTACTTTGGAATTCAGCAGGCTGCTTCCGTCATCGCACAGCCACTGGCTCGGACGTGTTGTGGCGATGATCGAAACAGCCGCAATGACACTTGCCAACGCCACCCAGAAAGAAATCATCTCAACAGTCAAAGATGTAGATCGGACGACGAAAAGAAGACCATAGGTACCGAATGCTGTGAGCACCCAAAACTTTACACTCGCCGCACATTTCTCTCCCATCTTCCGGCCCAGGTCGCCGCGACACAGGGACCCAAGAAAAGTCCGGCAAAAGGAACTCACGTAGAGCAGGAGAACCAGACAGAGCAATGCCCGCTCAATAATTGTAACGACTAGGCCTCCTCCCATATCGCTCCATAAAGTGGCGGCATATATGACGGTTGCTGCAATTGCGGGCGGGAGCATGTCGACGAAAACACGCTTTGCGCTACTCGATAGAACCTCTTTTTCGGCCGCAGATGTGATTATCCTGGCTTGCAGAGCTGCGGGGAGGTATCGCATAATTATCACCGCAAGGCTGAAAGCAATGGCGAAAACCGCCAGCGCACGCACTTTCCTTTCGGGGTCTAATAGGCCTTGCCACCAATTTCTTACTGCGCGGGTTACATCGCTGGGGACATTTGCAAGCTCCCCTATTGCCTCTCGCCCCAACAACAAAGTGCGGAATGAGGAGTGTGGTCTGAGCACGTCATCGAAAAACCGCTGTTTACGAGTATCGCCAATAGACCGAAGCGCTTGCGCGATTTCAGTCAGGGCAATGTTGCACTGTAGCTGTAATCGCTTGACGGTTTTCAGTTGGTTTCGGAGCGCTAGGATCTGACCTTCAAACTCGGTCGGCGTGGTCTCAGTTTCTACTGATGCATCAACACCAAAGGTTGCCAACTGACTGAGAATATCGCTTTCCACGTCGCCAAGCAGGGACTGCAGGCCTACTGACGCTGCCTGATGTAGAAAGAGGTTCTCACGAAAGGATAAGAGGTCGGCGCCGGTAGTCTCCGCCTGGAGGGTCAACTCAGCTATGGCTGAAAGCTCACTTAAGCGCTGTTTTTGTTCTTGTTCCCATTTCTGCAAATCAGCTGGGATTGCAGCATTGGCGTATTGGAGGCCGACCGAGAACTGCAACACTAGAAACAGTGCAAGGAGATACTTCCAACCTAGTTTTCCGTTCATGTAGGATTGTCCTGATCGGGATTAGTTCGCGTGAAGATTCTGGAAGACGAACGCTTGATCCAACCAAGTTTGGAAAACAACCATGCTTGAACACCACACAGACCAAGGAGAGCAACGCATAAAATGGCGAAGCTCCAATCCGATTCCGCGCCGGGAATACCGCCAACATTTACACCAAGAAGTCCGGTGATGAACCCAAGCGGTAAAAAGAACGCACTCAAAATGGCAAGTAAAAACATGTTTCGATTGAGCCGATCTGAGAGCAGCGCAAGATATGTATCCTGCACAATCGCGGACCGGTCGCGCAATGAGTCCAAATCTTCAATGTAGCGCACTACAGAATCGACATTCTCCCGCGACTGCTCACGTTCCGTGGATTTGCCTCTCTCAGCCTGCAGTTCGGTCCATCTTGTCAGTGCGTCACGTTGCGGTGCCAAATATCTACGGAGAACAATTGCCTGTCGTCGAGCCTCGACCAACCTTGCCCGAAGCGTTTCGTCCGGCTCTAGGACTACAGACTCCTCAATTTCGTCCAACTCCTCAGTGAGGATTGAAAGACTGTCTCCAATTTTCCGCGTCAGATGCCACACAAGTCGATTGACAAGATGGTATTCCGACCCGGGAATCTGTTGGTTGTCTAGTTCTGCCAAGACATCATGGACTGCGAATATTCTGTATTTACGCAGAGAGATGACCCGTCCTTCACTTACCCATATTCGAAGCGAAATCATTTCATCCTGTTGCATTCCGGGGTTGAGATTGATCCCTCGAAAATTTAGAAGAACATCATTCGTGAACGTGGAGCATCTTGGCCGTGTCTCATCAGCGAGCAACGCATCGACTGCCAGGTCGTCTATTCCGGGTAGCGCCAATAGGAGTGAGCGAGTGTCCGGATGACTGCGGTCAAAATGCAACCATTCGATCATGCCCTCAGTCGGCTGAGCAGGCTGGTTCTCACCCTCTAAAACACCCCCCTCGGGCGAAATCACCAACCGCCGTACTAATGCGTTTTGCGGTTCTGTCATCCTGGTCTCAGTCTCATTTTGTTCGCGGGATTGGCTTTTGCGATACAGGTTGCTGTAAAAACTCTACCAATAACCAGAAGTGGAGTTACACAATTCGTCTGTGGAAACGAAATTTTACTCGAAATGTTTCCCGTGACCTCGAGTTTTAGTCTGTCAGACCAGACTGTCATCATCGAAAAGCGGATCTTCGTCAAGCTCCTGCTCCAGCGCTCCGACGCGGCCTTCGGCTTTCTCAGCGTTAAAGACTTTTGCCACGTGAAATAGTGCATCACCTTGGTTCACGACGGGCACATTTGTGCGGCCAATAATGATCCCGGCAGTCCGTGCCATGATTTCCGTATCCGCCTCGCCAAAAGGGTCGGCTATGGCACCAATTATCTCGCCTCTTTCAACACTGTCTCCAATTGTTTTTGTTGCTCTGAAAATGCCTCCTTCGGCTGCCCGCAGCCAGTGGCTGGAACGAGAGATAACACTTTTGGTTTTGCGGGCTTTGCCGCTCTTTGAGGAGATCATCCCCAAGTGTTGCATCACTCCAAGAACGCCCTTAACGCCCGCCCTAATAGCAAACTCATCAAACCGTAACGCTTCCCCGGCTTCATAAAGAAGAACATCCACGCCCGCTTCCTGCGCCGCACCGCGAAGCGAGCCGTCTCTCAAATCGGAATGCAGAATGACGGGCGCACCAAAAGCATGTGCGAGCTCTAGGCAGCTACCCGCTTCCAGGTCCGCACGGATTTGTGGTAAGTTCGTACGATGGAGCGCACCCGTGTGTAAATCCAATCCAACATCTGAGCGTTTTACAACTTCGGTCATAAAAATATGCGCGAGGCGCCCCGCGAGCGAGCCGCCCGGAGCACCTGGGAAGGAGCGGTTCAGATCTCGTCGGTCAGGCAGATACCGTGTGTGACTGATAAAACCATAGCCGTTGACGATAGGGATCAGCAGGACAGTTCCGCGTACGCTACGGAGTGATGATCCTTGTATAAGCCGACGGATCACTTCAACGCCTTGAACTTCGTCTCCATGGATAGCGGCAGATACAAAGAGGGTAGGCCCATCGCGTCGGCCATGAATAACATGCACCGGCAGTGTCATAGGTGTGTGGTTGGACAGGACGCCGAGCGGAATATCGACAGTCTTGCGGGTGCCGGCCGGAACAGACTCTCCACAAATCTCAAAATCCGCTCTCGGCATCAACCTCTGCCTTTCGTTTTCGTCCGATTGGGGCGCGCGTTCTTTTCAATGAATTCGATTATTTTTGATGCGACATCAATGCTGGTGGCTTTTTCAACGCCTTCAAGGCCTGGGGATGAGTTCACCTCCATCACAACCGGACCCTCATTGGAGCGTAGCAAGTCAACACCACACACATTCAACCCCATGACCTTTGCGGCGCTGACCGCTGTTGCGCGTTCCTTTGGCGTAATCTTGATGGGCCTCGCTGAACCACCCTGATGCAGATTGGAGCGGAAATCGCCCTCCTTGCCCTTCCGCATCATGGCGGCGACGACCCTGTCACCGACGACAAGACACCGAATGTCTTCATTGTTTGCTTCGGCGACAAATTGCTGAACCAGAATATTCGCATGTAGTCCACCAAAGGCTTGAATAATGCTCTCAGCGCCCGTTTTGGTTTCGCCCATGACGACCCCGACCCCCTGGGTTCCTTCCAGGAGTTTAATAATCACAGGAGCCCCGCCAAGCATGTCAAGAATGTCACCTGGCTCCCCCGTCCGATGTGCAAACACGGTAGGTGGCAGACCTACTCCTTTACGTGCGAGCAACTGCAAGCTTCTCAATTTGTCACGCGAGCGGCTGATGGCAACTGACTCGTTGACCGGGTAAACTCCCATCACTTCAAACTGCCGCAAAACAGCCGTGCCAAAAAACGTGGCGGAGGCGCCAATACGAGGAATAACTGCATCAAAGCCATCAAGCGTCTTGCCCTCGTAGTGAATGGCAGGCTTTGTGGAGGTGATATTGATGTAGCACCGCATGTGATTGACGAGATGAATGTCGTGGCCGCGTTCCTGCGCTGCTTCTACAAGACGTTGATGTGAATAGAGGTCAGGGTTACGGCAGAGAAGAGCTATTTTCATATCGGTGTTTCCAGTTCAATAGATATATGCAGCTTTCATCTGGCCGCTAGTTGGGTGCTGGCGCGCAGTAAGATCGACCCGGATCAATAACAAAGTGTCCTCTCACTGCCTGTCGACCAATCAACATTCGAAATCCGAGTTCATCCCGGTTTGTCAAGGTCAACTCAATGGTGAAGGCCTCTCCACCAATCTCTGCAGTGGTTTCGATAACATAGCGGTGTTCCTTGTGGCCGGTTGAACTCGTAACGTTACGTTGTTCCAACACAGGCGCTTCGCATTTGATCTCTGGTTTTCGGTGATGCTGCTCCGGATGGATGTAGAACTCAACGTAGGGAACACCATCTTTCAAAAAAGGCTTGATACGGAAAGCGTGAAGCGCAGAGGTTCGAGCGCCGGTATCAATCTTCGCCTTGATTGGTGGTGTAGCAAAGTCCGGTAACGCTACCCATTCACGCCATCCAATAATAGGTTTCCCACTGGCACCCTCTGTGTTTGGCGTGCTTTCATTGGAGCGTTTTGCTTTTGCCTTCTTCAACATCTTCTAAGCTGGCCTCACCGAGGCGACGATAACTTGCAAACGTTCTGACGCTAGCGATGGCATAGTAAGACTCCATATTCAGCAAGACAAAACCCAGCTCAAATAACTCCTCAGCAAGCTCTTCAATATATCGCTCGGACAGCTTGTTTCGGTTAGATAGCTTTCGAAGCATTTTGGGAGAGACGCGGTATCGACCGGAGGGCTTTCCCCCAAAAGGCTTTTCATAAAGCTCGGCAAGTTTTTGCGCGACGGCTCCGGTCGATGTTCGCATTGGTTTTCTCCGTTTGATACCTGGATAATTAGAAAAACAGCCTATAGCAAGATAATTGTTGCTATGGAGGTGTTTTTTATCTATCGCAAGCTCTTGGTAACCTATTCGGCCACAGGGAAGCTGTCCTCGGCGCCCCAGGAATTAAAGATTCAAGCAAGATGGAACATGGGTTCGATTTGACAGCAATGGCTATTGTCGCAGCGGCAGCGGCCTTTTCGGGGTTTGTACTCTTGCGACTACGCCAGCCTGCTCTGGTGGGGTTTATCCTCGCCGGGGTCATTCTTGGGCCTTCAGGCTTTGCCTTCGTCAATGGTCCTGCGGAAATAGCGGTGCTGGCGGAACTGGGTGTTCTCTTGCTGCTGTTCGTGGTTGGTCTTGAGATCAACCTTCATGCGCTGCGTAATACGGTCAAAGTGGTTTTTCTGTGCGCCGTTATGCAGGCGCTTGTCGGAATTGGCAGCGCTGCGTCTCTTGGGTGGGTGTTAGACTGGCCTCTCGAGCGAACTCTTCTGATCGGCTTTGTCCTATCTCTGTCAAGCACCGCGGTCGGCATAAAGCTATTGGATCAACTTGGTGAAGCAAGAACGGAAGCGGGGCGTATTACCGTCGGCGTACTGGTAGCGCAGGACTTGTTGATTGTTCCTATGCTTATTATCGTAAATGCTTTGGGGCGGGATGCTGAGTTTGACACAGCCGTATTCGGTCAGGTTGCTATTGCTTTTTTGGTGTTCGGTGGCTTGATCCTGAAGCTAAGTCGAAGTAGTCGAATTAAACTTCCCCTAACGGAATATATGAGCCGAGATGTCGACGCGGGGCCGCTCGCTGCAATCGCATTCTGTTTGAGCGTCGCTGCCGTCTCCAGCCTGTTAGGTTTATCACCAGCCTTTGGAGCTTTTCTTGCGGGTCTTGTGCTCAGCGCTTCGACCGTACGACGTAAGGTTCTAAGGGTCAGTCTTCCGTTGCAGAGTATTCTGTTGATGGTTTTCTTTCTCTCGATCGGGATGATGGTTGACCTGCAATTCATCTTTTCAAAGGCGTTTGTGATATTCGGCCTTCTATTTATCGTTTTGCCAGCCAAAACAATTGTCAATTTGGCGGTTCTGCGGGTTCTGGGCGTCCCTGCAAGGCAAGCGCTCATCGCGTCAGCTATTATGGCTCAACTAGGTGAATTTGGATTTGTGTTAGCTGCGGCAGGTTTGAGTGTTGGTGCAATTGCTGACGATGGTTATCAGATCGCTCTTTCTGTTATCGCTCTGAGCTTAGCCGCCAGTCCTCTTTGGACGGCAGCGGCGCGGCGTATAGTTGCGCACCCAAAAGCAGACGGCGATACTGCACGTGAGTTGTTGGCAAATGTATTCGCGAGCGAAATCAAAACCATGCGCAACCTGGGTGATGCCGTGTTCGCGAGACTGAAGAATGTGCGTAAGTAGTGCGGTTTGAGTGGGTAGGTGAGCCTGCTAACCGACAGGTGGCTGGTTCAAAGAGAGTGGTTGGATGATCTCATTGTCCTTGCGGAGGAGCACCTTCACTTGTCACTCGGTGAGCGTCGCCGGATCGAAGGCGTTCTACATATTGTACTGTGTCTTGTTGCAGATTGGTTGTGCCCCGCCCAGCGGGGCAAAATGGCGAAACTGCCGTAGTTTTTAGAAAGGTCACCTGTATCCGAAGCGGGTTCCGCATGCCCCTTGGACAGAGAAATGGAAGTCAGTTCGGTTTTCCTGATTTCTATTCGTGCAGGTCAATGTCAGACTTTCGGCTCTTTGGATGACCTGAATTGAAAAGCATTGGGGACATTTTGATGGCTGATCAGATTACAGACGACAAACGTGATGCGGATCCCCTCCTAGGAGCGGCCCAAAAGTTTGAGTATTGGGTAATCCTTGCATTGGTTGTCGGCATCGGACTTATCACATTGTTGGCAATGGCCCGATTGTTCTTTGGCATTTACGACGCTGTCTTTGTGAGTTGGAACATCAGTGACTACTTTCACGTCCAAATCCTGTTCGGGATGGTTATGACGGTTTTGATCGCGCTTGAGTTTGGAAACTCCATCCTACGGCATATACGAGAACACTCGACGATTATTCAGGCCCGGGAAGTTATCCTTATTGGTATGATGGCGGTCGTGCGCAAGGTTATGATTGTCGATATGACGGTTGCATCCCCTTGGTTGCTCGCAGCTTTGGGAGCCGTTGCGATATCGCTTGCGAGTGCGTATTGGTTCATGCGTGATGATTAGTCATCTCGACACCACCCCTATGATATGGATGGCCTTGAAATGTTCGTGATGCAGCTTGGCAGTTTCCCAGGCCATTTTCGCAGTTTTAGACCACCCAGTTTCACCATCAGGTTATGGGAGTGCTTTACTGATGCACCAATTATGTGTACATTATTGTCAGTAGTGGTGAATTTTTACACAATCTCTTACACATACACATTGTGTTCGAAAATAAATGTGAGAAAATTCAATAGTTTAACCCCGATTTTGGGTGTCGATTAAAACATTCAAAATCTGCTGTCCGTACGGGCGTGCTGGTTCGAGTCCGGCCAGGGGCACCATTTCTCTGTTTTATGCATTTTCATTCGCGGGCTGCTCCCATGTCCTTTGAAATCAGAGAAGCCACAGCCGATCAGTTCGAAGAAGTCTGGCCGATCTTTCGCGAGGTTGTCCGGACGGGTGAGACCTATCTCTATCCGACGGATACCGATCTGGAGGAAGCGCGCGCTTTTTGGTTCGCGCCTGGTGCTCGGGTCTATTTCGGATATCTGGATGGCGTTGCGGTTGCAAGCCGGTACATCGTGCCTAACAAACCGGGGCTTGGCGCGCATGTGTGCAATACCGGGGTGATGGTTGACGCGACTGTTCGCGGTCAAGGTCTTGGCAAGAAGATGATGGACTTCGGGTTGGAAAAGGCCAAAGAGCTTGGTTTCAAAGCTATTCAGCTCAATCTCGTTGTCTCAACGAATGGAGCGTCTCTTGAGATATGCAAACGCAACGGCTTTCAGATTGTGGGCACCTTGCCCGGCGCATTTCACTTTCGCGGCGAGCGTTACGTAGACGCTTATGTCCTTTACCGCGATCTATCCTAGCGTTGCTGGGCGTTAGACGCCGACCATGAACAGGAGCCAGACAATGCCATCGCGAATATCAAACGTGAAGGCGACCGCGTAGACGAAGAGCAAGATGCTTGCCCAAGTTCCGTAGGCTGAGTTGAACCGAATATCAGACTGGTCCGATAGCAAAGACACTAAGCCAGGCGTCCAAAACACCACGTGCAAAAGAGAGACGAGTCCGGCGCGCAACACCATGCCCTCGGTGTTTTCAACGGCGATGGTCGCGACGTGACTTCCGATAAAACTCGCGAGCACCCATCGGGCAGGCACGTGGTTCCACGCAAATATCACTGACGATAAGAAGGTCAGGGCCAGAAATCCGAGCCATATCATTAGCCAGAGAGGCAGGCTTGTGCGGGTGTCGTTGTTCCACAACTCAAGAGCGGGAGAGCCCCCTATGCCTGTTATGGCCAGAAAGATACCTGTTACCGTGACCAGGCAGAACAGCAGTCCGAGCTTTGTTCTGAGAATAGGCATCGGTCTGCCTCCCTCCATAGTTATTGCTAAAGCGATCATTTATGATGATTTTATCATATTTCAACCGTAAAGTGGTTTTGGGAGGCAAACAAGCTCTTCGTTCATGGGTGTGGGGAAAGCTGTTGCGCAGCTTGTCTTGTGTTGCACAGACAGACATAGAGTCCTTTGATAAGCGGCTGGGCTTTACTAGTGTCATCTATTCCATCACCAAATGCAGTGGACGCCATGCAATCTTCAAAGCAGACCGTTACCCAAAACTCAGATGTGCGATATCTCGGGAATTTGCTGGGTGATGTCATCCGCGCCTATGGCGGAGATTCGCTGTTTGAGAGAATTGAGCGGGTTCGTTCCGTTTCCGTAGACCAGCATCGTGGGCTTGTTGACGCAGAAGATGTTGATCGGGAGTTAGAGACTCTTGGGCTGGATGATGCGCTTCACTTTGTGCGCGCCTTCATGCTTTTTTCCATGCTGGCCAATCTGGCGGAGGACCGGCAGAGCGGCGTCATAGAAGGCGAGACGGGTTTGGAGGAGGTGCTTGAACGCCTTCAGAGCTTAGGGGTTGGGCTCGAGCAAGTGCAGGACGCTCTTTCAGATATGCTGGTGATGCCTGTTCTCACAGCACACCCCACCGAAGTTCGTCGCAAGAGCGTCATTGATCATCTCAATCATATTGGTGAGCTTCTCTCTCTAAAGGACAGAGGGCAAACAGAAACAGTTGCGGGCCGCTCAATCGATCATGCGATCCGTCAGCACATCGCACTGTTGTGGCAAACGCGGTTGCTGCGACACCAAAGACTGACTGTGTTGGATGAGGTTGAAATTGAGCTCGATTACCTTCGCGACGTGTTTCTAGCGGTCTTGCCGGCGGAATATTCCCGCTGGGAGCGTTTATTGGGGGAGGACTGCCCTAGTTTTCTGAAGATCGGGAGTTGGATCGGCGGGGACCGTGATGGCAATCCAAATGTAGATGCGGCTTGTGTGGAGCACTCAGTGTCGCGCGCTGCGCAAACTGTTTTGGAACATTACCTGGACGGTGTGCATGCGCTGGGGGCAGTGTTGTCAATTTCGCTGGAACATGCTGACGTTCCAGCAGAGGTACGTGCGCTTGCCGATGCGAGCGGTGATGACAGCCTTGCCCGTCGCGATGAGCCCTATCGCCGGGCGCTCAGTGGCGTTTACTCTCGTCTGGCGACCACCTATGAGGTGCTCATTGGACGCCCGCCTCCCAGAACAAGCTCGCTAGACGGAGAGCCTTATGCTGACGCTGATGCCTTTCGCGATGATCTTTTGATCCTGGAGCGGGGGTTGCACGCGCCCGACGGACAATCGGCTGATGACGGAACCTTGAAGCAATTGCTGCGCGCGGTTGAAACGTTTGGCTTCCATCTCACCACACTCGATTTCAGACAGAATTCGGACGTACATGAGCGTGTTGTTGCTGAACTGTTGGCGGGCGGCGGCGTGGAAGCTGACTATCTTTCCCTGGATGAAGGTGCGCGGGTGGCATTGCTGCGGAGGGAACTTGCAAATGCGCGCCCCTTGTCCTCGGCATTTTTGGCGTACTCCGCAGAAACAGATTCCGAGCTCGCCCTCTACCGTGCTGCCGCCCGAGTGCATAGCAGGTACGGCAAAGGTGGGATCTCGACCTATGTCGTCTCCAAAGCTGATAGCGTGTCAGATCTCCTCGAGGTGTATCTGCTTCTCAAGGAAGTGGGACTGTACCAGCCAGGAAATCCGCCTTCCTCTGATTTGATGGTGGTTCCGCTTTTTGAAACGATCGGCGATCTGGAAAATGCGCAAACGATTATGCGCGACTGGTTTGCGCTACCTGAGATGCAGGCGCTGTCTGCGTCGCGCGGCCATCAGGAAGTGATGATCGGATATTCCGACTCCAATAAGGATGGCGGCTATCTTTCATCCGTATGGTGCCTGTATGACGCGTCCCGGAAGCTGGTCCCCATCTTTGAGGCGGCCGAGACAAAAATGCAGCTCTTCCATGGTCGTGGCGGTGCGGTGGGTCGTGGCGGCGGGCCTGCCTTTGAGGCTATCCGCGCGCAGCCTTCTGGGAGTGTTCAGGGACGCATTCGAATTACCGAGCAGGGCGAGGTCATTGCTGCAAAATATGGCACTCAGGAAAAAGCCGCCAAAAACCTAGAGGCAATGGCATCGGCTACTCTTATGGCGACCATCGAGCCCGATCAGCTGTCATCTGCGGATAGTGAACGTTTTGGCGGAGCGATGGCGGATTTGTCAGCGGATGCTTTCAGCCACTATCGCGGGCTTGTTTATGACACAGAAGGTTTCCAAACCTTCTTTCGGCAGATGACGCCGATAGCGGAAATCGCGGGCCTCAAAATTGGATCGCGTCCCGCCAGTCGCACGACCTCAGAACGGATCGAGGATTTACGAGCCATTCCCTGGGTGTTCAGTTGGGCTCAGTCCCGGGTCATGTTGCCAGGCTGGTTTGGGGTGGGCACCGCGCTCACCCGTTTCAAGGACCCGAATCTCCTGAGGGAGATGGCTGGTGAATGGCCTTTCTTCCATACGACGCTGACCAATATGGAGATGGTGCTCGCTAAATCAGACATGGAGGTTGCTAAGCGTTATGTGACCCTCGTGGAGGACAAGGCGTTCGCGCAGGATATTTTCGCAAATATTCGATCGGAGTGGTCGCGAGCCCATGATGCGTTGTTGGAGGTGACGGGACAGACTCGTCTTCTGGAAAATAGTCCCTCTACAGAAAACGCTCTCCGGTTACGTCTGCCTTATGTTGAACCGCTTAACATGCTCCAGGTTGAACTGATTAAACGGCACCGGTCGGGCGAAAGCGATACACGTATTGAGCAAGGGATACAGCTTTCCATCAGTGCGATTGCCACCGCTCTCAGAAATAGCGGTTAGATGAATGCAGCTATGTCGCCTGCGTCTTCATGCGACGCGGATATAACCTGCGAGGCCTGTTTTCTGATGCTCGATGACATGGCAATGAAAAGCCCAGTCGCCGGGATTGTCGGCAACAAGGGCGACATCCAGTGTCTCTTCTTTGAGCAACAAGGCGGTATCTGTCCAGTTGGGCAGGACGGTGCGCTTGTTTGACCTTATGGGTTTGAATGTCAGCCCATGCAGGTGGATAGGGTGGATGTTGGGGCTCTCATTGCGCAGGCGAAGGATGTAACTGCCGCCCAATTTCAATGTTGCGAGTGGTCCTGTGCCTGAAGCGTCTCCCGGCCAGGGGGCTCGGTTGATCGACCAGAATGTGTATCCGAGAGTACCGCAAAACCCATTGTTCGGCAGATCGCCTGACGGAGACCAACCGAAGACAAATTCATGAGTCTCGGCATTCTCCAGGATGGGTTCTGAGACCTTGTTTGAGGCCAGCGGGTTTAGCTCGGCGAGCTTCCGTTGCTCAGGTTTACCGACGGCGCGGAGACGGGCGAGGCTCCTGCCGCGTCCCCCTATCTGAGCCATGAGGCTGAGCTCCTCGCCTTCCCGTTCAGGCAATTCAATGGCGAGGTCGACCCGTTGTCCAGGTGACAGAATAAGAGGGTCCTTTTCAGTGGGCCACGGTAGGGGTGTCAGAAGCGGGTGACCGTCCAATGCGATGATACGCCCGCGCGCGTTGGGCATGAAGAGCTTGTAGATGCGCGTTATGTCTGTTGCGAGAATTCTGATGCGGGCAAGCCCGCCGGTTTGCGCATCGTAGACGGGGTTCTGGTCCCAGTTGGCGGTAAGAATATTGCCAAGCGTTCCACCGCGTGCTGCCCCGCGTGGAGTAAAGAGCTCCTTGAACTGGCCGTCTTTGCCCAGACGAAAGTCGCGTAAGTTGAGAACAATATCGTTGTTGAAGCCTGGGTCTTCGGCCTCTTCGACAATCAGTGCACCAGTGAGGCCCAGCGCCATCTGCTCCATTGTCATGCAATGGGGGTGATACCAGTATGTTCCAGCGTCTGGTGGCGTAAACGCATAAGTGAAGCTTTCGTCCTTACCCAATGGGAATTGGGTGAGGTAAGGCACGCCATCCATCTCGTTAGGTAGTCGGATGCCGTGCCAGTGCATGGTTGTATAGTCAGGCAGGTGATTGGTGACGGTGGCTGTGAAGGGAACGCCTTGCTTTGCCCGAAGAATGGGAGGTGCGGCATCTGGCGACAGGCTCACCATGTCAGTTGTGATCAGGTCTGGCACCAGATTGAACTGCGCCCGTTGAATGGCGAGATTGTTAGTATGAGGTGCTAGGTACTCGAAGGGATCGCAGCCGGCCAGTCCCGCAGCTGAGATAGAAGCTGCAGCGCTTTGCAGAAATTGACGACGATGGAGCATTTAGGGGCGCACCTTATGATCTTGGAGGATCAGCACAGCAAACTGCGGGTCACCTGGCAAGGGATGCCGGTGATGACATGTCGTCGCGGTGGGGACTGGGCGCGTTAGCCTTTGTCGACGGAGAAGCCATCAGGGAGAGAATAGGCGCCGAGCATCTCGCCCAGCCATTTTCTAAACCTACGGGGAGCCTCTGGATCGTCGCCGAAGCCGCAGGCCTCATAGAAATAGTCGCCGACAACTGCCTCGCCAAAAGCTGTGTTTGCGATGAGAAGCACCAGAAACATGGTTTCTTCGCGATTGGGGTGGGGCACGTTCTCGCTGTCTGCGAGTTTGCACCGTGCTGCATGTCCGCGATCCGCGATCTCTGTCATGACGCCCGTGGTTGGATTGCCTTCTGGGCTGGAGTCGGTCAACAGCATCCAGGACAGGAGCTTGGCGGTGCCCTGATCGCTCAACGCTTCAAACGTGTTGTTCACGAGGCTCGGCATCTGCGCCCCGATCTTCTGATCGTCTTCTCCGTCCAACACCCCCAGCAGTTTTTCTCGCAACTGAGAAGTGGTGCGATCCACCAGCGCATTCACGAGACCTGCGCGACTTTCAAAATGGTGCAGGATTGCAGGGTGTGAAATGCCGACGTCGCGGGCGATGTCCTGCAACCGAATGCCTTCTGGCCCCTGTTCTGCGAGGCGTTTTGCGGCGGCATCTAAGATGACGCGGCGGGACTCTTCCGCTGAGCGCCGGATGCGTTTTGTGGGGGCGGGTTTGCTCTCGACCGCCAATTCTTCCAGTATTTTGCTCATAGGCTCTTTGTGCCCCATCCCCGACTTTAATGTTGATAGCCCCATCATACCGACCTCTGCCCATCATGAAAGTGCGGAGATGTACTCCACAAAATGTGGGCCATGTGTTTTCCAGCCGAATCCGTCCAAAATGGCTGTGTTCAATGAGTGGAGGCGTGATGATTAAGGTAAATGGGCTGAAAGCCTGCGATACATGCAAGAAGGCGCGGAAATGGCTAGATGCGGAGGGGCTTGAGCATTCCTTCCGTGATGTAAGGGCAGATGCGGTCACTCTGTCGGAAGTGAAGCGCTGGGGCAAAGCTGTTGGCTGGGACCGTCTTATCAACAAAGCCAGCACAACTTGGCGAGGGCTTTCTGATGCTGAAAAAGAGTCCGCCGCCGGTCCTGGTGCGGCTCAACTTCTCGTAGATAATCCAACGCTCATCAAACGGCCTGTTTTTGAGTTGGGGGACGCGATGCTTGTTGGCTTTAAAGCGGATCAACAGGCCGCCCTTAAGGCGGGATAATCGTGGCATGCGCTCTCTCATTGCCCATTGAAACAGAGCGGCTTTCCCTCCGGGACTTCTGCTCACGGGACCTTGAGGCGTTGCATTCCTATGCTCGTTTGGATGAGGTGACGCAGTATCTGATGTGGGGGCCAAATGACCTACAGGCGAGTGAAGCGCAGCTTTCTACTTTCATCGATGCCGCTGCTGATATGCCGCGGACCATCTATGAGCTTGCGCTCACGTCAAAACCCGGCGGGCGCGTGATCGGCGCGCTTTGCCTCTATCTTGACGAACCAACAGACGGCATGCCGCAAGGGGCAGAGCTTGGATTCGTTCTGCATCCGGCGTCCTGGGGCAAAGGTTTGGCCACGGAGGCTGCTGTGGCGCTGCTGACCCGTGGCATGTCGGAGCTCGAGCTAAACCATATCTGGGCGACCTGTGATACGCGCAATCTTGCGTCAGTTGGGGTATTGGAAAAAATTGGGATGATCCGACAAGAAACCATTCGAAGTGCCCGCGACACGGCGGATGGACTGGTGGATGAGCACCGATATCTCTACAGTGCGCCGCGAAGTGCCTAGATCTTCTCGGATCTGCATTTGATCCGGAAGATGAGGATCTTGTCCTCTTTGGTGCTCTCCAACAATTCATGCCCGCTTTCATGACAAAAGTGCGGAAAGTCGATCGCCGCGATGGGGTCGGTTGCCAGGACTCTGAGGATGACGCCAGGAGAGAGCTCTCGCAGCCTCTTCTGGGCCCGCAAGACGGGCAGCGGACAGGTTAGGCCTGTTACATCAAGGACCGTGTCCTGATTTTCTGTCATTTGACCCTCAAAGTGTCTCAGCGCATCGCAGGTGGTGGAAAACCCCGCCCAGTGTAGGGGATCGGGCAGGTCTTTGACCGGTTCTGCTTGACCCCCAAATTTTGTCCCGGTTACATACCATTGTTGCAAAAGAAGAAAAATGGGAGGTGACCCGATGGGTCTTATTCAAAGTATTGGCAATGATGTGACCTTCGCGCGCGCCGCCCTGCGTTCCCTGAAAAAGGTGAACGCGATCTATGCGGATGAGACACGGACGTTTGCTGACGTGATCGAGGATTTTGCTCGAACAAAACCAAACAATATCGCCATTGTCTCCGATCAGGGTACGATGACCTATGCGGAGCTTGATGCGGCTGCCAACAGATATGCCCGGTGGGCGAAAGAGCAAGGTGTTGGACCTGACGTCTCTGTGGCTCTCCTTATGGAGAACAGGGCGGAATATCTGGTGGCCTGGATCGGGATCATCAAGGCGGGCGGTGCTGCGGCCCTCATTAATACAAACCTGACTGGCGGGCCTTTGGTGCATTCGCTCTCCATCTCTGGGGCGGATCATCTGGTCCTCGGAGCAGAGCTGGCTGAGAACTTCTCGACCGCGGTCGATAGTCTTGAGCGACCAATGAAGGTATGGGCGACGGGCGGTGCGGTTCAGGGAACAGAAGATCTTGATGCGGTCCTGGCGGACCGGTCCCCGGAAGCGCTTCCCGCTGACTATCGTAAAGACCTGACGACGGACAATACGGCTCTCTACATTTACACCAGTGGCACGACGGGCAATCCAAAGGCGGCGAAAATACCGCATGTCCGCCTTCTCATCATGATGGGGGGATTTGCTGCGGCGACGAACTCTACTGAAAGAGACCGGATGTATGTCTGTCTGCCGCTTTATCACTCTGCCGGTGGTGTTTGCGCAGTTGGGATTACGCTGACAGTAGGTGGCTCGGTTATCATCAAACGGCGCTTCTCGGCACGGGAATTCTGGGATGATGTGGTCGACCACAAAGCGACCCTCTTCCAGTATATCGGTGAACTCTGTCGTTACATGTTGAATACGGAAATCCATCCAAAAGAACGTAAGCACAAGCTGCGTACGGTGGTGGGCAACGGGCTGCGACCTGAGATCTGGCCTGAGTTCCAGGAGCGTTTCAAAATCCCGAAGGTCATTGAATTCTATGGCGCGACGGAGGGCAACGTGGCGCTCGTGAACTATGACGGCACAGTCGGCTCTATTGGCCGTATCCCCAAATGGGCAAAGTCAAAATACAATGTTGAGATCGTGAAGTTTGACATTGAAAGCGAAGAGCCTATTCGCGGTGCCGATGGGTTGTGTGAAGTCTGTGCCCCTGGCGAAGTCGGGGAGGCGTTAGGCAAGATTGACCCGAGCCTCCCAACTGGTCGTTTTGATGGATATGCGGATAAAGCCGCGACCAGCAAGAAAATCCTCCGGGATGTGTTTGAGAAGGGCGATGCCTGGTTTCGGACTGGCGATCTGCTGAAGCAGGATGAGAAGGGCTACTTCTATTTCATCGACCGGATTGGCGACACGTTCCGCTGGAAGGGCGAGAATGTTGCGACCTCTGAAGTCGCAGAAGCGATTTCAGTCTTTGAGGGCATCAAGGAAGCCAATGTTTATGGGGTGAATGTACCCGGGGCCGATGGCCGTGCGGGCATGGCCTCGATTGTGTCTTCCAAAGAAGTAGATCTGCCGAAGCTGAGGACCCATCTGGAGAAGGAGCTCGCAGCCTATGCTCAGCCGCTCTTTATCCGCATTCAGCCAGAGATCGAAATAACAGGAACCTTCAAACACCGCAAAGTCGAACTTGTGAAGGAAGGGTTTGATCCCGAGAGCGTGTCTGACCCGATCTATTTCAATGACCCTGCAGCAAAAGCCTTTGTTCCGCTGGACAAGGCGCTTTACGACAAGATCAATGCGGGTGAGGTCAGGGTCTAACTTACGTTCATAGATAGCAAAAAAGGGCGGTTCAGAAATAGGACCGCCCTTTTCTTGTTTCAGAATGAGCGTTACTCAGCAGCGTCTGTTTTGTGCATTTCAGCAGCAGCTGCCAGAATGTCCGGGCTGATATTCTCAGTGCCCTTTTCCTCGATGTGTTTTGCGATTCGTGTGCCAACAGCTGCGATGGCCGCACCCATGAAGGTCTCGTGATTGTCGCGTGCCCAAGCGTATGACTGCTCGCGATTTGTGTTGAGGCCCTGGAATTTTGGCATCACATAACGTGCCATCAATTCGTAGGAATTTTTGGTGCGTTCGAAGTTTGCCCAGTTATGCGCCATAAACAGGAAAGCTCCATAGCCGCCGGATTGTGCTTCGAGGCGGTCAAGCTGGGCGATGGCGTCTTCCGGTGTGCCGATCACGGCAAGACCGGATTCGATCAATGCGTCCACGGGATCTCCTGCATCGTCAGGTGCCAGTGGGAGGGCGGCAACTTCGCGGAAATAGGCCAGCCAGTTTTTGAGGCCAAATTCGACGTCTTTCCGTGCTTGCTCTCTTGTTTCGGCGATATGCATCGGACCCACAAGGCGCCAGCCAGACCGGTCCATGACATTGCCATGGTCCTTGGCTTTTTCTTCTGCAATGGCCCAGTTGGAGGCTAACGCGTTAAACCCACCTGACGAGGTGGCGCCGAGAGACAGAAGACTGAGGCCGAGACGACCTGCTGCTGTCGCACCCGTTGGAGAGACCTGGCTTGCGGTCGCGATTTCCACCGACGGACGGGAGTAGGGCGTCATCTGCAGATGTGCCTCGTTGAGTTCAAACCAGTCGGATTTATGGGTAACGGTCTCGCCGCGAAGCAAAGGGACGAGCACTTCTAGCGCTTCGTCCATTTTGTCGCGCTGGGTCTGCACATCAATACCCATCATGAACGCGTCGGATGGCAGTGAGCCCGGACCAACACCGAACATCACCCGGCCACGGGTCATATGGTCCAGCTGGTTGATGCGGTCAGCCAGCATCAGAGGGTGGTGATAGGGGAGCGAAGAGACGCCCGTCCCGAAGCGAATGTTTTTTGTGCGTTCCGCCGCCGCTGCAATGAACAGTTCCGGGCTTGCGATGACTTCAAAGGCTGCTGAGTGATGTTCGCCAATCCAGGCTTCGTCATAGCCAAGCTTGTCCATCCACTCGACCAGTTCCATGTCGCGGTGCATGGCCAGGGATGGATTTTCGTCTAGAGCGTGAAAGGGGGCGATGAAGGCACCGAAGCGTAGTTTTGGTCCAGGCATGTTTGTTTCCTCTGTGTTTTGTATATTTGTTTTTATTGGGTCGGTTCAGGTCTTTAGGCCGTTCAGCATAATGTCGAGCAGGTCTTCTCCTGCCGATTTGGGAATGTCTTCCCTGTTGTTGCTCCAAGCTGAAACGAAGGATCCCCAGCTTGCGACAAGGGCTGCGGCGACAAGGTCGGGCGCTACTTTGCTCCCGAATTCACGTGCCTGCTGTCCTTCTCTGACGATATTGGTAATGAGATCGAGAAGGCCTTCATTTGCTTCTGTCGCGGCTTCTGGCAGTGAGGGTTGGTTGAGAAACTCTCTGACCATTTTGCGCATGATCTGAGCGTTCTGCTCCCAATCATCGACGAGGGCGCTCACCATGAAGCGAAGCTTGTCCTCTGCGCTGCCGGACACATTGATGAGGCGTTCCTGAAGGTTTGCCGTCAGACGCTCGTTGAATTCGGTAAGCAGAGCGGCCTTGTTCGGGAAATGGAGAAAGAAGGTGGCCTTAGCGACGTCGGCGCGGTCGCAAATGTCTTCAATCGTGACCGCGTCATAGTCATGGTCTGCAAAAAGCTTCATTGCAGCGGCAAAGATGCCTCTCCGGGTCTGCTCCTTTTTGCGAGAGCGTCGAGATGGCTGACCTGTGATCGACAGATTTTCAGATGCTCCCACGCTCACAGCCTTCCTTGCCCCACAAAAACTAGACCGAAGTCTAATTTTACGAAATAACTGAGTCAAACTGCGGTGTTGGGCTTAAAGTCGCGACATCAAAAAACAACGAAAAAAGGGAGAATATCATGGGACGTCTGGACAATAAGGTGGCTTTGGTGACGGGCGGTGGCAGCGGTATTGGGCGCGGCTCGGCGATTGCTATGGCAGCCGAGGGTGCAAAAGTGCTTGTCACAGACATTGATGTTGAGGGTGGCGAAGCCACTGTCGCGCAAATCAAGGAAGCTGGTGGATCTGCCAAATTCGCTCCACAGGACGTGACCGATGAGGCCCGCTGGGGTGAAGTTGTCGCCATTGCGGTTGAGAGTTTTGGCGGTCTCCATGTGCTGCTCAATAATGCCGGAATTGCCATTGGTGCCCCTGTCACCGAAATGAGTCTGGAAGACTGGCGTGTCCAAACGTCTATCAATATTGATGGCGTGTTCCTTGGCTGCAAATACGCGATCCCGGCAATGACTGAGAGCGGTAGCGGATCGATCATCAATGTATCGTCTATTGCTGGGCTTGGCGGGGCGCCAGGGCTTTCGGGGTACTGTGCCACCAAAGGCGCTGTTCGCCTTTTCTCCAAGGCGGTTGCTCTTGAGTGTGCTCAGGCAGGAAACAATATTCGCAGCAACTCAGTGCATCCAGGGATTATCGACACGGCGATCTGGACGAAATCCATTATCGATAATGACACGTTCGGCAATTCAGAAGCGATAGTAGATGGTGCCAATGCCATTGATCCTGATACGCTTGCCTCGCTCAGTGTCCCTGGTGGTAAAGCTGGGCTTCCCGCAGACATTGCTGCTGGTGTGGTCTTCCTAGCATCAGATGAGTCCCGCTATATGACAGGCACAGAACTTGTCATTGATGGTGGCATGACCGCCAGCTGACCTGCTTTTTCACGTATTGAGACGAAGGTTATGGGTAGCGTCGGGCTCTCGGGTCGGATGAAATCCATAGCTTTCATAAAAAGCAGCAGCCTCCGCGCTATCGGTGCGGAGGCGAACGCGGTGAAAGTAACTTCCAGCTTGCGAGAGCAACGTGTCAACAAGAGCGCGACCAATGCCGCAGCGTCTGTGCGCTGCCGCCACATAGAGATGTCTAAGGCGGCCCGTCGTTGCTTCAATTGCATAAGGGTCCTTATTGAGGCCGCCAATAGCGACCAACTTGTCGCCTAAGCTGATCCCCACCACATATTCGCCGGGTGCTGAGAAACGGTTTTTACCTGTGTCCCAATCGTCTTGCATGCGTTTCAGGAAGGCGTGGCCCTCACCGGCAGCTTCTGCTGCCAGTGAGGGAAAACCGGGATGTGGCAGTGTCAACACTGCCTTGTCGAAACGATGGTCCATCATTGCGCACTATTGGCCCGCCTTCATGACGAAGAAGCCTGCCCGTGGGAAATGAACGACCACATCGCCAACGCGGGGGTCGTTGCGCCTAATGGCTACGTGTTGCGCGGAGGAGGAGACGAGTTCGCCTGCAATCGGATCGCGACCATAATCGTCTGCCATGACATGCACATGATCGCCGGGCATCAGACCGTTGGGTTCTCCCTGATCAGCGGTTTCGGTCTCTGTGCTTGTTGTGTCGCGGGCGATGTCCAAGGCTTCTTCGCGACCGAGCTCCTGCCTGTCACCATGACCGATTTCCTGAATGCGGTTTTCCCAGGCAACAACGTTCCTAAAGGCATCAATGACGGCGGCGCCGGCCGGTGCAATCCAGCGGATGAAGGCAAGGTTGTAAAAGGCGTTGACGTCGGCAATGCCTGCATCAGGTCCCATCAGGAATGCACGACCATCGGAGAGCTGCTCTTCCAACCAATCGAGCTGCGCGCGGAGCTGTTCCATCATCATGGGCGCACCGGCTCTCATCTCATCAGTATTGAAAGGACGGCCCATCAGTTTTTCCCGGTCTTTCATAAAGGCCTCGTCTGCAAAGCCCTCTGTCGTGCCAAAGATGACGGCGACAGCCGCCTGGAACAGCACTCTGTCCGTCCAAAGGCCCATGCCCCAGCCGAGCGCTTTGTCGCCGCCGACAAAGAGTGAGGGGGTTGGATAGCGCTTCTCGATCTCGCGCAGGATGATCTGGGTATCGCAATAAATATCTGCACCGATCTGCATGACCGGAATCTTTCGGTACCCGCCAGTAAGTGTGGTCAGTTCCGGTTTTGGCATAATGACCGGTTGCTCGACGGCGTACCAGGTGAGCCCCTTGATGCCAAAGGCTACGCGCACCTTCTCTGAGAAAGGTGAGATGTCGTATTGATGGAAGAGAATGGCATTTTGCATGTCGGTCATGGTCAGCTTTCAGATGGGTGTTTCAAGAAAAGTCGTTTGAAAAGCGGATGTTGTTTTTGTCGAGGCCTTTGGCGATCACATCGAGGCCTGCAGTCTTCACCATCCATTCCAACCGATGGTCGCGATATTCACGCTTGAAAAGACCTTGCTCAACCACATCTGCCACCATGGTCATGCCTTCTATGCTCGCGGCGGCTTCTTTCGCGGACTGGGCAACGGCGGGACGGGCATTGGTCCGCGCCGCCCAGGCTTCGAGCCTCGAGCCCGCGGGTGGCGTGTTGCCGAAGGATGCCGAGCCGTTGATATAGGGGATGACCGAGAGATCGCCCCACCCGAACGCCTCACCATTGAACCAGTCGGCGTCACCAAGCTGGTCTTCAAGCCAGGCAAAGAAGGTTTGGGTCTGGCGTGCGGCTTTGGCAAAGATTGCCTGCGCTTCCTTTCCTTGGGCGCGCTTGAAATATGCAATCTCACCCAGGCCCCAGTTGATGGCTTCAAAATGGGTGTCCATCACGTCTTCAATCATGCGCACGCGGGCGCGGTCTGCCGGGCTTTCTGGTAAGAGCGACGGGGTTGGCCATTTGTCTTCCAGATATTCCAGGATGATGGTGCTGTCGAAAATGGCGAAGCCATCGTCAATGAGTGCTGGCACTTCACCGCGTGGATTGGCTTTCAGAAACTCACCGCCTGCGTCGCCTGAGCCAATGGCATCAGGTGTGGCCAGCTCGAACTCAATATCTTTTTCGCGAAGCGCGATTTTGTTTTTCTGCGCATAGGGCGAGAGTGGATGTTCAAAAAGCGTCAGCATGGGGTCCCCTTGTTTGCCAAAGACCTAGGTCAGCGTCGATCTTTGGCAAGTTCCGCCATCTGCCCGAAGAGGGTCGGGATGTCAGGTTCGGCTTCCTCGCCAGAGAATTCCCGGTAGAGCGTGGTCACGTTGATGATGATGCGTTCCCCGTCTCCCCAGCTGTCATAGTCAGAAAAATTGATGTCCTTGCAGGCCTCCATGGCACTCATCCCGGCGTCATAGCGCTTCTTCGCTTCGTCGCGTGTGTATATGAGATAGTCCTGTACAGCTTTCACCCCACGCTTGTCAGTGATAGGCCCGTGGCCAGGTACCACTGTCTCCACATCCATGGCCATGATTGCGTTGCAGGCGTCAATCCAGTTCTGGACGGGACCTTCCCACATGATGGGGTGCCCCTCGATGAAGAGGATGTCGCCGGTATAAACGGTTTTGTCGGATGGCACGTGGGCAATGATATCGCCTGGTGAGTGTGCGGGGCCGACATGGGTGAGGTGTACCTGTTTGTCACCTACTTTGCGGGTGAGTTCCGTCTCGAAAGTTGTTGTCGGGAGGGTCTGGGTGACGCCCTTAAAGTCAAACGCGCCGAAGCTTTTGGTGATGAAGTCGCCGAGGTCGCCCAGGTCCGGCGCCATATCCAGGAATCCGGCGAGCAGGGCTGGCGGTTCCTTCAGCATGGCTTCGGCTGCGAGCTTGTGAGCAATGATCTCTGCGCCTTCACAGCATTCATTCCCGTTGCAGTGATCCCCATTGTGGTGCGTGTTCACAAGAGTGTGGATGTTGTTGGCTGCCTTTGGTTCCGCCGCGCGCATGGTATCCAACATTTCGCGGGTGAGAGGCACGTCAAACAATGTGTCTACAAGCAATGCTTCATCGCCATCCACGATGAGCCCCGCATTTGACCAGCCCCAGCCCCCATCTGGTTGCAGATAGGCATAGCCGCCATTGCCCAGATCATGCAGGCCTTTGGTGTAGGCGAATTGGGGAAGCCCCAGGGATGTGTGTGCAGATGACATGCTTGTTCCTCCAGATTGAATTTAGCGGATGGTCGAAAGGCCCGCGTCGACGGCCAAGACCTGGCCGTTAATGTAGGATGCCTCGCCGGACATGAGGAAGAGTGCTGCATAAGCCACTTCCCAACCTGTGCCCTGGCGGCCTCCGGGTATGTTTGTGCGAGCGCGGCTTGGGCGGCCCTGTGTTGACAGACGCCCAAGGGGTGTGTCGATCAATCCAGGCGCTACAATGTTCGCTCTGATCGCTTTGCGTTCTGCCTCAAGGGCTACATGGCGCATAAGACCTGCCAATGCTGCTTTGGATGCGTCATAGGACGGCAAGCGGCTGCCGGGCTTCATGGAGGCAACAGAGGAGATGAAGAGGATCGCGCCTCCCTCTTCCATCAGGGGGAGGGCCGCACGACAGGCGAGCATGGGGCCGCGGAGATTTACGTCCAGTACCTGGTTCCATAGCTCTGGTGTTGATCCTTCCAGGCCCATGCCCGCACCTATGCCGACATTGAGAACGATGCCATCCAGGCCGCCCATGGCGCCGCTGGCTTGTGTGACCATTGCGGTGACCTGATCCGGGTCTGAGATGTCAGCGGTCAGGGCAAAAGCTTTGCCCCCTTCGGATGCTATTTGATCCACGGTTGCATTTGCGGACGCTGTATCCATATCTGCGACCGCTATTTGAGCTCCTTCACGTGCAAAAAGCAGAGACATGGCGCGGCCATTGCCGACCGAGTCTGTCTCGGCATCGACCGTGCGTTGTCCGCCGCCAACAATGAGAATCCGTTTCGCAGTCAGCCTGTCGCGTCCCGGCGCTTGCCCGGCTGCCTCTTCACCGACGGGCAAGGGGACGTAGGAAGGCTTGTTCTTGTCGTCGGGCATCTTATTCGCCACCGTTCAGGCTTTTGACGCTGGCTTCGATTTCTTCCAGGCCGGACCCGTCAATATCGGTTTCTTCAAGCTCGATTTCGAGCGTCTCCAGGAAACGGCAGACCATCAGGTAGGTTCCGACGATGATGGTAAGCTCAACTACCTGCGGGTCAGTGAGATGTGTATGCGTTGCTGTGAAGGTTGTATCGCTGACTTTGACTTGTGCGACCTGTTCGTCTGCGAAAAGCAAAGCGGCATTCTCTGCGTCACTGAGAAGATCATTTGGAAGTTTGTCTTTGACCGCTTGAATGCGCGCTTCTGAGATGCCCAGCGTGCGCGACACGCGCTCATGCTGATGCACTTCATAGGCTGACCCACATAGATGACCGACCCGCAGAATGACCAATTCCCGAAGTTCGGGATCAAGGACACCCTCATTGAGGTAGGCGCTGATGAACTGCATGAAGGGCGCAAAGGAGGCACCTGCGCCCGACATCATCCGAAACACATTCAGAGGTGGCAGGCTTGCCATAAGATCTCTGTTCTCTGGCGACAGATCCTTCAGGTCTGGATATGGAAGGCGCGCCACTTATTTGCGCTCCAGAGACTTAAGGTCGACGCTCGCTTTGTTTCCGTCTTCCTCAATGTCTACATCGAAGGTTTCCAGAAAACGGGACACCATCATGTAGTAGCCGATGGTAAGCGTGAGCTCCTGCATCTCCTTATGGCTCAGATGCTTGGCAAGCGGATCGAATGTGGCATCGCTCGCACGAACATTCAGAACCACATCGTCGGTGAAGGCCATCACAAGACGCTGCAGGTCATCAAAGGCAGATGCGTCTGGCCCTTCATGGATCGCTTTGATCAGATCGTCTGACATGCCGATATCTCGGCCGATCCGTTCGTGCTGATAAACTTCGTAGGATGCTTTGGACAGGACCCCAACCCGGATGATCGCGATTTCACGCAGAACGGCATCCAGCTTCGCACGGCCCAGAATGTGATTGCCGAGTCCGGTGAATTTCGCGAGAAGGTCTCCTGAATGGGCCATCATGCGAAATATGTTGAGCCCTGGCAGCTTCTCGATGGTCTCTTTTAGTCGGCCTTCTGCGTCGGCCGGATCGAAATATGGAATACGCGCCATGTTCTGCTCCCTGTTTTATCCCCGCGGCTTAGCGCCGTCTCGGGCAATATCCTAGTAGGCGCTGACGGACTTGTCGCGCTAGACTTGCGTCCCTCGCGATTTTACAGGAGCAGACAGAATGGGTGTGACGCCAGCCGGCATCGTCACGTTCTGGACAGAAGCAGGGCCAGAAAAGTGGTTCAAGAAGGACGCTGCCTTCGATCAAACCATTGCCGCACGCTTTGGCACAACAGTCGATAATGGGCTGAAGGATGGGCTCGACCATTGGTCAGAGACGTCATCGGGCGCGCTTGCTCTTGTTCTCGTGCTTGACCAGTTCACGCGGAACATTTGGCGAGATGATGCGCGTGCTTTCTCTGGCGACGAGAAGGCTTTGAAGGTCGCTGAACGCGCGATCAAGGGTGGACAGGACATGCTGGTGCCGCTTGAGGAACGCAAATGGCTCTATATGCCCTTCATGCATTCGGAGCGGTTAGATGTGCAGGAGCAAGGTCTTGTCTATTTCAAAGAGCGAATAGACGATGCCAATACTTATGACTTTGCGGTGCTTCATCGGGATATAATTTCCCGGTTCGGGCGTTTTCCTCACCGGAATGTGCTGCTGGGTCGTACGACCACAGAGCGAGAGCAAGCGTTTCTGGATGAAGGCGGCTTCAAAGGATGAGGCAAAAAAAAGAGGCGCCCTTTGGCGCCTCTTTGTCTTAACTCTGAGGGCGTTTAGGCCGCCCTTACATCCGTCAGGAATTTGTCGACGGTCGACTTCAAGGACTCAGCTTGACCGGCTAGCTCGCCCGCCGCGGATTGAACCTCTGTCGCAGCACCCGCTGACTCCTGCGCTGCCGAGGATACTCCAGCGACATTAGATGTCACTTCATTGGAGCTTGATGCTGCTTCCTGCACATTTGAGGAAATCTCAACTGTTGCCTCTTGCTGCTGCTCGATTGAGCTCGCAATCGCGCCGGAGATCTCACTGATTTCCCCAACAGTGGATGTTACTTCACGAATGGCGGAAACCGCTTCATCTGTCGACGCCTGGACAGCGGAGATCTGTTGACTGATCTCTTCTGTCGCACGTGCAGTCTGATTAGCGAGTTCTTTCACTTCAGAAGCAACCACTGCGAAGCCTTTGCCTGCGTCACCGGCGCGTGCTGCCTCAATGGTGGCGTTGAGAGCCAGTAGATTTGTCTGTTCGGCGACATCCTGAATAAGGGTGACGACCTCACCAATCTGGCGCGCGGCAGAGGACAGGCCTTCGATGCGCGTATTTGCTTCCTGTGCGGTGTCCGTTGCTTTGCGCGTTACATTTGTTGATTGCTCAACCTGTCTGCGGATTTCCTGAATTGAGCTTGCGAGCTCTTCAGCAGCCCCAGCAACGGTTTGTACATTCGCGCTTGCTTCTTCAGACGCTGCTGCAATTGCCGTCGATTTGGCATTGGTCGTTTCAGAGGTGGACGTCATTGCCGAGGCCGTGTGCTCCATCTCTGTAGCTGCGGCACTCACTGCACCCAGCATTTGTCCCATCGAATTGTCAAAGTCTCCGATGAGCTTCTCAATACCCGCAGTCCGTGCCTCTTTGGCTTTTTGTTCCTCAGCCTGGGCAGCTTCCAATGCGATGCGATCTAGAGCATTCTGTTTGAACACCTCGACCGCACGTGCCATCTCACCGATTTCATCAGTACGTGTTGTGTTTTCGATTTCCAATTCTGTCTCACCTGCAGCCAGACGGTTCATGGCGTCTGTTGTATGAGAAATGGGATTGGCAATCTGACGCGCCAGATAGACACCGGCACCTGTGATGAGCGCAACCAAGGCAAGCGTGATGATCGCAATAATGTTGCGCATGGCTGTCAAATCTGCGGTGACCTCGTCCTCCGTGATCTGAGCTGCCAGAGCCCACTTAGTGCCCAAGAATTCAATACCGCGGGCGTAAGTGCGAACTTCGTTCTCCAGGTGGTTGATGTCGTAATCAGATCTGCCTGTTGCTTCACCGGCAAAGACTGCATCGATTGCTGGTGTGTCGACCCATTTTGAAAGAAGGGTGGATGTTTCTGACAGACGAGAGTCTGCGCGCATCAGGCGATCTTCACCGACGAGCAGGACCTCACCGGTCTCGCCCAGACCTTCGGCGGACTGCATAAAGGCGTTAATGACATCGATCGGCATCTGGAAAGAGACCACACCGATGCGTTGACCGGCATCATTGTAAACCGCCCGGGCGATAAAGCTCGCGGGAGCCCCATTGCTTGGTGCATATGGCGTGAAGTCGGTAAAGGGTGTTGCTGATGCGTCCACCGCCTTCATAGTTTCGCGGAATACAACGCCCAGGTCAGAGTCTTTCCATTCGCCTGTATTGATGTTTGTGGCGAAATCCAGCTCCTTAAAGACTGAATAGATCAGGTTCCCTTTTAGGTCGAAGAAGAAGATGTCGTAATACCCCTTCTGTTCCAGAAAGGTACGAACCCACGGATGATGCTCGGCATGTAGCTTCGAATAGCGTGATCCGTCTGCCCCTGCGTCGAGCAGGTGCTTGCTGCCGGTGGGGTTTGGATTGGAATTGATATAGACGTCCTGCAAATGCCCGGTGGCATTTCCGCCAAGTGTGGCCCATGCCCGAGAAAACTCGACAATGGCGGTCTTGACCTGCGGACTCTCGGTCATGATCGCTAGGTCTTGTTCGATTGACTCAAGATATCTTGAGAAGGCTTCGTCGCGGTCTGCAAGCGTTGCGGCAAATTTGGCGTTGGTGGCATTCTCAAGTGTTGAAGCTGCTTGGAAATAGCCGGAAATACCGACCCCAAGAGCGATGGCAAGCGCACAACCTACGATAGTAATTGGCAGCTTTTGCGCGATCTTTAACTCAGGCAATTTGTTCCACATCGTATTGATCCCCATAAGCCCAAAGCGAAATATAAATTTCAACCTTGACGTGTATTTGAGGTGTAATAATGGGGCACAATCCTTAAATTTTGACTTAAAGACCCTACGAAAGATCTAGGTATTGAGTTTTCCCCATATATCGTGGGGTTTTTGGAGGGAGAATTGTCACCGTTGAAGAGTACTGAAAGCTCCGTAATACTCCGAACCAACAAAACCGGGGAGATTCTTATACTATGACACTTGATCCACAGGTGAAGGCGCTGCTTGACGGGATGGCAGAGGCGGATGGTCCGCCAATGTCTGAAATGACGCCTGCTGAGGCTCGGGCGATGTACGTCGCGTTGAAAGACCCAATTGATGTTCCTATCGGGAAGGTTGAGGACAAAGTGGCGCCTGGACCTGGTGGGGATATTCCCGTGCGCCTGTACACGCCTGTTGCTGCAGGCGGAGGGGCGCTGTCGGCGATTGTGTTTTTCCATGGTGGCGGTTGGGTGATCGGCGATCTGGACACCCATGGTGCGCTGTGTCGGACGCTTGCGAATGAAAGCGGCTGCAAAGTTGTCGCTGTTGACTATCGTCTGGCGCCGGAACATCACTGTCCGGCTGCAGTGGATGATTGTTATGCAGCCGTCGAGTGGGTTGAAAAGAACGGACCCAGCCTTGGGATTGATGTGAATGGCTTGGGTGTTGCTGGTGACAGCGCGGGTGGCAACCTTGCTGCTGTAGTCTGTCAATTGGCCAAGAAGCGCAAAGGTCCGGCTATTCATCATCAGTTGCTGATCTATCCGGTCACCGACACAAAAACGGATACAGCGACCTATCAGTCATTCGGGGAAGGTTTCTTCCTGGAAAAAGCGACGATGGATTGGTTCATCGACCACTATGCTGGGCCGGAATTTGATCGCACGGACCCAGCTATTGCGCCTTTAAGGGAAGCGAACCTCTCAAGTCTGCCGCCTGCCTACGTGATTACAGCCGGTCATGATGTTCTGAAGGCTGAGGGTGCAGCCTATGCGGACGCGCTCAAAGCGGCAGGGGTGGATGTCACCTATATCGACTACCCAGAAATGATCCACGGTTTCTTCAACCTGATGGGCATGGTGGAGGCGAGCCGGCCAGCAGTGGCCGCTGCCGCTGCGGCTGCGGGTAAAGTACTTACCTAAGCCATTATTGATCTAGGGCGACAAAGGCGGACCTGTCTGACAGTTCCGCCTCTTCTTATGTCTGCTTTTTAACCGAGAAGCTTGCCGGGGTTCATGATGCCTTTTGGATCAAGCTCTGCTTTCAGGGTTTTCAGCACCGTCATGCCCATTGCCCCTTTTTCTTCAGCCATCCACGGCGTGTGGTCGGCGCCCACGCCATGGTGATGCGATATTGTGCCGCCGTTCGCCGCGATGGCGTCTGATGCTGCGCGTTTCACCCGCTGCCACTGACCAATTTCGTCCTTGAGATCACGCGGAAAGACGAATGTGAAGTAGAGGCTCGCCCCATCCGGGTAAGAGTGGCTGACATGACCCATGACGATGCCTTTCTGTCCGGGCTCGCCCATATTTTCATCCAGCGCAGTTTGGATCGCGCCGATCATTTTTTCATGCAGCTTGAGGATGTTGGACCACGGGGTCGCGGTTTCTAGTGTATCGACCCCGATGCCCCGATCCATCATCGGGTCACGGCTGTAGGGCGATGAAAAGCGTCCGTGATACCACCTGTCTCCCGCACTTGACCCAATCGCGAGAGCGCCAGCCTTTTTGCAGATGCTGCTCGTGCGTTCTTTCGCCCATTCAACGGTTGTTTTATCGCCTTCAAGGCCAATAAGCATGAGGCAGGGGTCTTTGGCGAAACCTTTCCATTTCAAAAAGGCATTCTGCAGTTTGGATTTGAGGCCGCTGCCGCCGCTTGATCCAAAGGTCTGAAAGAAATAAGTCTCTGCCGCGTCGGAGAGGCGGACCATTGCGACGGGAATATCCGCATGGTTGATGGTGCGTGCGACTTCTACGCCCGTGGCAAAGTCTTTGAACAGGTAACCTCGATAGTCTTTCGCTTGCGGCTTTTCGTGGATTTTGACGGTTGCATCACAGATGACGCCGAGCGTTCCTTCTGACCCTGCGACCAGCTGATTAAGGTTCGGACCAGCTGCGGAAGCGGGAAACTCTTCTGTCGACCAGGGACCATTTGGTGTGGCCAGTCTTGCTGACACGACCCATTTTTCAGCCTTGCCATAGCGATTGGATTGCTGACCGGCGCCCCGTGCTGCGATCCATCCACCAAGCGTCGAATATTCGAAGCTCTGGGGATAATGACCAAGGGTTAGCCCTTGCGCGTTCAGCTTCTCCTCAAGGTGCGGACCATAGATGCCGGCGTCTATGCGCGCAGTCATCGCGACGCGATCCACATCGTGGATGCCGTCCATCAAGGTGAGGTCGAGAGTGATGACTTTGTCTGTCGCAGACCGGGCGGTTGCATTGACGCCCCCTACAACGCTTGAGCCGCCGCCAAAGGGAACCACGCTCATGTCGTTTTCAGCGCAATAGGAAAGGAGCGATTGCACTTCGCCCGGTGCACGGGGATAGACCACCGCATCGGGCGCCACGTCCAGGTCCCCTGCGCGCACATAAAGAAGGTCGTGATAGCTTTTGCCACGAGCGTGAAACGCTCGCTCATAATCATCGGTGCGAACCTGGTTCTCGCCGACAATCTCTTCAAGGCTCTTGATTTCCCCTGCGCTCAGGTGGCAGGGCGGCAGCGTAATGTCCGACAGGCGCTTTGCGGGTGTGGAGGGTAGAACCGCCATGCCCAGCGTTTCCTTGATCCAGGCCCATTGCGGTGCGCCATCAGGCATAGGATTTTCCTGTTTGGCAGGGCCCCAGCCGTTCCAGCGAAGTGTCTGACGATCAATTGTCACGTGTCTTATCCTTTGGTATGTCGCCTTGATGCTCGGTCAGCATCTAAGTGTTAGGGCGCTTGGTAAAATATCAAAGCGCGCAGGCAGTTTGCCGGGTGCCTCGCCGTCAATATCTAGAAGTACAGGTGCGGTATCAATGGGCTCGGCCTCAACCCAGCGGGTCCGGGTGACGATGACTTTCTCGTTTTCTATATGAGTCCCGTCATAAAGAGAGCCGGAATCCTTGAAGAGGTCACCCACGCTGGTGTCTCGCATGATCACCAGATCAAACGCGCCATCGTCGGGTGCTGCATCAGGGGCCATCATCATGCCGCCGCCGAAGAAACGTCCATTGGCGACCGCTGCCGTACCCACATTGATCACTTCGTCCCACCCGCTTTCTGTGCGGATGCGGACAGCCTGTGGGCGATAGCGCAGCGCTGTGGAAAGAGTTGCCCAAAGATAGGCGAACGATCCGCCGAACAGTTTGGAAAAGCGCGCCTTGTTGACCGCCCGATCGACGGCGCCGGACATGCCGAAGCTTGCAATATTGTTGAAATGGCGCGCCATTGGCACATTGTCATCTGCATTGAAAGTAAGGCGCCCAATGTCGATGGTTCGACTGCTGCCATTTGCTAGCCGCTCGATGCAGGCATCGAGATCCGCGGGCAACTCGAAAGTCTTTCGGAAGTCACCGCCTGTCCCTGTGTTGAGGAGGCCGAGAGGGGCAGGCGCCTGTCCGTCGGAGACATCGTGAAACAGTCCATTGATGGTTTCGTTGATGGTGCCGTCGCCGCCGACAGCGATGATGAGGTCAGCGCCTTTGTCCGTGGCGTTTCTTGCAAGATTGGCCGCTGGCAAGTGTGCAGGCGTTGCGGGTCCGTCTGTGAAGAGAGGGGTCACAGGGCCGAGGGCTGCTTCGAGTTTCTTTTGGATCTCCGGCCAGTCGCGGCCGGTCCGGCCACCCCCGGAGGCCGGGTTAATGATGGCAAAAGTGCGCGCGCTCACGCGACCCCGTCGAGCGTCTTATAGCTCGCCTCTACTTTTTCGATCTGTCTGCTGCGCTCTGCGTTATCCCAGCCAAGTTCTCTGGCCATAAGGTCGGCGGCGCGGCCCAGTGCTTCTTCGCCTGGATGAACCAGAGTGCCTAGCCCGGTTCTCCGGAGCAGCGCGTCTTCTAGGGTTACGGCCATTTCATGACGGACGGCATGGACGATCTGTGCGCCAATATCGTGTGTGGTCGCTGACAAAGGCTGCAGCAGTTCTGGCGCTTCTCCCTGTCGCTCATTCGCCGTCGCCAACACCTCTTCATAACGTGCGCCGTGATAGCGGGTCAGGTTGCGGATAATGTCCGCGGGGATGTCTGTGTGCGAGGAGATGGCTTTATCTGTGAAGGGCAGGAAGCGTCCGGTGGCTCCACCATAGAGAGGAACGTCTTCGGTTGTGCATTTCGGCCGTTGTCCCAGTTTCTTTGTAGCGCTGTCGACGACTTTCTCCGCCAAGTGCCTGGAAGTCGTCCATTTGCCCCCCATGGCAGACAGGAAGCCTTCGACGCCATCTACTTCCGCGTGATCAACAATCTCTGCCGCGCGGCTGGCATTGTAGCTGTCGGAATCGTCTTCATCGTCCTGTGGTGTCGTGTCCACCAAGGGGCGGATGCCGACATAGAAATTCTCTACATCGTCGCGCGTGAGATTGAGCGTGGGCAGGCCATCATTCACGACAGCGAGAAAATCTTCAATGTCTTGCTCTGTCACGCCGATCTTATCAGGCGCATCATCAAAGACCGTGTCGGTTGTGCCAAGGATTGTTTTTCCGCGCCAAGGCAACACAAAGAAGTGTCCACCAATCTTGGACTGAACAGCGAGTGCGTTTTCGCCTGAGAGATCTCGGGTGATGAGGTGGATGCCCTTGGATCTGATGAGGCGCCGTGAAGGTTTGCCATCATCGGTCAGTCCCATGAGGATGTCTGCCCAGGGGCCGGCGGCGTTGATGGTGAGCTTGCCTTTGATCGTGTGGGTGTCGCCGGTGAGCTCATCCTTGACGGTGACGCCGGTTATGCGACCGTTTGCAGCGCCGCCTGCTTCTTTCTCAAAGCCCGTGACCTTCGCATAGTTGGCGGCATCTGCCCCATTTTCCACCGCACCCAGAACGAATTCCAGACAGAGGCGCTCTGGCGCGAACATCTGACAGTCATAATAGATTTTCGCACCGGTCAACCCATCGGGATTGAGCGAGGGCATGAGCTTCAAAGCTTCTTCGCGTGAGATGCTTTTGTAGCCTGGGAGTTTCTTGTCCGGATCGTCCAGACGGTTTCGGTCATAGGCCAGCAGATCATACATGGTGAGGCCGATGGAGAGCACGAGGCCGCCCTTCATCCCCCTGCCATAGGTGGGGATGATAAAGGGGAGGGGATCGACCAAATGGGGTGCGTTCTGCTCCCAGACGCGCCGTTCCCTCAGGGACTCGCGCACAAGACCGATCTCACCGTTCACCAGATAGCGCAGGCCCCCATGAATGAGCTTGGAAGACCCGGCTGTTGTTGCGTGAGCAAAGTCATCTTTCTCCAACAGGGCGACTTTCAAGCCCCGGAGTGCCGCATCCCATGCAATGGAAGACCCAGAAATGCCGCCGCCCACGACAATCAGGTCGTATTCGGTCTGGCTCATGGCAGAAAGATCGCGTTGCATGGAAGTCCTTAAATTTGACGCTGCGGGAAGAAGGGTTTTCGCGCCTTATGACCGCTCTTGCAAGCCGTTTTGCTTCATCCGCCAAATGAGTTGATCGAGCCTGTCCTGGCCGAAAAAGGGCTCGCCCTCAAAGACCATGAGCGGCACGCCCCAATGGCCTGCTGCTTTCTGAGCGGCCTCGTTTTCAGTGATGATGTTATCAAAATGGGCCTCATCGGCTGCCACTTTGGCTTCCAGGTCGCCCAAGTCCAGTCCGGCGCGCGCCGTGGCGTCTTTCAGATGACCGCCCTCGTGCCAGTCCTTCACGCCGCCAAAGATGATGCTGCTCACTTCGTCGAGGAAGGCGAGGCCATTTCCGGCTTCGGCTGCGGCGCAACCCAGGCGGGTCAATCGATGAATGTAGGGCTGTTCTTTAGGTACCTCGCCGGATGCCAGGTCCATGACGACTGGGTCAGGCGAGGGCCAATTGTAGGCAAGGCCTTCCATTTCAGCGATCCGGACCGTGTCTTTCATCAGGTAGGGCGGCCACATGGGATTCACCGTCTTGAAAAACCCGTCCATTCGTACGGCGATTGGGTAGACCGGCCGCACATTCACTTTCACGTCATAGGCCTTCTCAATGGCGACCAGGCGTTTGGTGGCGAGATAGGAATAGGGCGAGCGAAATGACCAAAATACGTCAAATTCCGGGGTTTTGGTGGCTGACATGAGAGACTCCCTTAGGCCCAGACTTGGCCGCATGATTTGAGGTTCTGTTTGGGCCCAACGTCCGGCTTTTGCGCTGCCTTTGCAACCCCTGCTAAGCTTTCACCCAAATGACATAAACGATCCAGCAGGGGGCGCGACATGGCGCAGATTTCAGCCAACGGAATAGATATCGAATATGAGCGGTTTGGACCGGAAGACCGGGAAACGGTGCTTCTGATTATGGGCCTCTCGGCTCAACTGACCTTGTGGCCGGTCGAGCTCTGCGACGAACTGGTGTCCCGGGGATATCATGTGATCCGGTTTGACAACCGGGACATTGGACTTTCAACAAAGTTTGAAGAGGCTGGCACTCCGGATATGGGCGCGCTGGTGGGGGCGCTTCTGAGCGGCAACAAACCTGAAGCTCCCTATTCGCTCGATGATATGGCGGCAGATGCGGTGGGGCTGCTTGATGCGCTGAATATTGAGAAAGCGCATATCGTTGGGGCGTCGATGGGGGGCATGATCGCCCAGCTTGTCGCCACCAACCATCCAGACAAGACACTCAGTCTCACCTCAATTATGTCGACAACGGGCAATCCTGAATTGCCGCAGGCAAAGCCTGAGGCGATGGCAGCTCTTGCGGCGCCAGCGCCCGACCCGAACGATCTTGAAGCTGTTGCAGCTAGGGGCGTTCACACCTGGAATACAATCGGCAGTCCTGGCTATCGCACTGATGAAACGCAGGTGCGTGAATGGGTGCTCCGCGACTTCCACCGTTCCTTCTACCCACAGGGTATTCTCAGACAGATGGCGGCGATTGTGTCGAATGGAGACCGGCGCGAGAAACTGAAGACCGTAACCGCGCCTACAGTCGTTGTTCACGGAACAGATGATCCTCTGGTCCCTGTTGAAGGGGGGCGGGATACGGCGGCGAGTATTCCCGGCGCGGAGTTGATCGAAATCCCGGGTATGGGTCATGATTTCCCGCTGGTCCTCGTCAATACAATCGCGGACGCGATCACCAAGGCGGCATCTCAGTCGTCAAATCAAGCTGCAGCGGAGTAAACTCAATGCAAGTTAGAGCAAACAATCATTCGTTTGAGGTCGAGCGTTTTGGCCCCGAAGACCGGGAAACCATTCTTCTGGTGATGGGGCTTGGTGGTCAGATGACCCTTTGGCCGCAAGAGTTGGTCGATGAGCTGGTCGCGCGGGGCTATCACGTGGTGCGGTTTGATAATCGCGATGTGGGGCTGTCTGCAAAGTTTGACCATCTCGGTAACCCGAAAATGGTGCGCTTGATCCTCGCGGATGCGCTCGGGTTTACTCCGAAGGTTCCTTATCTGTTGGATGATATGGCCGAAGATGCGGTTGGCGTACTTGATGCGCTTGGTATTGAGAAGGCGCATATTGTCGGCGTATCCATGGGTGGCATGATTGCACAATTGATTGCTGCAAATCATGGGGATCATGTTTTGAGCCTCACTTCCATCATGTCGACGACCGGTCATAAGTCGCTGTCGAAACCATCGAAAAAAGCGCGCGCGGCCCTGCTTACACCGCCGCCGAAAGACCCATCAAACATGGAGGCTGTGTTCGAGCGGATGCTCAACACATTTTCTGTTATCGGAAGTCCCGGCTACCCAGCGAGTGAAGAAGAGCGGCGAGCCTTGATGATGGAACAGTTGGAGCGGAGTTACCATCCAACGGGTCTGGTACGTCAGATCGCTGCTATCGTTGCGAGCGGCGACCGACGGGAAGCGCTGAAGAACGTGTCTGCTCCGACAGTTGTGCTTCATGGGGAAGATGACCCGCTTGTACCCTTGGATGGCGGCAAAGACACCGCCCTGCATATTGCTGGTGCGGAACTGATCACCGTCCCGGGCATGGGGCATGACATGCCGAAGGAACTTGTGCCGAAGATTGCAGAGGCGATCACTCAGGCTGCCAAAAGAGCTCAGGCCGCGCCTGCAGCACAAGCAGCGGAGTAAGGTGCATGCAGGTACAAGCAAATGGCGTTGCCATCGAGGTAGAAGACATGGGGCCTAAGGATGGTCCTACGATCCTTCTGGTAAACGGTTATACGTCGCAGTTGATTAACTGGCCTGAGCCGCTGCTCGATGGCCTTGTCGCGGAAGGTTTTCGGGTCGTTCGCTATGACAATCGGGACGTGGGCTTTTCGCAAAAGTTTGAGGGTGCTCCTGACCCTTCAGAGACCCTGAAGGCAGTGCTTGCCGGAAAAACGCCAGACATTCCTTATGTGATGGCGGATATGGCGGCAGACGGCATTGGCGTGTTGGATGCGCTCGGCATCGACAAGGCGCACATTGTGGGTGTCTCCATGGGCGGTATGATTGTGCAGCTGATGGCGATCAACCACGCCGACCGGGTGCAGTCTATGACGTCTATCATGTCATCGACCGGCAATCCGGATGTGCCGCGGGCAACGCCGGAAGCTCAGCAGGCGCTCAATGAGCCGGCGCCCAGCCAGGAACGTCAGGATGTGATCACCCATTCGATCAAGGGTCGGCGCACATATGAAAGTCCTGCGTACAAAAAGACAGATGCTGAGTATGAAGAGCTGATTGGCGAAGCTTATGACCGGATGTTCTATCCGGAAGGGTATATGCGTCAGTATTGCGCAATTGTTGCTGACGGCAGCCGCGTTGAACGTTTGGGGAAAATCTCAGTACCCACACTGGTGATCCATGGGAAAGATGACAATCTCGTGCGCGTTGAAGGCGGTATCGATACGGCGAAATCTGTTCCTGGCGCTCAGCTGGAGCTGATCGAAGGCATGGGGCACGATCTGCCTGAGGCGCTGTGCCCGAAGTTTATTGAGCTGATTGTCGGCCACGCGCGGAGCTCGTTGGCGTCTGTCGCTGCTGAGTAAGACGCTCACAATTTTTTGCGCGTTTCCGGACGGATAACCGGTGCCCACGTTCGGGCTATCGCTCAGACCAATGGCGCGATGGCCCTCACCCTGGAAACGCTTTGGGACAAAGAAAAGGCGGGGTTATGACCCCGCCTTTTTTGTTGGTTCTGGAGGCAGCTTACATGCCGCCGCCGACCTGACTTGCGCCGCCATCACATGGCACGCAAGCGCCTGTTGTGTAGGCGCTGGCGCGTGAGGCCAGGAAGATTGCTACACCTGCAATGTCTTCAGGCTGGCCGATGCGCTTACGCGGGTTGGCACCTGCAATCTCATCACCGAGAGTGGCTAGGGTTGCGGCCATCATATGGCTCTGGAATGGACCAGGCGCGATACAGTTCACCAGAATGTCGTCGGTTGCCAGACGCTGAGCCAAGTGACGTGTCAGCATGATCATGCCTGCCTTAGAGGATGAGTAGGCATAGGTCTCAAGCATAGGCGGGTTGATGCCATTGATTGAGGCGGTGTTGATGATCCGTGCTGGCGCTTCGTAGGTTGACGCCTTTTTCAGGAGTGGCAGCATCTTTTGGATCAGAAAGAAGGGGCCCTTGATGTTGATGTCAAAGACCTTGTCCCAACCGCTTTCTGCGTAGTCTTCCAAAGGTTCGCCCCAGGCGGCCCCCGCATTGTTCACGAGAATGTCGACCTTTTCTTCGCGCTTGGCGATTTCTTCTGCGAATTTGGTCACGCCTTCCACGGTGGACAAGTCACCAGGGATAGAGATGCAGGTGCCGATTTCGCTCAAGCGTGCAGCTGTCGCGTCGCAGGCCTCTGCCTTCCGCGCGGTGATATACACTTTGGCGCCGTTTTCGACGTACCCTTGCGCGATCATTTCACCAATGCCGCGGGAGCCGCCGGTGACGATGGCGACTTTGCCGCTAATGTCGAAGAGGTTTTTCATATCTGATCCCTGTCACTTTTGTGCGTGTTTCCGGACGGAAAACCGCCAAGACTGATTTGGCACTTTTCCTGGAAACATTTGATTGCCTATCGCAACCTGATTTTGATGGCGGGCACGCTATCATGGTGGTGGGGACTTGCGAAACGTGAATCTGAGGCTTTCAGCCCAGATCGCTTTTAACAAAGCTGATCGTGTCTTCGATGCGCTCAATCGCCCATTTGAAGATACCCGCGCGGTCCTCTGGGGCATCCAGCATCTCTATTTGCGCCATGAGATCGAGAATGCGTGACAGTGACTGCCAGTTGGGGGGAAGGGCTCCAGCCTTTGCTTCATAGACGGCGATAAAGGCTTCATTGAACTCCGGTGGTTGGTAAGACCGAGGTCGCAACATGTTTGCGATATCCGTAAGCGCGGTGCCTGCATGGGCAAATTCCCAATCAAGCACGGCAGTGAGCTCTCCGTGGTAGATCATGATGTTTGGGGGATTGAAGTCGCTGTGAACGAGGCAGGTGCGTGTAGGTAATTGGTCGAGGAGCGGTGCTGCCCATAGCGTGAATTGTCGTAGATGGTCGGTTCGTTCCGCACCTAAGCGTGACCCGGCGCGTGCGTCCAGCGATGGTCCAATAAACGAGAGGAAACTTTCTTGTCCGAGAGGAAAGGGATTTTCAATCTTGAGGCCTTCGCCAAAAAAGCCTGCATCTGGAAAATCCAGCTTGTGGATGTCGGCAAGAACGTCGCCTGCCTGGCTCCCAAGATTTGCTGGGTTTCGGCTTTGCTGATCAAGCGTGTTGTCCAGCGTCTCCCCGTTGACCCATGACAGCACCAGAAATGGTTGGGCGTTTTCTGATCCGTCGAGAAGCACTTTCGCGGTAGGAACCTGGTCATTGAGAGTTCGTAGGATGTCGCGTTCCATCCGACACGTGCTTTGACCTCGGGCATAGAGGCGCAGAACCGCATTGAAGGGTTCGACCTTCAAGCTCAGTGCGTAGTTGGAGTTGATCTTACCGCCGCTGAGGAGGGTTGATTTTTCTAACGCACCCGGCCCGAAACACGGGCGAATGAGGTCGCCAATTTCATTGTCAGAAAGATCGATGAAGGCGTGGCGGCGTTCCAGGCGGTGGTCAGTCAGGGGCTGTCCTCTTGCTCATCAACATATGCCCTGTCGGTGCAAATCCCCGGCGTTCATAGATGCCGCGTGCGCGGGTGTTGGTCTCGGTTACTTCCAGGTGGAGGTAGGCAAGTCCAAGCTCTTTCGCTTGGACGTCGGCAAAGCGCATGATCTCCGCGCCTCCGCCGGACCCTCGGAACTGTTCTTTGAGAAACAGCTCGTCAATAAACCCGTCTTTGCCGCCATAATACATGGAGAAGCCGATGGTGAGGATGAGATAGCCTGCGGGCGTACCGTCTGCCTCAACGATCCAGATTTTGACGGCCGGGTCGCCTTTGACCAATTGATCCAAGGCCGGCCCATGAAGTGACGGATCGTAGGTGAGGCCATCAAAGGCATAATAGGCGCGCACCAGCTCTTCAATGAGTTGCCGGTCACTTGGAGCTATAGGCCTGAACGAGAAGCTCATGGTCGGCTCGCATAGAGGGCGAGCAGCTGGTAAGCTATGGTGGCGCCCGCAAGTGCCGTAATCTCGCCGATGTCATAGGCCGGGGCTACTTCCACGACGTCCATGCCAATAAGGTTGATGCCCTCGAGACCGCGCAGAATATCTAGTGCGTGGCGTGTGGTGAGGCCGCCGACGCACGGTGTGCCTGTTCCGGGTGCATAGGCCGGGTCGAGGCAATCAATATCAAAGGTCAGGTAGGCCGGGTTGGTGCCGACGGCCTTCTTAATTTGATCAGCAATTGTCTGGGCATCAGACCTACATGTCTCGGCGGCATCGAGAATGTTGAAGCCATGGCTTTTGGGGTTGTGGGTTCGCAGTCCGACTTGGATAGAACGTTCTGGGACAATGAGGCCCTGTTCTTTGGCATGATAGAACATGGTGCCGTGATCGATGCGGCCTTCTGCGTCTTCCCAGGTGTCGGAGTGCGCATCGAAATGGATGAGCGAGAGGGGCCCGTACTTCGCCGCATGAGCCTTAATCATTGGAAAAGAAATGAAATGATCTCCGCCGATGGTGAGCATGGCGGTGTCGGTTGCCAGAATATCTGCGGCATGGCCTTCAAGGCGCTCAATCCAGGTTTCGGGTCTGCCTGGATCAAAAACACAATCGCCCCAATCGGCGATTTTCAGTTGGTCTAGAGGATTGAAATCCCAGCCTTGTGGTTGATCCCATGCGAGGTTGACGGAGGCTTGGCGGACAGCGCGTGGTCCGAGCCTTGCGCCGGGACGGCCGGTGGTTGCCAGATCAAACGGCACGCCTGATACCGCGACATCAAACCCCTTCAGGTCGCGGGTGTACTGACATCGCAGGAAGCTTGTTGCGCCTGCATAGGTGGCCTCATAGGAGCCACCATAGGGCGATGTTCGTGTGAATGCGGCATCGCCTGGTTCGTCGCCTATCTGGGATGGATCATAGTCAGCCATTGGTCTCTCCTCAGCGGGTAGCATGAGACATGCAGCCGCTTCTGGGAAGAGGGAAGGGAGCCCTTATCCTGTTACCTGCTGTGCATTTTTAACACTGGGCACACCCCAGCCAAGGTCGATGAACCTACGTTCTTCCAGTTCCTTTGCGAACTTGAGGCCATCGGAACTGTCGTCCGCATCATAGCCAACTGTTTCCATCATATGATTGACGCAAACGAATTTTGGCAAACTGCGGCGGTCAGGCGCTATAGGCAGGGTTAGGGTTTCCAATCGTGCAATCTTCCCTGAAGGGTGCTGATTGTGTGCCATGTGATACATGCCGCAGGGCAGAGATTGCATGGCCTTAAAGTCGTGTAGCACGTCGAAGCCTTGATCCGCAGCGGTTGTTGTCCTCAGGTCTACGCCCGTGATGTCCGTCTTCATACGCGAAATGACAGCTGTCCCTGCCATCCGACAGATAATTCTTCCATCTTCATGCAGCTCCCAGAATGTAATGTCCGGCAGTGCAGCTGGGATCATTACGAAGTCGAACTCACGGGGGCTGGGCGCACCTGTCTTGGCGACCGACTTCCAGTAGGCCAGCACTTGATCGAAATGGAGAGAGTTGAAGGTCGACAAAATTCACCCGCCAGTTTTAAGAAGATTGCCGTGGCAGTATGCGTGTCTAATTCTTGCCAGAAGACAAACAAAAGCCCCGATGTTTCCACCGGGGCTTCTAATTTTGGTCGATGAAACTGGTTTAGGCTGAACGCGTTATGCTACGAAAGCGTCTTCTTCGAGTTTCATAATGTCTTCGGATCCGAGCTCAATACGCTCCAGGTAAGCTGCCGTATTAGGCACTTCCCGTTCCAGCCAGAATTTCGCGAGAACCAGCTTGCGGTTGTAGAAATCCGCGTTGCCTTCCCCTGCTGCGAGTTTGGCCAGGGCGACCTTCGCGGTCTGTGCCCACATCCATCCAAGGGATACTACTCCGAAGATGTTCATCATCTCGTATGAGGCAGCGCCTGCATTGTCGAAATTCTTCGGTGCATTTTCCATGAGCCAGCCTGCGGCTTTGCCCATGCGCTCATATCCAACCTTCAGCGGCTCGATATAAGGTTTCATGGCTTCGTCGCCTTCATTCTCTTTGATGAAAGCTTCGATCTTACCGAAGAAGGTCATTGTCGCACGGCCACCCTTGGCGGTCATCTTCCGACCGACAAGGTCAAGTGCCTGAACGCCGTTGGCGCCTTCATAGACCTGGTTGATACGCGCATCGCGCACGAACTGTTCCATGCCGTGGTCACGGACATAGCCATGTCCACCAAAGACCTGCATGGACGCATTTGCCGCTTCAAAGCCTTTGTCAGTGAAGTAGCCTTTGATGACAGGTGTCAGAAGCTGGCTGAGGTCAGCTGCTTCTTCCCGTTCCTTCTCATCAGCTGCGCTGTTTTGCACCGTGAAGAGCATGGAGACATACATGGCAAGGGCGCGGGCACCTTCCACGAAGGAACGTGACTGCAACAGCAGGCGACGCACGTCAGGATGCACGATGATCGGGTCGGCTGACTGATCTGGGTTTTTTGTCCCTGTCAGTGACCGCCCAGCTGTGCGTTCCAGTGTGTAAGCCGCGCCGTTCTGCACGGCGACCTCGCCGACAGCGATGCCCTGGATGCCAACACCCATGCGGGCGCCGTTCATCATGCCAAACATACCGGCCATGCCGGATGATTTGGATTTTACTTCTTTGCCGTCTGCGGTCTTTTTCACCTTCTGCGGTGCACCGCCAAGCTTGTAGGCAACTGCATTGTCGAAGTTCAGCACGCAGGTTGCGTTGCCCTTAATGCCCATCTTCTTTTCGATGGAGCCCGTGGACACGCCATTGCGCTGGCCGAGTTCACCTGTTTCCGGATCGACGATGAATTTTGGTACCATGAAGAAGTTCACAGTGGACAGATCGTTGGCGAGTTTGCCGTCTTCATCGGGAATTTTCGCAATCACCATATGAACGATATTGTCGGTCATGTCGTGATCGCCACCGGAGATGAAGATCTTCGTACCGTTCATACGGTAGGTGCCGTCTTCTTGCTCAACCGCATTGGTCCGCATGAGTTTCAGGTCGGTACCGCAATGAGGTTCTGTGAGGCACATAGTGCCTGTCCATTCGCCGGCGACCATTTTCGGGACGACATGTTCCTTCATCCAGTCTTCACCGGTTGCATGGAGTGCGCCGTAGGCGGCGTTGGTAAGGCCTGGATACATTGTAAAGGCCTGGTTCGCTGACGATCCCATTTCAGAGAATGCGAAGGTGATGACAGAGGGGAGGCCTGCGCCGCCCATTTCTTCAGAAGCCCCGAGGCGGTTCCAACCGTCTTCGCAGTATTTTTGGAAGGCTTCTTTGAAACCTGGTGGTGTGCGCACAACACCATTTTCCAGGACGCAGCCGTGTTCGTCACCGATCTGGTTCAGGGGCTGCAATACTTCTTCACAGAATTTCGCGCCGCCTTCGAGAATGGCTCCGGTCATATCGGGGGTCAGGTCTTCGAAACCGGGCAAGTCGGAGCGTTTGTCGATTTCAAGAAGTTCGTGGAAGAGGAACATGAAGTCCTCAACAGGCGCCTTATAAGATGGCATGGCGTCGTGTCCTCAATTTTCAAAATTGTCAGTAAGCGGGCCGAATTCTATTCGTCCGTACGCGTTTGTCGAGCAGATTCGACGCTTTATTGCCCCTAAGAGTCCAGCAAAAATCGCAGGTTCCCCCACGAAAACCAGGGGTATTCCACAATTGTGATCCGAGACGATCAAGTATTTTGATAGTTCGGCGCTCGTTTTCCCAGAAATGCGCTGATCCCCTCACGAAAATCTTCCGTTTGGGCGCAGAGAATCTGATTGCGATCTTCCATGGCGACGGCGGCTTCCAGGCTCCCGGCGTCCACGCTCATGTTGAGGCATTCCTTGGTCAGGCGGAGCCCCAGGGGTGTGGTTGTCAGCATTTCGTCGATATAGGGCTGTACAGCTTCTGTGAGTTGATCATCCGGCACGACTTCTGAGACGAGCCCAACGCGTTCCGCGCGGGTCGCGTTGATAAAGCGTCCGGTCATCATGAGTTCGCTGGCGACAGACACGCCTACCAGGCGCGGTAAAAAATAACTCACGCCAATATCGCAGGCAGAGAGGCCAATTCGGATGAAAGCGGCGTTCATTCGTGCGCTTTCGCCTGCAATGCGAATATCACTGGCAAGCGCCAGGGCAAAGCCGCCACCGCAGGCAGGCCCATGCACCAAAGAGATGATGGGTTGGGGCGCGCGTCGCATACGCATGACGATCTCGCTAATCCGCCGTTGGCCTACCAACCCGGCTTGCGGGCTGGAGGATGTGGTGCCTGCTTCCGGTGTGTTGGAGCGATCTTTTAGATCAAGGCCTGCGCAGAAAGCACGGCCTGCGCCGCGTAACACCACCACCCGCACACTGTGGTCCATGTAGAGCCCGCCAAAGTAGTCGAGCAGGTCGGTGACAAGTTCAGGGTTCATGGCATTAAGCGCATCTGGACGGTTCATGGTGACCCAATCGACCGCGCCCTGTTTTTCGATTTTCAATGTCTTGTAGCTGGTCATGACAATATCCTCCCGGCCATGATTTGGTTTCTTGGAATTTCTGATCAGCGATGGCGGGCAATCTGATCCAGCTCGCGCTGAAGCTCTGCATCCATGGAGAGCCAGCGCAGCGCTGTGCGGCCGTTCTCGTCCTGGCGCACAATGTCAGCTTGAAACGGAGAAAGGGTTTCGGTGCCTGACCAGCCTAAAAGTCCGGTGACAAGGCTGCCGACGGCGCCACTGCTGTGGAAATGGTCAATTGCTGCGCCGCCAACCGACCAATCATGAACGATGTAGGCAAAGCCCTCTGTTTCCACCCTGAGCCAGGGCTGGTTTGCCCTGATGTGGAGACGGCGTTCTTCCTGGAGGCTGCGCACCCAGGAGAGGGCGGCGGTTTCACTCGACATCAAACATCCTCAGCGGGTCTAAGATTGGCCTGGTTGGTCGCATTCGCGCATTTTGGCACGTCTGGGCTGGGTTCGAAACGGTCATATTAAGGGCTGGGCCGTCTTCTCAAGTTCCTTTATAAAGCGGCTTCCTGAGATGAAACTGTCTCCAGACTAAAGCGAGAATTCCATGGCCGACACGCAACCCATCATGATCGAAGTAGGGGCAGGTGAGTTGATCGATAAGATCACCATCCTCAACATTAAATCCGAACGGATGAGCGATGAAGCCAAACTGAAGAATGTTCGCCACGAATTAGGTGTGCTCAGTGCGGCGCGGGATGCAGCACTTGAAGATACCGCAGAACTACAAAAGCTCACGGCGGCGCTTAAGGAAGTGAATGAAGCGCTTTGGGTGATTGAGGACGATATTCGCGAATGCGAACGGGACAAGGATTTCGGTGAAAAGTTTGTTGCTCTTGCGCGTGCTGTCTACGTGACCAATGACAAGCGTGCCGCACTGAAGAAAGATATCAATCTTGAAACCGGTGCCACAATCGTTGAAGAAAAGTCCTACACCGAATTTGACTGAGCGGTTAGTCCCGCATTCACTGCTTCATACGCCTGTTCAACGGACAGGTCGTTCAGGTCTTCAACCTCGATGGCATCAAACCGATCTGTTTTGATTCCGGTCTTCTCAACGGTGGTGTGCGACCCGAAAAGGGCGAGGCCCGGCTTGCCCATATGTGCGGCCAGGTGCGACGGGCCCGTATCGTTGCCAACGATATAGGCGGCTTCTTTCACAACACCAGCCAGATCAAACCATCCGAGGAATGAGCCGCCGGTGAGCGTTGTTCCAGGAATGGTTGCGCAGAGTTCCATCTCATCAGGGCCCGGCACAGTGACCACTTGCCGTCCGTCTGCAATAAGACGGGCGGCGAGCTCCTTATAAAACGGCCAACGTTTGTGAGGGAGAGAGGCGGATGAGCCTGGTACAAGAAGGATGAAACCGGATTGAAGCCCCGCCTCGTCCAACAGAGCCCTCACGTCGTTCGCCATCCAGGTGACATTGGGCTGCAGGGTGTGTCTGCAGGTCAGGCCCGCATCAACAAGCTGGCCTTCCATTCGGCGGAGACTGTGGATGGCTTTCGGGTCTTTGGCTTTATGGGGGTGGGAGCATCCAGGAGCTGTGCCTGACCATTCCACGCCGGGGAAAATCCATTTGAAATAGTCCGCCGTGCGCGATGAGTTTTGAAGATCGTAGACCCGGTCGATGTTGAGGGCCTTGAGGGTGCGTCGCAGGGCCCACATTTTGTCCAGCCGCCAGCGGGGTTCGCGTGGGTCACGCACGACAGTGTCGATCCAGGGGCAGCGTTCCATGATTTTCCCGTAGGCCGGCTCTGTCAGCACGGTGATCTGATCATCTGGATGATGATCACGAATGTCATGCAGTGCGCCCTCGCTCTGCATCACGTCGCCAAAAGCACCGTGCTTGATGATCAGGATGTTTTTGGTGCTGCCCATGGGGCCTGTCATAACAAGCCCAGCGCCCTCGCGAAACCTAGAAGATGCATGGTTTAGAAGATGCCGGGGATCACGCGTGTTTGCGCACGGGACATGTAGTCTGTCTATCCCACAAGATCCCAGTAGGGCTCGCCGCCGAAGCGCTCATAGATGAATTCCACCAAGAGCCGGACGCGGGTGGCCAGGTGCCTGTTGGGCGGATAGAGCAGGCAGAGCTGTAGGGTTGTGGGTTTCCAGTCGGGAAGCACCGTTACAAGCCGACCCGTCTGAAGTTCCTTGCCAGCAATAAAGGTGGGAAGGAGCGCAATGCCAAGTCCTGCGACAGCGCCGTCGCATAGAATGTCTCCATTGTTAGAGCAAAGGGTTCCGTTGATCCGGACGCTCTTTTGTTTTTCTCCCTTGGTAAGCGGCCAGGAGTTGCCGGTCGCCAGATTTCCGTAGTGCAGGCAGGGAAGTTTTCTGAGGTCGTCTGGCTCTTGCGGTGCGCCATGTTCTTTCAAAAAAGAGGGCGCGGCGCAGAGAACCCGCTTCATCTCTACAATTTCATGATCGATCAAAGAGGGGATGGGGTCTGAGGTGCCGATGCGCACGGTAATGTCATAGCCGTCTGCCACAGGATCAACGAACCGGTCACTCAGGTCCAGTTCCGTGGTGATCTCAGGATAGCATTTCATGAAATCGATCAGTGCTGGACCAAAATGTGCAACGCCGAATGAGAGAGGCGCGTTGATTTTGAGTGCGCCTGCGGGTCGTTCGCTCGTGTCCTTGAGACTGCGTTCAGCTTCCGCCAGATCATCGAGAATTGTCCGGCACTTCTCATAAAAGGCCTGACCGCTCGGCGTTGGTGATACCTGGCGGGTGGTGCGCTGAAGAAGTTGCACGCCCAGATCATCTTCCAGATTGATCACCGCCTTGTTCACTTGAGACCGGGACACGCCCAGCGCACGAGCTGCTGCGGCAAAGCCGTTTTGCTCTACCACTACTGCAAAGGCTGAAATCGCTGCGAACTTGTCCATGGAATTTCTATTGTCGTTGAAATGACGACATTATGTAGAAAAATAGACCAATAGTAAAATTTATGACGACAACTATCTTCTCTCTCAAGGCAATCATGAGGAGTGGAGCAGATGTTGAAAATCAGAAAAGCAGCAGATCGCGGGCAGGCCAATTTCGGATGGCTTGCGTCTCAACATACGTTTTCCTTTGGCCATTTTTATGATCCAGACCATATGGGATTTGGCCCCTTGCGAGTGATCAATGAGGATCAGGTCCGGCCTGGTGCGGGGTTCGATACACATGGCCACCAGAACATGGAAATCATCACCTATGTTCTGAAGGGTGCGCTGGAGCACAAAGACTCGCTCGGCACCGGTTCAGTGATTGAGGCGGGTGAAGTTCAGGTGATGTCGGCGGGAAGTGGCATTCGACATAGTGAGTACAATGCCTCAGCTGAAACCCCCGTACATTTTCTTCAGATATGGGTGATGCCCGAGGAAGAGGGCAAGATGCCTTCTTATGACCAGAAGCGCTTCTTTGATGCCGGGGAGGAGCCAAGCGGGTTCAAGCTTGTGGCTAGCGGAAGTGGGCGTAATAGCTCACTGAAGATCGGCCAGGATGCCGATCTCTATGCGGGCCGTTTCGCCGCCGGTGAGTGTTTCACCCACGCGGCTGAGCCAGGGCGTTTGCTCTGGTTGCAGGTGGCGGAAGGGACGCTGTCGATTGCCGGTGAAAGCTTGGTGGCTGGTGATGGGCTCGCTGTCGCAGATGAAGATGTTTTGGCACTCGATATTGTCGAAGATGCTCACCTGCTCTTGTTTGACATGATCCCCTGACCAAAATGTCAGGCCTTGAGTTCAAGGCCTGACACCCAACTTGTTTTGAGAGCCCACCCTGAGGAGATACCAGATGACTTTTCAAAGAAATGAAACGCCAGCCTGTACAAAGGTTGATGGGTGTGACGCCGTAGAGGTTGTGGTTACGCCGAAGACGAAAGATCTGGGCGGATTTGATGTACGCCGTGTGCTGCCTGCTCTTGAGAAGCGCAGTGTTGGACCTTTTGTCTTTTTCGATCAGATGGGTCCTGCGATCTTTCCAGCGGGCGAAGGGATTAGCGTTCGACCGCATCCGCATATCGGACTTTCAACGCTCACTTGGCTGTTTGAGGGAGAGATCATGCACCGCGACAGTCTGGGCTATGTGCAACCGATCCGCCCCGGTGAAGTGAATTGGATGACGGCTGGGTCCGGCATAGTGCATTCAGAGCGCACACCAGAGGAGTTGTTGGGTCAGGAACGACCTTTGTTTGGGTTGCAAGTCTGGATGGCTTTGCCGAAAGATCTCGAGGAGACCGCCCCAAGTTTTCAGCATGTGGCCGCAGGCGATATCCCATCCTTAGAGAAGGAGGGCATCACGCTCTCATTGGTCGCGGGCAAGGGATGGGGCATGGCGTCACCGGTTACTGTTCATAGTGAAACCCTTTACGCAGACGTTGAAGCGGCAGAAGGAGCGATGCTCACCATCCCCGCCGATCATGAAGAACGGGCTGTCTATCCTGTGCGCGGCGCTGTGGAGATTGGGGGTGCTCGATTTGAAGCTGGCACCATGATGGTTTTGGAGCCCAACCAGTCCGTGGACGTGTTGGCGCCTGAGGGAGCGCACTATGTGGTGATTGGCGGTGCGCCAATTGATGGGCGACGCCACCTCTATTGGAATTTTGTATCCAGTCGCCAGGAGCGGATTGACCAGGCGAAGGAAGACTGGCGGGAAGGCCGCTTTGCGTCCGTTCCTGGGGATGATGAGTTTATCCCGTTGCCTGACTAGTTCCTTCTTGAAAATACGTCTGACAGGAAGTCTGAGATGATAAGGCGCATCGGTGTTGGGTTTTGTTTGAGCAAGGCGATTAGTTCCTGTGCATCCGATCCATTCATCGATCCGCCGAATTCACGAGGGCCTTCAGCCTCGATATGGGAATAGGCCATCGCCCAATTTGACAGGCTGCGGTGCGGTTTGTTTTCCTGCAACAATGCTTCAACATTCGAGTGGCGATCGTCTGAGCATACACGGCGGTATATTTGTTGTACGTCTCGCTCGGCGCCCTCAAGGAGCTGAACAAAATTGACGCCGTCGAAAAGCAGAAATCCAGTAACACCGATTTTTGCGTTGTTTCGTTGGGCGGAAACCAGAATGGCGTCCAGCTCGCTCTTGGCCAGGTTGGGCTGTGCCTTCGACGTATAGAGCAGCTGAGCTACGGTCAAACCAAGGCTCCTGTATTGGGTGGTCGCAAAGCTCTTGCACCAGCTCTGCGACACTCCGACCTGCCTATAGTCTAATCACGGAACTCATTGAACGGTACTATGAATATTCCTTGGGCAATGGTGCGTTAAATCTTTTGGGTAGGGCTGATTTCTGCTCGTCAGATCACTCAGTCTGCAGGTTTAAACGCTTCACACCCGCTATCTGGCCACTTGCGAAGGTTGCAACGCCAAGGGCGACCAAGACCATTACGGTGACCCCTGCTGAAGTCAGCATGTCTGCGACGAAGGGCAGGAGTGCGAAGGTGCCCGCCACCCATCCGATGTCCAGCGCGATGATGACCCAGGCAAGGCGGGTTGAGATATTCTGGCGGGTGGCGATCCAGACAATTGCTGTGGCGAATAGGAGCAGCTGAACGCCAAGGCCCGGCAAAAGAGTTGGGTCGGGAATGCCAAAAGCCCGGGTGAGCGGGGCTGCGTCCACCAGGCAGAGAGTGCCGGTGAGGGTTGAGAAGGTTGCGTTCCCCAACAAGAACCGACGCAGCAGTCTGCTTTCAGGGTTGAAGGGTGCGTCGCTTTTCCATGCGTCAGTCAGAAACATTTTTGCCACTCCTTGTTGTGCGGTTTTCTGCTGAAAAATTGCCACGACCAGGAGGCGCGCCCAATTCCCTCTGAGGTAAGTGTTTGTCTTTAGGCGTCGCCAATCAGGGCAATCCAGTTGTCGCGGCTTTCCTGGTCCGCAGGTAGGAAGGATTCGATGCGGATCTCTTGCAGTGTCACATCCTGCGCTGTGCCAAGCGTCGTAATGGTGGTGACCAGGTGAATGGTCTTGTCCCCTATTTCAAGGATCACCGGTACGAGTGGCGGTTGCTGCGCGCCAATATCGATGACCTTCCACTGAGGCGGAAGATCGTAGGTCTGCATCAGCTCGTCCAGCAGGTCTCTGGTCGAGGTCTCGTTTCGACTGAGCTCTGCGATGGCTTCGCGATGGAGGCGCTGGACAATCGGGTAGGCGACATCATCCCAATTGACGACGAGGTCTCTGAAACCGCCGGGCGCGAACATCCGCGTTAGGAGGTTGGGCTTCGCAATAGCTGGATCTGGTTCGCCACCGGTCGTCGCCCAATAGGGTGTGTTGGCGCTCAATATATTCCAATGGCGGTCAATGGCAGCCGCACAAAAAGGTTCGTTGGCGCTCAGCATGAGGTCGACCACGCTTCGGATGTCACTCATTTCCGGACTGTCATAGTCAGACTCGGAAAAGGCTGACGGGTATCCCGCTGCGATAAGCAGTGCGTTTTGTTCGCGCAAGGGAACCTCGAGGGTGTCGGCCAGCGTCAACACCATCTCTCTGCTCGGCTGAGCCCGCCCTGTTTCCACGAAGCTCAGGTGTCGAGGGGAAATGTCGGCGTCGCAGGCGAGGGCCAGTTGGCTTAAGCCTCTGGCAGCCCGCCATTCTTTCAGCAAGATGCCAACGGCACTTTGTGTATGGGCTGGTTGCATGAAAGTCAGATCTCCTTTTGTCCTATTCAGACTTAGGAAGAAATCGCATGGAATGAGGGACCATTCTGCTGGACGATAGGGGAGCCAATGCCAGCCAGGAATGCTTACGCGAGACGGAATTGGCGGCGTGCATGAGGTTTGGGAGCTTGGATGCCTTAACCCGTTTTGAAAGGACCTCTAAATGACCAAGCCCGTTCTCACCACCACCGATCTTTCCAGCTACGGGAAGACGGCGCGCCTGATTCTCGCGGAGAAGAATGTAGACTATGATCTTCACAAGGTTGAGTTCATGAGCCTCGGCGAGGAAGATTATCGCGCTGCCCATCACCCGTTCGCAAAAGTTCCGGCCTTTCGCCATGGCGATGTGCACCTTTATGAGACGGCAGCCATAGCGCAATATGTTGATGAAGTGTTTGAGGGGCCGTCGCTGCAACCAGTTGATCCGGTGACCCGGGCGCAGATGCGCAAGTGGATCTGTGTCGCTGACGCGTATGTTTATCCGGCAGTGATTACCGGTCTGGTCATGGAGCGGGTTGTCGCCCCCATGAATCAGGTTGAAGCCAACGAGGGGCTGATTGCGGCTGCCCTGCCGGAGATTGCCCGCGTGTTGGATGTGATTGAAAACGAACTCGTAGACAGGGATTATTTGGTTGGGTCGCTTTCGATTGCGGATTTTTTCAACGCGACAATGTTGAGCTTTCTGCCGCTGGCGCCTGAAGGTGCCACCCTTTTGGAAGGTAGAGAAGCCGTCAGTGCCTGGATTTCCCGGATGACGGAACGTGAAAGCTATGCTCACGCAGCGTGACTAATTCCAACCTGCTGTTAACAAGACGAGAGGCGCCTCAGGGCACCTCTCGCATCCTTCAATCACCAAAAGTCATAGCTTCCTATTGTGCGTAATATTCGACCATCGGTTCGCGGGTGCCGCCGATATATTGAATGAGGTCATAGGTATCGAAGACCAGCGAGATGGCGAGCGTCACTGTTGCTGCATAGAGCCAAGCGCGGAAATAGGGGCGCCCGTCGGTCTCCGCCTTGCTGGTGAAAATCCGATATACGAAGTAGGCAAAGGCGAACGCCCAAAAAACATGTCCGAGTCCAAAGAGTTTGGTGATCATGTTTCCCTGAGCTGTGTAGATGTAAAAGCCAAGGGCAAAGTTGAGAACCTGCGCGGTGATCAATACCTGGGCTTCCCGCCTCTTGATGAAGAAGAAGGGTAGGAGGATCAGCAGCGTCTGCATCCAGGTAAGCCACCATTGCAGCCATTGGGGAAATTGCGCGATCTGCGCATTCATCTCATTGAACATATCCATTGCCGTTAATCCTTGTGGGTTGTGTTGGTCCACAAGCTAAGTGGCGGTGCGCTCTCGCCCAACTACGCGACGGGTAAGACCTGTTTTGCATGCCTTACGAGGTGGGGACACGAGGTGTCGCTGTTTGGGTATTTTGTAAAACACGAATTTCCCAATTCCGCGATTTTATTCTCCGTTAACTGGAGACGATTAGACACAAAGTCTAGGGAATTTGTGCGGGTTCTCAATGGTGATTGGGCTATGGCAAATCCATTGAGCAGGTCTGGTGGGCCTTGGGGAATTGTCTGTTTAATGACGTAAGGGTGAAAAAATGAGCGAGCAAGGTGTTGAGGGTGTGTCACGTGGTGTCAACGACGTGGTTTCCGGTTTCGGCGGTCTAATGAGCGTGTTTGGAAACTTGCGTGTCGCAATGAAAGTTGCCGTGGGGACAGGTTTGATCCTCGCGTTTCTCGTTGTCGCCAGCGCAGTCGCCTTTTTCGGACTTCGCGGTGCGGATAGCAATTTCAAAGACTATCGCGCTATCGCAATTCAGACCAACCAGCTTGGTCGGATACAGGCAAACCTTCTCTCTGCCCGGATTGGTGTAAAAGACTACATTATCAGCAACTCACCTGAGGCAGCCGCTGTCGTCAATGAACGCATTGCCGTCACGGTTGATCTTTCAAAAGCCGCAGAAGCCCTCTTTGTTGAAGAAGCGGCTGTTGCACAGTTTGAACGAGTTGTGCGCGAACTTACCGAATACCAGGATGCCTTCAGTCATGTCGTCGAATTCGCTGCGAAGCGAAACTCGCTCGTCGACCAATTGAACACAATTGGTCCCCAAGCAGAGCGCAATATCACAAGCGTGATGAAGAGCGCTTATGAGGCAGGCGATGCGAGTGCCAGCTACTATTCAGGGATAACCCTGCGAAACCTGCTCCTTGCCCGTTTATATGCAAACCGATTCCTGATCGACAACCAGCCGGCTTCTGCCGAGCGGGCAGGCCAGGAACTGGCTGCATTCTCTCAGGCGGCTGCAAAACTCCTGAGCGAGTTGCAGAACCCAGAGCGTCGTCGTCTTGCACGAGAAGTGACCAATCTGGCTGGCCAGTATGAGGCTGCGTTCAACTCGGTCGTTGCCGTCATCGAAGAGCGTAATGGTGTCATCAAAGGTGAGCTTGACCCTACTGGCGCCACTGTCGCAAAAGATATTGAAGACCTGAAGCTTGCGAACAAGGGCAAGCAGGATGAACTTGGCCCACGCGCCACAGCAGAAATTGAACAATCGGTGTCCACGGGAGTGATCGTCGCCATTGTAGCGGTCGCGCTTGGGGTTTTGCTCTCATGGTTCACGAGTCGCGCGCTCGCTGGTCCGATAAGTGCAATGACTTCTGCGATGCGGGAATTGGCTGATGGCAATACGTCCGTTGACATTCCAGCAAAGGGACAAAAAGACGAAATCGGCTCAATGGCTGATACTGTCGAAGTGTTCCGGAACAATATGCAGGAAACTGAGCGTTTGAAAGTGGAGCAGGAGGAATTGCAGGCAAAAGCTGAGCGTGACAAAAAGGAAGCGATGCAGAAACTCGCGAATGATTTTGAGGAGAGCATCGGTGGTATCGTAAATGGACTTTCTACGGCGGCGGAAGAATTGACTTCGTCTTCTGCATCCATGAACGGTGCTTCGAATACGACGACGGAACGGGCAGCTGCGGTTTCAGCTGCTGCTGAAGAAGCAAGTGTGAATGTTCAAACTGTCGCCTCTTCTGCTGAAGAGCTTTCCAACTCAATTAACGAAATTAGCCAACAGTCTTCGCGTTCTGCGGATATTGCCGCACGGGCATCGCAAGAAGCGCAGCTTACGACCAGCTCGATGGGTGAGTTGAATGTTGCGGCGGGTCAGATCAGCGATATCGTGTCCATGATCAGTGATATTTCTGCGCAAACAAATCTGCTGGCCCTCAATGCCACTATTGAAGCAGCGCGTGCAGGTGAAGCTGGGAAAGGCTTTGCTGTTGTGGCGAGCGAGGTCAAAAACCTTGCCAACCAGGCGGCAAATGCGACGGAAGAGATTTCCAACAAAATCAGCGAAATGCAAAAAGCGACGGATGATAGTTCGGAGGCGATTGAGCGCATCTCTGGTGTGATTGGAGAACTTCAGGAGATCTCGAACTCTATCGCGTCTGCTGTAACTCAGCAGGGAGCCGCGACGCAGGAGATCGCGCAAAACGCCCAGCAAACCTCTCAAGGTACGGAAGAGGTTTCCAGCAATATTCTCGAAGTGACTCAAGCAGCAAATGAAAGTGCACAGGCTGCAAGCCAGCTCTCTGCAACCTCGACCGCTGTTACCGAGCAAAGCGGTAGCTTGCGAACTCAGGTCGACAAGTTCCTGTCGACAATACGAGCGGCGTAAGTCCCGGCCGTTCCGGGGTGCAGTTGAAACAGGTGTGCGTGTTCGGACGGCAGGCGAAATTGCTGGGTCACAACTTGGGCCTGTTTTTCTTGCTGCAGATGAGGATGGCTTGATTGTCACAAGGGTGGCCTGAATCTTCAGGGCAGGGCGTCGGAAAAAAGCCAATTATCAATTCCGCGGTGAGAGTTAGGGGTATTCCTTCCCTTACGTCATCAATCAATGGTTCGTGTGGCAAATTGGCACGTTTAGTTTTTAATTTGCGGGCGGATTAACCTTCAAATACTGGCGATTACTCAGTTTTGAGAGGCTCAACCCAAGTGGCGCGCTGCTAAAGATGCCTGCTGTGTGCGTGGTGACCCCGGGTGGATTCGAACCACCGACCCTCAGATTAGGAATCTGATGCTCTATCCTGCTGAGCTACGGGGCCAAAGATACCGCAATTGGGGTTTGTATAGCAGAGAGCCGCTATGGGAGGTAGATGGTTCCCTTTCCGTTTTTGCCGTTTGCTCCGATTGTCTTGGATCCAGATATGGTTGGTTTCGCAGGCGCGTCTACGATTGTTTCTCCCCCAGTGCTTCTTGGTGGCAAGGCACTGCCAGTGCCATGCACAGTTGTTTGACTGTATTGTTTTCTCGATACCTGTCCTAACGATGGATGACCTTTGCGATTACATGTGAAACAAGTATTCCACCAAGGAGCGGCCGGAAACCCTGTTTCTAAAAGGGAAATCAGCGAAATTGAATGACGCGTCGTCATTGTCGCAGGCTTAAGTCTGTTCTATAATTCTTGAATTAGTAATTTCACTATTGGACTTCTGTTTCTCTTTATTTCAGCTGATTGGTGAGCCTGGCGGGTCGTTGATCATTGGCTTTTGAGATGCAGCGCGCAGGTCGGGGGACTAAGCGTTATGAATTTGGTTGTTGTGAGTGAGCACCCATGCTGTCGCATTGGGTTGGCCACAATCTTGAAGGGCGTGGATTCGGAGGCGACGATAGTTGAAGTCGCGAACGTTGATGCGCTTGTCGAACAGTTGGGACAGAACGGCTCTGTTGATCTGGTGTTGATGGAAGGCGCTGCGCAAGTTGGCCGTGAGATGGCATCCATTTCGCGTCTTCAGGAAACAGAAGGTGTCGGCTCTGTCATTCTGCTCCATGAGCAGGACCAGCCGGAGATCGTGCGTCGGTATCTCGATATGGGCGTTCAGGGCGTAGTGCCTAAAACAACAGAAGCGGCAGTTCTTGTCGGTGCTGTACGGCTTGTTCTGTCTGGTGGTCGGTATGTTCCGGAATCTATTCTGTCTAAGGAAGGCAGCGGATTTGGGGAACCAAACTATTCGTTTGATTCAGCAGGACTGGACCGTCTTACGCGGCGTCAGATGGATGTGCTGAAGGAACTGGGTCGCGGGGCTTCCAATCAGGAGATCGGTACTCAGCTGGGTATCGCGTTGGCAACGGTAAAGCTTCATGTGAATGCCATCCTCAATACGCTGGGTGTACGGAACAGAACGGAAGCGGCGATCATTGCCTATAAAGCGGGCCTTACAGACTTAAACGCGCAGGCCTAACATCGTCGGTCTTGCTACTTCGACAAAGATGATTGCGGGCAAGCTGCTTTGGGCATTTGTCCTATGTGTCTTGGCCCCAATGTCGGCCGTTGCTCTCCCTTTTTGCGATCTTGAGCGATCGGAGACAAGCAGGGTCGTGTCGATTGTCGATGGCGACACTGTTGTCTTGCAGGACGGGCGGGAAGTCAGGCTGGTCGGACTTCAAGCGCCTAAACTTGCTTTGGGGCGGCGTAACTTCACCGACTGGCCATTGGCCGCCGAGGCGCGAGAGACTTTGGCGGCACTCGTCAAGAATGAAGACGTGCGACTGTCTTACGGGGGGCGTCGGGAAGACAGGTATGGTCGACTGCTTGCTCACCTTCACCTCACAGACGGACGTTGGGTGCAAGGCGCTATGATCGCTAAGGGTCTGGCCCGCGTTTATTCCTTCCCTGACAATAGGTCCTGCGTTGCCGAGCTGTTGCATCTTGAGAAGGAAGCACGAGAGGCGCGACGGGCGATCTGGGGCCATCCTTATTATGCAGTTCGGCCTGCAGGCGAGCCTGACAATCTACTTGCCCATATTGACAGTTTTCAGCTGGTTGAAGGTATTGTGCAGGGGGCGGCGCTGGTCCGTGGCAGGCTCTATCTTAATTTTGGGGATGATTGGCGCGAAGACTTCACGGTGACGATAGCGCCAAAGCATCGCCACCAGTTTTCCCAAGATCTTGAGGTTTACCGTGATGCGCGCCTTAGAGTGCGCGGCTGGATCAAATCCTATAATGGTCCTGAGATCGTGGTGACCCATCCTGAGCAGATTGAGTTCCTCGATGGCCCTGGTCGCGCGTCTTGATCTGACATAAGGATGTCAGGCAGGTTGTGGCATAGGTTTCGGGTCTCGCCTTGGGGATTGGATGATTGCAGAGAAATCGGTTGTTACACGCGATGCGTTCTCGGAGGAGCAAGGGGAGTAGCCGGACGGACTGGGCGCTAGTGCCCTTGGTCGTGGCGATAACTGCCCAAGTTCTTTCGGCCTGCTCGTCTGATGCTGGACCTTCCGGCAATTTGGGAACGGCATCCCCTCGCGCGGTCGAGCGTGTGTCGATCAGCGCCCACGAACGCATTCTTCGATCCCATGGTGGTGTCTATGAAGATGCGGCGCTTACCACTTATGTAAGCAGTGTGCTGGAGCGGCTAGGCGGTCATGGCGATTTGTCGACGACGACCTATGACCTGACCATCCTCAACAGTCCGTTGGCCAATGCAATGGCTCTATCCGACGGGAGGGTGTACCTCACCCGAGGGATGCTTGCGTATTTGAATGATGAAGCAGAACTTGCTGCCGTGCTCGCGCATGAAATGGCGCATGTCAGCGCAGGTCATATCGCAAGTAGGAGGGACGTCGCCTCTGATATCGCTTTGCTCGACAATCTGGTTGGCGGCCTTGTCGGATGGGATGACCGCGCGGGCATACTGTCGCGCAGCGGTCTGCTTGCCGGATATTCTCGTCTGCAAGAAAGCGACGCGGACCGGCTCGCTGTCACCTATTTGGACGAGGCGGGATACGACCCGCTTGCTGTGAGCGATGTTCTTGAGGTGATGAATACCTATACAAAGCATCGCGCGCGCCAGATGGATGTGGCTCTTTGGACCTCTCCAGTCGGGTGGTTAGCTAACCACCCAGATACGCAAGACCGTGCGCGGCGAACAGCGGAGTGGGCGCAAGCGCTTCGCCTGACTGCTCAGCTCAAGGAGCGGGGGCGAGTGCGATATATGGCTGCCATTGATGGGTTGCTCTATGGCATGCCGGCAGAGCGGGGTTTTGTGCGTGGCAACCGTTTTGTGCATCTTGTTGAGGGTGTCCATTTCCAGGTGCCAGATACATTCCAGCTGTTTAACACCGGTGAAGGTGTTTGGGCGCTTGGGCCTGACAAAGTCATCATGAAATTTGATCGACGCCTACTGGAACGGGATACAGATCCTCTAAGCTATCTCACAAATGATTGGGCGGGGTCTCTCGCATTGCAGAATGTTCGTCAGTTTGAACTCGGCGGACTGCCTGCGGCATCTGCGTGGATGCGCTTTCAGGGGCTCAATACACTCGCAACAGTGGTCTTTGCTCGTCCTGGCAGGGCTTACCGGTTTCTCATCGGTGTACCGCCGCAGGTCGGCGACCAGCATCATGATGAGATCCAAGATATTGTCACGAGTTTCGGGCTTGTTGATGAGAGAGATGCCAACACCGGCCCGCTCCAGATAGGAATTCTGGAAATTTCCAGAAGCGGACAGATGAGTGATGTCGCCAGGCGACTTCAGCTCTATGGAGAGAGCGAGGTACTGTTCTTTCTAATCAATGGCAAGCGCGGGGACGACCATGTCCCAGCAGGTGCTTTGCTCAAGCACATTGAAGAAGAGTCTTGGCGTTAGGCTGATAGAAACGTGGCAGCAATGGGATCGTCGATTTTTTCGGTAATTGCGACTTTCATTTTTTCCAATGCGCGGTTTTCAATCTGGCGAACCCGTTCTTTCGAGATGCCGAATTTTGTCCCTAACTGTTCCAGGGTGACTGTCTGGTCGCTCAAGCGGCGCTCCGAAATGATGGCCCGCTCACGAGGATTTAAATGCTCGAAGGCACTTTCGATCCATTCTCTAACGCGTTCGTTTTTGTTGGTCTCTTCGACCAATTCAGACGGTGTCGGTGCATCGCAGACGAGCAATTCCTGCCAGGTCGACCCGCCTTCATCCTCCTGACCGCCCGGCACCACATTTAGGGATCGATCGCTTGCCGAAAGTCTGGTTTCCATTTTTTCAACGTCGATAACATTGACGCCGAGATTCTCAGCGATCGACTGACGGTCATCAGGGGTTAGCTTGTCCCGTGTCCCGTTTGCGATGCGGGCTTTCAACCGGCGCAGGTTGAAAAACAGAGACTTGTGAGCGGCTGTTGTGCCTGTGCGAACAATAGACCAGTTCCGCAGGACAAAGTCCTGAATGGCGGCTCGGATCCACCAACCTGCATAGGTTGAAAACCGCACATTGCGGTCAGGATCAAAGCGCGCTGCGGCCTGCATGAGGCCGACATTACCTTCTTGCACGAGATCGCTGACAGGCAGGCCATAGTTGCGAAACCGTGTCGCCATGGAAACGACAAGGCGGATGTAAGCGCCGGTCAGTTCATGGAGGGCATTCACGTCCTGATTGTCGCGCCACCGGCGTGCCAAATCGCGCTCATGTTCTTCAGACAGGAGCGGTTTGGTCATAACCTTTTTGATGAAACGTCGATTGGCGCGTTGTGTCTCAGGCGTATCGATAAAAGCTGTTGATACCATGACCGTCCCTTGTCCCCTCCCCAAAGGTCGTAAACGCGACCTCAAGGCGATTTTTGTGTCATGGGGTATACGGGCCGGCTACTGGGCTGGATCACAAAAAAAGCCCGCTAAGAGCGGGCTTTTCCTGAAATCAGTGCTTGAGCTGAAATTTAAGCCTCTCCAGCCGCCTCTGCGGCAGCTTCCGCTTCGGCTTCAGCCTTTTTCTCTGCCTTGCCAGCCGCCGTCACCAGAACGGTCTCCAGCCTGCCAATGGCGGCGGTATCGTCCATATTGTCGGCAGCGGCAACCTCACGGGCCATTCTGTCAATGGCCGCCTCAAAAAGCTGGCGTTCTGAATAGGATTGTTCTGGCTGTTTATCGGAACGGAAGAGATCGCGAACGACCTCAGCAATTGAGATCAGATCACCGGAGTTGATCTTTGCTTCATATTCCTGCGCACGCCTGCTCCACATGGTGCGCTTCACCTTCGCTTTACCTTTCAGCGTATCGATTGCCTGGGTGATGACTTTTGGCTCTGACAGTTTGCGCATGCCGACCGCTTCGGATTTGTTTGTCGGAACCCGCAGGGTCATTTTGTCTTTTGCGAAGGTGATTACGTATAGCTCTAGCTCGTGACCGGCCACTTCCTGGCGTTCAACGGAGGTAATCTGGCCCACACCGTGTGAGGGATAGACGACGAATTCCTTGTTCTTGAAGTCCAGCTTACTCGGCCTTGGATCTGGCGTTGCTGTGACCTTCGGTTCTGCCTTGGGAATAGGGCGGATCGACGCTGGTTCTGGAATGTCGACTTTCGCAGGGCGTGCGATGATCGGCGTTGTCCTCGGGACCTTTTTCTCAGGAACGATGTCGAGCTTTGCAGCTTTCTTCGACGTGGCCTTCTTGGCTGCGGTTTTCTTTGTCGCGGCTTTAGGCGCAGCCTTTTTGGCTGCGGTTTTCTTTGTCGCGGCTTTAGGCGCAGCCTTTTTGGCTGCTGGCTTTTTCGGCGCGGCTTTTTTTGCCGTGGCCTTCTTGGCAGCGGTTTTTGCAGCAGCCTTAGGCGCGGCCTTTTTGGTTGCAGCTTTCTTCGCAGCGGCCTTTTTAGCCGCTGGCTTAGCAGCCGTCTTTTTTGCTGCGGCTTTTGGTTTTGCCTTGGCTTTCGCGGGCGCCTTGGCAGCCTTTTTTGTTGCTGTTTTCTTTGCGGCGGCTTTCACTTTGGTTTTGGCTTTAGGTTTTGCCTTGGCCTTTGCGGCGGCTTTTGTCGCCTTTTTTGCGCTGGTCTTCGTCTTTTTTGTGGCCTTGGCTGCCATGATCGCTCCATCTGCTTGCTGGTCCTGCCAGCATGTGGTTTCAGGCTTTGGGGCGTTGGATGGATCAAACAGACCAGAAGAGCGGTTCAATTTGTCCGCCACTTTTTGTCCAATTTATCCGTATGCGTGAAGAGACCGCTGGATGTCGCCCCACTGTCACCAGGAGGCTAGATCAGCTTTTCTTCGGATCCCCTATCTCATCTCCAGGTTTGACCCAGAAAAGGACCCACGTTGGCGGACCGCCTGTTTCCAAGCTTTGCCGCCCAAATTGGTGCCCAAATGTCCCGGTCATCCCTCAACCGGGGCCTAGTTGAATTACTTTGGCGAGAGCATATCACAAAAATCGCCTGAAATAAAGATCGGGCGGGGAAAGCTCAGCAAAATCAGACGCATAGAGCGGGGTGAGGTTAATCGCCTTCGCCGGGCTCTGTGCTGAAATGCTCTTCGAATTTGTTTTTCTTGCCGTCCCATTCTTCCGCATCGGCCGGTTGCTCACCTTTCATGGTGATGTTTGGCCATTTCGATGCGTATTCCGTGTTGACCTCAAGCCACTTTTCGAGGCCTGGCTCAGTGTCCGCCTTGATCGCCTCCGCAGGGCATTCTGGCTCGCATACGCCACAATCGATGCATTCATCTGGATGGATGACGAGCATATTCTCGCCTTCATAGAAACAGTCGACCGGGCAGACTTCGACGCAGTCCATGTATTTGCACTTAATGCAATTGTCGGTCACCAGATAGGTCATATTCTACTCCGAATTCCGCATTGTGAGTGCGGACATTGTGTGTGGTCTAAGCTTCCAGGCCTTAGTCCTCGATACCAAGTCGGGTGAGGACCCGTTTCCTCGCAAGGCCTGCTTCGCGGTCGGGAACGTATATCAAGCCTACTACCCGCCGCAACAGGCTCGCTTCATAGTCATGCAATTCGCCGTCTGCGTAGACAACTTCCCAGAGCTGTTCGATCAGCCGAGCGCGTTCTTCCACTTCATAGGCATCTTTGAGTGTCTGGGTCCAGCGATGTAGCCCGACGGCGCGCTGTTCTTCACTTTCAGCGAGACTGATGAGCTCTGCTGTTTCTTCGTCGGAGAGTTCAAAGAAGGTTTTCAGAACCTGCCGGATCGTCGCTTGTTCTGTTTTTCCATAGACTTCGTCCATGGTCGCCGCGCAAACCAGTAAGGCTGCTGCTGCGACTTTTACGTCGTCGAAAGTTTTTTCCTCTGTTTCCTCAGCCGGGCTTTGGAACAGGGCTTGAATCCGCTTGAGCATGGGTCCGCCATTTGTTGGTTGGATTTCACTTATAGGTTCAGGAGAACTATTTCAACCACATAAATATAATGTGATTTTATTCAAGGCCCTGTTTCAAAGCCGTTGTTTGCCGTCTTTCACGTTTTGTGGGACGACCGGCGCCTGCTTCTCTTTCCGCTACTTTTGGCTGCTTATTGGCTGCTTTTCGCTGTTCTGGTGGTGCCTGGTCCTCATAGAGCGCCTGTGCTTCGGGGGCTGGCCCGCGACGTGCCCCCAGTTCAACAACTTTTATGACTCGGACTTGTTTTGCAGCGGGAAAGGTGAGTACGTCACCGGCTTTTACGGAATGGCTTGGTTTGCTCACCCGCTCAGCATTCACCCGAACTTTGCCGGCGCTGACAACGCTCGCGGCAAGGGTGCGGCTTTTAAAAAACCGCGCAAACCAAAGCCACCGGTCAAGCCGCTGGGTTTTGGCATGTGGCGTTTCTGCTGCCATCAGTCCTTCGGTGGTGGGTTTTTGAGCGCCATGAGGGCCGCGAAAGGCGAGTCCGGGTCAATGGGCTTGTCTTTTGGCTTCGGCTTTTGGTGGGGCCGGTTGGTGCCCTGGTCTCTCTTGGGGCCTTTTCCGGCACCTTTCGGTCCGCGCTTACTACGGGCTTGTTTATCGCCGCCGGCGTTTTGCTGGTTCCTGCCCCGATTGCGGTGAGGCCGGCCGCCCTGATGGCGCCGTTGAGGTCGCCAGATTTCCAGGTCCGTATCGACGGGAGCTTCTGCTTCCTGCTCAGTCTCAGGCGGCGCTACTTCTGCGGTTTCGGGTGTGTCGGTGGCAGCTTCTGAAATGGCAGGTGCTGGTGTTGCCGGTTCTTCAGTGGATTTGGGGTCAGCGGCAGCGCTTTGCTCTTCTGCAATGGGTTCTGGGGTCGGCGCTGGTTCAGGTGTTTCAGCGACAACTGGTGCAGGCGTCTCGACGGTACCTTCAGCTGATGCCTCAGGATCTGACTCGGATGAGGTTTGCTCCTCAGGTGTTTCCTGGGGTGTCTCCTGGGGCGTTTCCACTTTGTGGGGCGCAGTTGCCGCGATTTTCTTTGGTGCTTTTGCTGCTGCGGTCAGGCGTTCGGCTTCGGCCAGTTCTTCTGGCGTAAACTTCTCTGTGCCAACCCGGTAGCCCAAGCCCTTTAGGATCCCTGCCATTTCTTCAGCGGAACATCCCATGAGGGACATCATGTCCGGGTCAATAACAAAGCCGCCTTTGTAGCGGCGCTCAGAAATGACTGGCCGGATCACATCTGCCAGGCGTTCAAGCATGTCCCGTCGAACTGCACGCGGCCCGCTTACTCTGAAACCGCTGGCTTCATAAAAGTCAGCGGGCGCATTTTCCGGTACGGTCATGGACGTGAGACCGGGCGCAGGCGCAGGCGGAAGACCGTCAAACGGGTTGGCATCCTTGTCGTCCATCGGACGGCTTAATGTCCAAAGGGTCAGGATCAGGTTTGCTGCTGCGGGTTTCAGCAGGATGGGCATGAAGATGGAATAGGCGCCAAAGCGCACTCCCTTCTTCCGCAACTGTCCACGCGCGTCCTGGTCGAGTGCTTTTACGTCGTCGGCAATACGTTCGCGATTGATCGCGCCCAGGTTTTCGACAAGTTGGAATGCCACACCTCGGGCAAGGCCCGTGAGATCTTCGCCTGTCGAAAGGCCAATCAGAGGTTCGAGAGTTTTGGCGATATGAACCTTGATCCAGCTCTCGAGACGTTCTTGTGCTTTTTCTCTGTCTGGACCGTTGAGCTGTTCGCTTGCCAGCAGTTCGATCCTTGGAGCCAAGAGGCTGTCGCCAGCGATCAGGCGGCCGACTGCGTGCCCGTCCCAGATAAACCGGCCCTGGTCAGCGAGCTCAATCTCGCTTGCCGGCGCTCGTGAGAATTTCTCGGCGCGTGCGGCGATTTCACCGGCGAGCGCTTTGTCAGATGCTGCGCGTAGCGCTTTACCATGCACGCCGGTCGCCCTTTCGTCTGGCACAAAGACAAAGCCTTGTAGCTTGCCAACGAATTCCCCTTCGACGAGTACATCGCCTTCTTGATTAACCGACGCCATTAATTCCTCGCGTTCTCGCAAGCGCTTCATCAAAACACTGGTCCGTCTATCGACAAACCTCTGGGTCAGGCGCTCATGGAGCGCATCTGACAGCCTATCCTCTACAGCGCGCGTGCGCTCTTGCCAATGGGCAGAATCGTCTAACCACCCAGCTCGGTTGGCTACGTAGGTCCAAGTACGCATATGAGCGATGCGATTAGACAATGTGTCTATGTCTCCATCAGTCCGTTCATGGCGTTTTACTTGGGTATCCAGCCATGTCTCAGATATGCGGCCCTCTTCTGACATCAAGCCCGCATAAATGCGTGCGAGAAGGTTTGCATGCTCGCTCGCCATGGTTTTTCGAAAATCTGGTACTTGAGCAACATCCCAGAGCATGCCGATAGAGGCGGGACCTGCTGCCATGGCGGCTGTTTCTTCGTCTCTTGATAGATGCGTCAGCACTTCCAGGTCTGTCGCCATGGGTGCTCTGGTGAGGCCGCGCCTGTTTGGCGAGACTTCGAGAGACCGGATGAGATCTTTGAGGGTGGAATAATCGAGATCACTGTTGCGCCAGAAGAAGACCTGTTCGGCATCGAAATTGTGATCTTCAATGCGTTCAATTGTTTCCGGATCCAAAGAGGGCGCTTCGCCGGTGGTTCCGAAACTACCATCGTTCATGTGGCGTCCGGCCCGGCCGGCGATCTGGGCGAGCTCTGCAGCGCGCAAAGGGCGGTGTCGTGAGCCATCAAATTTGGATGTGCTGGCAAAGGCCACATGGTCCACATCCATGTTGAGGCCCATGCCGATGGCGTCGGTCGCAATGAGATAATCCACATCACCGTTTTGATAGAGCGCCACCTGAGCGTTGCGGGTCCTTGGACTGAGCGCGCCCATCACAACGGCGGCGCCGCCACGTTGGCGCCGGATCAGCTCGGCGATGGCGTAGACCCGGTCTGCCGAGAAGTCGACGATCGCGGTGCGCCGTGGCAGCTTGGTGAGCTTCTTCTGGCCAGCATGTGACAGGATCGAAAAGCGGGGACGGTTGGTAATACGTGCGTCTGGCAGCAGGCGTGAGATCAAAGGCCGTGCGATCTCGGAGCCTAAGAACATTGTTTCTTCTTCGCCGCGTGCGCGCAGCAGACGGTCCGTGAAGACATGGCCGCGCTCCGGGTCGGCGGCGAGCTGGATTTCGTCGACGGCCAAGAAGTCGACGGTTTTGTCGAGGGGCATGGATTCTGTCGTGCAGACGAAATAGCGGGCATGGGGCGGCACGATTTTCTCTTCACCGGTCATCAGCGCCACCTCCGACGGGGAGACACGCTTTCTTATGCGGTCATAGACCTCACGAGCAAGCAGCCGGAGCGGCTGTCCAATCATGCCGGTTTTATGGCCGAGCATGCGTTCGACCGCCAGGTGCGTTTTGCCGGTATTGGTCGGTCCCAGAACGGCGGTAATCGTGCTGCCATCAGGGGCGGGAAGGGCGCGGGGAAGGTCCATGTCGGCGCGCACCTTCGCGGCTCTGGACACGGAATGCAAGGCCTTGAAATCGACAGCTCAAAGGCCAGTGAAGGGTCGGATCCGCGTTAATATTTGCACCGTTAACTTTCAGATCATTGTGAGAACGAATCACGTCCGAATCGATGACCTGGGTATTTTCCCGATCCGTTCACGGCTAAATCTAGTATTTGGCAATGGATGAGGGCGGACGGACGTTAATAAAATCTGTGGATAACTTACCCCCCTTACGTAACGTCCCGTCTGGCGCAGGCTGCTCGAGCCTCTATAGTCAGATCCATCAAAATCAGCCTTTTAAAACTACATCCGGGGAGGATGGCAGATGGATTTCGAGATTCCACAAAAGCTTCGCGACTATTTGGCGGTGCTGGACAAATTCATAGAAGATGAGATCAAGCCGCTCGAGAACAAGGACGACAATATCCGCTTCTTCGATCACAGGCGGGAGCATGCGCGCACCGATTGGGACAATGACGGGCTTCCGCGGGAAGATTGGGAAGACCTGCTGCGGGAGATGCGCAAAAAGGCGGATGCTGCGGGCCACCTTCGTTATGCGCTGCCAGAAGAATATGGCGGGCAGAACGGCACCAATCTCGACATGGCGGTGATCCGCGAACATCTCGCGACCAAAGGATTGGGCCTTCACAATGACCTGCAAAATGAGAGTTCAATTGTGGGGAACATGCCGCAGGTTTTGATGTTCCGGGATTTTGGAACGCCGGAACAGAAGGATGAGTTTATCGGCGGCATGTTGGCTGGAACGCACAAGGTAGCGTTCGGTCTGACCGAACCCGATCACGGGTCCGATGCAACCTGGATGGAAACCCGCGCTGTGCCAGAGAAGCGCGATGGCGTCGATGGATGGCTCATTAATGGGTCGAAGATGTGGAACACGGGTCTTCACATCGCCAATTACGACATGATCTTTGCGCGCACGGCGGGGGATGATGGCGCCGCGCGCGGGATTACCTGTTTTCTGGTGCCCACGGACGCAGACGGTTTCAAGATCGAAGAATACCTTTGGACCTTCAACATGCCGACGGATCATCCGCGCATCTCGCTTACCAATGTGTGGGTGCCAGATAGTGCGATCCTCGGCCCACGTGAAAACGGTCTGGCGCTCGCGCAGCATTTTGTGCACGAAAACCGTATTCGCCAGGCGGCGTCTGGTGTTGGTGCAGCGCAGTTCTGCATTAATGAGAGCGTGCAATATGCGAAAGACCGGAAGCCCTTTGGCAAACCGTTGGCGGCCAATCAGGCGATCCAGTTCCCGCTCGTTGAGTCCCATACGGAATGCGAGATGATCCGGAACCTTGTCTACAAAACAGCGTGGCAGATGGATCAGATGACCAAGCCTGAGGTGGCGATCCACCTCTCAGACAAAGTTTCCATGTGCAACTACCGGGCAAACCGTCTGGTCTGTGAAGCAGCAGACCTTGCGATGCAGGTCCATGGCGGGATTGGTTACTCACGTCACAAGCCGTTTGAGCATATCTACCGGCATCACCGTCGCTACCGGATCACCGAAGGGGCGGAGGAAATCCAGATCCGTAAAGTGGGCGGTCATCTGTTTGGCTACATCAATAAAAATGCAGCGCCCAAGCAGGCGGCGGAATAGGTTCAGGAGGCGGGCTCAAGAGATTGATGCCCGCCTTTTTCAATAGTGATCCAGGCGCTGCCTGCCTCCGTCCGCCGGACTTTTTGCTTCTCCACCCAAACCCATGATTTGCGAGATGCGCCGCCAGGCCTCTTGACTCCCTTGCATTTTAATATAACATATTAGTTATGGAACGAACAGGTTATATTGAAGCAAAGCCCAATCTGGATGCGGTGTTCTCGGCGCTGGCAGATCCGACCCGTCGCGCAATTCTCTCGCGGCTGGCCGACGGTCAGGCGTCTGTGAATGAATTGGCTGCTCCGTTTGAGATCAGCCAGCCTGCTATTTCTCGTCATCTCAAAGTGCTGGAAAAGGCGGGGCTTGTAGAACGTGATGTTGATGAGCAACGCCGCCCCGCTCGGTTGAAGGCTGAGACAATGACAGCGGCCGTCGACTGGCTTGCTGAGTTCCAAGAATTCTGGGGAAAGAGCTTTGATCAGCTCGATGATCTCTTGATCCAACTGAAACAATCCCACGCGAAGGATACGACCCATGAGTGAGTTGCCGGAATTTGTGACCGACCGAGAATTTGATGCGCCTCGCCCCCTTGTGTGGCAGGCCTGGACAGACCCGGCGCTCCTCGCACGCTGGTATGGACCCAATATCGAGACGGTCATTCACAAGTTTGACCTGAAGCCCGGCGGCGTCTGGCTCAATGAAATGAAAATGAAGTCCATGTCCGACCGAAGCATCATGACTTTCAAGGAGATTGTTCCTGAGGAAAAAATCGTCTGGCACCACGCATCGGCGGATGCAGACTGGAACCCGACGTCAAATCCGATGATGCCGGACTGGCCAAGGGTTCTCCTGACAACAGTGACTTTTCAGGACAAGGGCGAGAAGACCCAGGTGCGTCTGACCTGGGTGCCCCATGAGGCAACCGAAACCGAGATCGCCTGCTTTGCTGGTGCGATGGAAGGTTTCGGCAGCGGTTGGGGCGCTGGGTTCGCCATTATGGACGACATTCTCAAAGAACTTCAGGGCTAGCCCACATTCTCTGGAAGGCCTTTCATGCGGTTTCGTTGGAGATCCGGTCTGTCGCCAAGATGAGTCGGTGCGGCGGGAAGGTGAAGCTGACTTTTGTACCGATGCCTTCTTTGCTTTCCAGACCGAATGTTCCGTTGTGCATCTCGACAAGGTGTTTGGTGATCGAGAGGCCGAGGCCGGTACCGTGATGTTTGCCGGTCATGGAGCTTTCGACCTGCACAAAAGGTTCAAGGGTCTCGCGGACCCGGTCTGGCGGAATGCCGATGCCTGTGTCGGAGACCGACACTGTCAGGCCATTTTGTTCATGAATGCCGGCAGTCACGGTTATGGAGCCACCTGCTTCTGTGAACTTCACTGCGTTGGACAAAAGGTTCAGCAGCACCTGACGCAGTGCGCGCTTGTCTGCATAGACCAGAGGAAGATCGTCAGGAACATCAAGCTTTAGTTCGAGGTCACCCTCTGCCAGCTTGGGCCTGATGAGTTCCGCAGACCATCGGATCACATCATCCATTTCGATGTCGCGCTCTTCAAGATCATAGCGGCCTGCTTCGATCTTGGAGATGTCGAGAATGTCGTCGATCATGCTGAGTAGGTGGCGTCCGCTAGTCAGAATATCGTTTGTGTAGTCGCGATAGCGGTCATTTCCGAGTGCGCCAAACATCTCCTGCTGCATGACTTCTGAGAAGCCGATGATTGCATTCAGGGGTGTCCTGAGTTCATGGCTCATGGTTGCAAGGAACCGCGATTTGGCGCGGTTGGCCATTTCAGCGCTTTCGCTGGCGTCACGCAGTTGCCGTTCTTGCGTCCGTCGGTCAACGGCGATACCGGCCAGGTGGGCTGCACCATCAATGTACACGGTCTCTGCTTCGCTTGGGGTCGTGTGATCATTGTAGAATGTGGCAAGTGTGCCAAGGATATGACCGTTGCGAGAGAATATTGGCTGAGACCAGCATGCGGCATATCCAATTTCACCAAGAATATCGCGATAGTCTCTTTCAAGGGGATCAGTCTCGACGTTTGAAACGACAACCCTTTTCCCGCTCGCTATTGCGGCGCCGCAGCACCCATCGCCAGGGTTAAGTGTCACGCCGACAACAGAATCCCTCAGTCGTTGATCCACACCTGGCCCGACGGCGTCAGTAACGCAATTGTCTTTATCGACAAGGAATATTACGGAGCGCCCACCGCCACCCATTTCGTCGACACTGGAGGTTATCTTTGCGAGAATCGTATTGATCTCAATACCGCGCGCCAGTGCGTTCAAGACTTCCAAGTGACTGCGCATTTCATCATCTGCACGCTTGCGTTGGGTGACATCTCTAATGTTGAGGACGAGGCCGCCAACGGCCTCCGTGCCGCGTAGATCGGTAACTGAGGCTTCAATCCAGGCATCATTCCCACGAGGTGTTCTTATGCGTTCCTTGAATTCGCGAATGCTTCCCTGACTATCGCCTTCGATCAGAGATGTTTTGAGCTGGCTATTGTCATCAATCGGCGTCAGCAGATCAGAGAGGCGTCGCCCGATTGCCTGGTTGGGCAAGATGTCAAATTGGCGAACGGAAGGTGCGGCGTACCGGACGAAGCCTGCTTCATCTGTCAGCATGATTGTGTCATAGGCATTTTCCACCAGCGCCCGAAAGAGTTCTTCTCGTTCGCGTGCATTCAGGTTCGCCTGTTCCGCGCGGATGCGGGCTTGATCAGATGATTGTTTCTCTTGGGCGAGATCCGCGATCAATTCTTCATTTTTGAAACGAACACGATAGGTGTTAACATTCTGAAACTGTGCTGATCGGGCGACGAATGTCAGGAACGTATAGAAGGCGATCATCAAAATGCCCATCACCGGATAGACAGGTCCACCAGCGGCCAAGCACCCTGCAACAACTGCGGTTATTGGCGCGACACTGTTGGAGAAGTAGATCGTGAAATTTCGGAACGCGATCGCCGTGACGGTGACGATGTGACATATCAAAACCAGAAACAGGAGCATGTTCTGTGTTTCGTTTTCCGGATTCCAGAAGATGGGAAGAAACAGAACCCAATTGGCGTTCACCACCCAATAGATCGCTGCATATTGCTTGATCCATTTTTCTGGTTGCTCACTGGCATTGGGAGACCGGAAATAGAATTCTTGGAACACAGTTTTGGCTGCGTAGGTTCCAAATACGGCAAGAAGCCATGTCAGCGTCAGAGCTTGAGAATACTGGCTATCAAAGAAGAGATAGAGGGCTAGGCCAACGCCACACATCAGGAGGGGTGCTGCACGGTAAGCGCGGGCGATGGAATCGAACTGGCTGGCTTTGATTTTTCTTATGCAGTCGGGTGTGAGCGAACTCGCGACAAAGGGACCGCGCCAGGCATTGCCGGCCAATTCCCTTATCATTTGCAAACTCTGGCGCACCACACATTCTCCCAGCGTCCTGGTGCGACTGCACGTCGGACATTTGATCCTTAGTTCTATTTTCGGGCAGGTCTGGAAAAATTGTCTAAATAGGCGGGAAGAACATGGCTGCGAGGTCGCAAAGGTCCGATCATCCTTAATCCTTCGTTACGCGCTTCTCTTCACACACTCGTGCTTGCCTGTGTTTTGTCTCTCTTTGGAACATGCTGAAAAATGGGCCAGTGCACGAAGGACTCCCAGCCTGAGTGCATGTTGATCTGGTGCGGCGCCCCCTAGGTACACCCCTAAGCGCTCTTGCTCCGGATCGCGGCGACGGGTTTGCGTACCCTATGGCCCGTCGCCGCATTTTTCTTTGCATTGCCCCAACGTTTTCGTGTGTTTTTGGCTGTTTTTCGGGCTTTGTTGACCGGACGGCGCCGTTCCACGATACTCCGCGCCAACTTCTGACCGGTTAGGATTATGGACGCATGGGCAGTGACACCCCCCCGATAGAGACTCCAGTTGAGACATGGCGCGCTTTGGCTGAAAAGCAGATGAAGGGCCGCTCTGTGGATAGTCTGACATGGGAGACCCCGGAAGGGATCGACGTCAAGGCGCTCTATACAGCAGCCGACCTAGAGGCGATTGCCGAAGAGGGGTATGACGCCAATTCCATGCCGGGCATGGCGCCTTTTGTGCGCGGTCCGCAGGCAACCATGTATGCGGGACGTCCTTGGACCATCCGGCAATATGCAGGCTTCTCGACTGCAGAAGAATCAAACGCGTTCTACCGGCGTAATCTGGCAGCAGGTCAGAAGGGTCTATCGGTTGCCTTCGATCTGGCGACGCACCGTGGCTATGACAGCGATCATGAGCGGGTCGTTGGCGATGTCGGTAAGGCCGGCGTCGCGATTGATAGCGTGGAAGACACGAAAATTCTTTTCGATCAAATTCCGCTCGATGAGATGTCGGTCTCTATGACCATGAACGGCGCGGTCATTCCGAACCTTGCAAATTACATCGTTGCGGCGGAAGAGCAGGGTGTGACGCCAGATAAGCTTGCAGGCACCATTCAGAATGACATTCTGAAAGAGTTCATGGTGCGCAATACCTATATTTATCCACCCGCACCTTCGATGCGGATCATTGCGGATATCATCGCTTATTGCTCCGCGAACATGCCAAAGTTCAATACGATTTCCATTTCCGGCTATCACATGCAGGAAGCAGGCGCGACGCAGGTGCAAGAGCTGGCCTTCACGTTGGCCGATGGCATGGAATATGTCCGCGCGGCTCAAGGGGCAGGTCTTGACGTTGATCAGTTTGCACCGAGGCTTTCCTTCTTCTTCGCGATTGGGATGAATTTCTTCATGGAAGTGGCGAAGCTTCGCGCGGCGCGGCTTCTATGGCATCGCATCATGTCTGAGTTTGGGGCGAAGAACCCGAAGTCGCTGATGCTGCGCACCCATTGTCAGACGTCGGGCGTCTCTCTAACGGAAAAAGACCCCTACAATAATGTGATGCGGACAACGCTCGAAGCGTTGGCAGCTGTATTGGGCGGCACTCAGAGCCTGCATACCAATGCGCTTGACGAAGCTATTGCCTTGCCGACGGACTTCTCGGCTCGTATTGCACGGAACACGCAGCTTGTTATCCAGGAAGAGACCGGCATTACCAATGTGATCGATCCGCTCGGCGGCTCCTATTATGTGGAAACGCTGACGCATTCGATAGCATCGCAGGCCTGGGCGAAAATCCAAGAGATTGAAGAGCTTGGTGGCATGACCAAAGCCGTTGAAAGCGGCATGCCCAAGCTTGAGATTGAGGAGGCTGCGGCGCGCAAGCAAGCGCGGGTCGATAAAGTCGAAGAAGTTGTCGTCGGTGTGAACAAGTATAAGCTTGAAAACGAAGACGATATCGACATTCTGGAAGTAGATAATGCAAAAGTGCGTGACTCTCAGATCGCGCGGTTGAAGCAGATCAGGGCCACCCGCGACGAAGCGAAAACGCAGGCAACCTTGAAGGCGCTGACAGAAGGTGCCCGAGGCAATGGCAATCTTCTTGCTCTCGCGGTCGATGCGGCTCGTGCCCGCGCGACGGTTGGAGAGATTTCCGATGCGATGGAAGAAGTGTTTGGGCGTCACCGGGCGGAGGTGAAGACAGTGTCAGGTGTTTATTCTCAAGCCTATGAAGGCGATGGTGGATTTGAGAAAATCCAGACAGAGATTGAGCAGTTTGCGGCGGATGAAGGCCGCCGTCCGCGCATGCTGGTGGTGAAGGTTGGCCAGGACGGTCATGACCGTGGCGCGAAGGTTGTTGCGACAGCGTTTGCGGATTTGGGTTTTGATGTGGATGTGGGGCCTTTGTTCCAGACACCGGCGGAAGCCGCGCGGGACGCGATCGAGAATGATGTTCACGTGATCGGCATTTCCAGCCTTGCCGCCGGGCACAAGACGCTGGTGCCGGAGATTGTAAAGGCGCTTGAAGCAGAAGGTGCAGGCGATGTGGTCGTGATCTGCGGTGGGGTTATTCCTGCGCAGGACTATGACTTCCTTTATAAGGCTGGCGCCTCTGCCATTTTCGGTCCTGGCTCGAATATCATCGAATGTGCTGCAGACGTCCTGCGCTTGATCCGTGAGAAACGGTCCGCCTAACGCCTTTTCAGCAAAAGTTGCAGACTTTTGTGGTTCGAAAATGCGGCAAATAAGAGATAGGCGCGGTCAGTTGATTGCAGGCTGAATGAGGGCTTTGCCGTCGACCTCAGCTGTCGTGAGATGCGCGATGGCGTTGACGATGCTTGTTTCAAACATCATGCGGACCGGTAGAACCAGTGGCTGGTTGCCGCTCGGTCCCATTTGCTCGTCAAATCGGGCGAGCCATACTGTAAACGGTGGCAGCGGGTTTTTGGCCCGCTCAACGAGAAACTCGCGGGTGAACCCGGCAACGGGATCATAAAGGACGCTGCATCTCCAGGCTGGTCCGGCATAGGCGCCAGCGCCAATAGGCTGCAGCTCTGTTTGATCCAATTCCTTGAATTTCAGATTGAAGATCCTGCGGCCGTCAAAGACAGGGATCGTTTGGGAGCAGGGCGCTGCTGAGGAATTGATTGCTGTGAATATGGAGGCAGTTAGAGGGTCAACTTTTCCTCGCACTCTGGACGCAGAGAACCCTTCTTTGTGAATTCCATCCACCGGCTGTGCGGCGACGTTATATCGACCGCTTTCATCCAAAGCCATGGTGATTGAGCGCTCACCAAACCGTCCGTCATATTCCTGTGAATAGTTGAGAAGCCGAGGTCCCGCTGGTGTGAGCAGCCCACTCGCCGTGCTTGAGCCCCGTCCGTGGAAGAGTGTATCAGCGACACCTTCGGTTTGAAATTGAGCTGCTATTTCATAGCGTTCAGGCGTGAGTGTTGCTTGTGTTCCAAAGGAGACAATGTGCAATCCGCCGCCATAAATCTCGAACGTCAGGTCAACCTCTTGGGCGCTTCCACTGGTTTCATTAACAGTCGGCGCATTTTCTTCTGCGCTGACCGCGTTCGCGAAAAGCGGCACACCAGAAAGCATTAAACCCGCTACCAAAAGGGTTCGAAGTGATGGTCTTGTGACTGAAGTCATGCGGTCCTCGTATCTCCGAGCCGGACGATGAAAGCATCATCTCCCTTTCAGAATACGCGGGCAAGAGCCGACCCGATCACATTTTCTTTCGTTTGTTTAGGTCTGCAGGCTTTTAATTCGCTGATGCCACATCCTCGGTAGACGCCACTTCAAATCGTGTGGCCCGCATGACGGCCCCGCCAAATGGGGTGCGAAGGGTCATTCTGACGGGTATCCAGACATCGCTTCCCTGTAGTGGTGCGAGCCAAACCCGGATCGAATCCTCGCGTGCAAGCAATTTAATGAGGGTTTTACGCTCATAGCCTGCGACCGGCAGCATGCCCACGGTGCACCGCATGGCGGGGCCGTTATAGGCATTTTCGCCGCCGTTTATTTCGGTCATGCCATCTTCGCGCAGTTGCAGGTCATAGCGGCGGCGACCGTCAAAAAGGGGCAGCGAACGGTCGCAGGGTGACGCCGTGGCGCTACTTATTGGCAGGAGCAGTGCGCTTATGGGGTCCTGGGTCATCAGGATGTCGTTCAGCTGCACATGAGGGCCAAAGCCATCCCCATAGGCGGGCTCAGCGGCCATCACAGGTGCCCCGCGGCTTGGATAGGTGAGCTCGACGCGTCGCGACGAATCTGCATCTTGATAGGTGGACACAAAACGTGCGGGCTTTACGCGGTTGCCTAAAAAGGACCCTTGGCTTTCCAACACGAAGGTGGTCTCGAAAAACTGGTCTGCGATTCCTTCGGTCCTGACCGTGGCATCGAGCTCGTAGTTTCCGTCGCCCAGGTTGGCTTCTATATCTGCCGTGCCCAGATTGAAGCCGCCAAGCGCGATGGAATAGTCCACCTTCAGATTGGTTGGGAGTGTATCCGCCATGGCTGTCTGTGCGAGCGGTCCGGCAAACAGGCAGGAGGCGCCGATGAGGACAGCGGTGAGGCGCGAGGCGTTGGATTGGGGGCTTTTCTGTTTCATGGGCATATTTTGCTCCCCCCAAATGAACCCTGCCTGAACGCTTGTCTGCCCGAATTGGGGTGTTTAGCGCGAAAAGCTGGCCAAAAAGCTAGATTGGGCTCGCCCGCTCCGGTATGCAAACGGGATGGCAGTTTTGGGGTCAAAATCAGGAAAATCCGCGCGGGCTGAGCGAACAGACCCGACCGTTCTTGCGGCGGGCATTCGGGCTGGCGAACGAGCGGCGCTCGCGCGGGGCATCACGCTTGTGGAATCAAGCCGCGCTGACCATCAGGAAGCCGCGCAGGAACTGCTCGCTCAAGTGTTGGATCTCAGCGGCCGCGCTGTACGGATCGGCCTTTCTGGGGCGCCAGGGGTGGGAAAATCCACCTTCACGGAGGCGTTTGGGCGGTATCTCATTGATCTGGGGCTCAAAGTGGCGGTGCTCGCTGTCGACCCTTCGTCGGCACGCACTGGCGGTTCTATCCTCGGCGATAAGACCCGGATGGAATTCCTGGCCCGGGACCCATCCGCTTTCATTCGTCCGTCTCCTTCGGGCGGCACCCTTGGGGGTGTGGCACGTCGGACCCGGGAGGCTATGCTGCTTACAGAAGCTGCGGGCTATGACGTCGTCATCATCGAGACCGTCGGGGTGGGTCAGTCAGAGACTGCCGTGGCGGATATGGTCGACATGTTCCTGCTGTTGCTGTCTCCGGGCGGTGGCGATGAATTGCAGGGGATTAAACGCGGCATCATGGAGCTTGCGGACCTGGTGGTGGTTAATAAGGCGGATGGGGATCTGAAGCCTGCCGCCCGTCGGGCGGCGGCCGAATATGGGGCGGCGCTTCATCTCATGCGGCCCAAGAGCCCCAATTGGACCCCAGCGGTCGCTCTTGCTTCAGCGTTGAAGAGTGAGGGGCTTGAAGAAATTTGGGCGTCCATTCAGGAATTTCGCGCAAAAATGGACGAAACTGGGGAGCTTCAGGGGCGCCGGGCAGAACAGGCAAAGACCTGGATGTGGACGGAGCTGCGGGAAGGACTGCTCTCTCAGCTTCACACCCATGCAGAGGCGAGTCGGTTGGTCGGGGAGCTTGAAAGTGAGGTCGCCTCTGGCGGCATTACCCCTACGGCGGCCGCAAACCGGCTATTGGCGATTTTGTTCCCGGAGAAGCAAGCTTAAGTCACTGGGATTAAAGGGCAAAATCGTCGCCACTTTGACAGGTCTGGAGGCTTGACGAGAAGCCTCGCCAGCTCTATACCTCCCCGCTCACGAGAGGCGCAGGTGAAAGATCCCGCGCCTTTCTCTACGAGAGTTTACAAAATCCTTTTGCGCTGACCCGAGATGGTCGGGAGCTGGCAGCGAAAGGCGTTCAAGATGGGAAGAAGCTATGGCACGCCGCTGCGAGCTGACTGGAAAAGCAGTCATGACAGGCAATAATGTGAGCCACGCGAACAATAAGACGCGTCGTCGGTTCCTGCCAAACCTCTGCAACGTGACCTTGATGAGCGACAAGCTCGGTCGTCAGTACAAGCTGCGGATCAGCGCGCATGCGCTTCGCTCTGTTGAGCACCGTGGTGGCCTCGACGGATTTCTGCGCAAAGCGCGGGAATCAGAATTGTCTACGAAGGCGCAGCGCATTAAGCGCGAGATCGCCAAAGCTGAGGCTGCTGCTGCCAGCTAATCGCAGGCGATCAGTGTGAAAAAGAATGGGCTTCTCATAGCGAGAGGCCCTTTTTTGTGGGCTCAGTCTTGTCGCGTTTCCGGACCGAAAACCGTACGCACTTTTCCTGAAAACGCTTTTGTGCCTGCTACATAGGCATATTGGTTGGTATTCACCGGCATGTTTACGATGTTTTCTGAAGGTGTGTTGCTTCCGCTAGGCGATGGCCTCTGGCTCCGCTAACATTCTTCCCAGTATCGTTTGGGCGTTTTGGGGTGGGCTCGTAGAGCTTGTTTTCTCTGAAATGCGTTGGCACTCATTCGGCGGGGTTATGAGTGATGCGTGCTTTTTTCAACGCGCTTGGAAGAATGGTTTTGCCGGTTGCGGCTTTGTTTGGTGTGTTCGCGCTCGCCTATCTTGGCTCGACCCGCTTCGTCACCCAGTTTGATGTGTTTCCGCCCGACCAATGGTTTCTTAATCCAGGCTACTGGCTCACTTATGGGCACGTGGCGCTGCCCCTCATCTTCCTTGTTCTTAACCTGGTGAATCGTAAATACGGTCCGGGGACAAGTATCGCTTCGGTGATCGTTACCTGGGCTCTGGTGGCAGGCACTCTCATCTGGGCGATCACAACCTATGGTGTGGGAACGGTTGAAGGCCAGGTCGCTTCTGTTGGGATCATGGCAACATTTTTTGGGGCGCTTTTTGCGGGCCAGCTCGTCTCAATTTATGTCTTCGATCAGGTGCGCGGTATTCCCTGGTGGCGCGCGCCCTTTTATGGCGCACTCTTTGGCGGGCTTATCTTTGCAGGCTTCTTCTACGGGCAAATGGCCTATGGGGCAGAAGAGCCTTGGGCAAACCGTCTCGCTGTTATGGCGGGTATCTATGCGGGCGCGGCCTTCTTGAACGTCTTTATCTATTGGGCGCTCAGAAGCTTCATTCGACCCCTGCCTGGCTTTGGCGGCGCGTGAGCCTAGTCGTCCAGCGCGAAGACCAGCAGCAGCGTGCGCTGGACTGCATTGAAATTATCATCTGACACGATATAGAGCAGTGTGTGTCCGTCTTCGTCCTGCCGTACGGACAAGCCTTCCATGTTGTCGATGGAGCGGGTGTGGTTTGCCTCGACCAGAACCTCGCCATCAAGCGGTTCATCGCCCTCAAGCGCGTCGGCTGGAATGCGGCGCATCATCATAGAGACGCCTGCGAGCGCGCTGTAGTGGCGCTCCAGAGTGATGAGGTCCCCATTTGGAAGGACGTCAATGTCCGTGAGAGCGTAGGGCAGGTGCTGTTTCAGCCGGACGGGCGTCGCGCCTTCTGTGGTGAGTCGTGCGCCGATAATGTGGCCGTCTTCGTCGAAGGTCTTTTCAGAGATGGCGAGGAGGGATCCGTCTGGCAGAGAGGCAATCGCTTCCAGCCCGCCATTGTTTTCCAGATTGTCAAAGACCCCGAAGTCTTCAATAGGCGCTGCGGAAGCCTCAAACCCAAGACTTGTCAGATCATGGCTCTGGAGACGGTGGTTGCGTTCAAAGCCAACCAGTGTCGGGCTGTTCCTTGGGTCGGCTCCGAAGGCGACGGTGAGGCTTTCGGCGTCGGTGTGTCGCTTCCCAGAGAGCTGCTCGCCACTTGCGTCTAGGATTGGCGCTAACAGTGCATCTGCGAGGCCTGTTGGACGATCTCCGTCTGCCAAAATATCGGCGGTGAACCAGTTGCCTTGGTCCGTGACGGCAATGAGCGCATCACCGGATTTGCCGACGATCAAGCCGGAGAGCCCGCCAAAGTCTGCATGGTCGGAGGTGAGTTCCAAGCCGCCAATATAGGTGAGGCTTCCTGCCTGTGTGTCTCGTGGATTTTCCGCGTCCCAGGCGATGGGGCTCGCACTGATTGTGATGGAGACTGGTTCCGCAAGCGCGGGTCCCGAACCGGTAAGCCAGTAAAGGCTTGCCGCTGCCGCGACTGCAAGAAGGCCTGCAGTTGACATGAGAGCGGTGGGCGATGCGAAGCGCTGCATGGGGTTTCTCCGTTTATCAGGCTTGGTCAGCTTAACAGAAAGGCACGACAAGATTTGTCAGAAGACTTGCGAACTCCAAGTCTCCAAAATCTAAGAGGCCTCTTCGACCATGGCGATGAGTTCTTTCACGAAAGCTCTGTCAGAGGGCATGTCCAGAATGCCGGACTGATAGAGCGACAATCCGCCGTGAAGCATCATGTAAATTTTGAAGACAGATCGCTGCTTCTCATTGGTGGGTGCAGCCTGATCACTGAAGAGGCGGATGGCTTCGGTGATGACGAGGTGCGCTGCTTTTTGCAGCTCCGGCTTTTCCTTCATGGTGGCATGAGGGCGGCTGGTCATGAGGGCATAGAGGTTGGGGTTGTCGAGCGCGTATTGGGTGTAGGCGCCGACAAAGCTGTCCACTGTTTCGGCCGTCTTAAGCGCTTTTGCAAACGCTTCATATCCTTCTGTTGCGACGGCATCAAGCAGGGCATCGCGACCTTCAAAGTGATTGTAGAGGGATCTGTGGGCGATCCCGACTTGATCGGCGACACGCCGGATACTCAGTTTTTCATAGCCTGATTCTGCGATCAGGGCGTGCGCCGCGGCAAGTGCGTCCTCTCGGACATTGCCGTGGCGATAGGTTGTGCGGGTGTTCTCGCTCATGGGTGCACCATAACGCTGTCACCCTTTACCCGCTAGGTCCTGGGGGATGGTTGGCGGAGACCGGCGGTCATGGTGTTTTCCTTCACCGATCAGCGCGCGTCGACGACGCGTTGGGCGCTTTCCAAGCTCAGTTCGCCTGCTGCCGCTGATTTCACCGCTTCGATTGCGGGCGCGCGGACACGCAGTTTCGTGGCTGCGTGATGGCCCATACCAACCTTTTCTTTCAACTCAACAGCTGCGTCTTTTGCTGCTTTCATGAGCGCGTCCGGGGCGACGACCCTGTCCAAAAAGCCGGCGCGTTGTGCATCTTCCGGGTCATAGAGCTCTCCTGTTGTCGCCGTGCGGTTGAAATAGGCCGGTGCCAGACGGTAACGGGCAAGCTCGGTCGCGAAGTAGGGCAGTGTCATGTTGATGCGCACTTCGTTCAGGCCGATCTTGATGCCGCTGTTCGCACCGATCCGCAGGTCTGATGAGAGCAACAGAAAGGCTCCCATGGGGTAGGCACTGCCGGTGCAGGCGGCAACCACGGGAAAGGGAAAAGAAAGCAGTTTCACTGTGAGGTCTGCGCCCAGCTTCATCATGTTGTGAATGTCTTCGGCGGTTCCCGTCGCGAAGACACCCATGTCGAAACCGGCGGAAAAGATACGAGCATTTCCGGACAAAAGGACGACGGCCTTGTCTTTCTCCGCCTGGTCAAAAGCGTCGTGTATCGCCTGAAGCAGGGTGGGGGACATGGCGTTCACTTTTCCATCGTCCATCGCGATGTGGGCAACTCCATCTTCAAGTGTGTAGGTCACAGGGTTTGTCATGATCATTTCTCCTAAAAGCATCCAGTGGATGTATTTGGGGAAATTGAGCAAGAGAAACAAGGGGACCGGGCGCAAAGCGCGTTGCACGAGGCGGTTGACGTGGCGTCTTTTTTTAAGGAGACGCAAGGGAAATCGGGAAATATTCTATGCGGTCAACGGGTGCATTGGCCCGCGAGGTTCCCAATTCTCCTGTCATCCTTGTGCTCGACACGAGGATCCATACAGAGCTGAGATGTTACTTGGACCCTCGGGTCTGGGCCCGAGGGTGAAGATGGAGAGTACTCTTAAGGCGTGCTACCCCCGGCGCGCGGCGGCAACGTCCTGAAAGCTGGTCTTGCTTAGAGAGCTTGGGCCTTTGCCTGCAGGTCGCTTGGCGGCATTCTGCCGATCCTGCTTGCGGCCTTGAGGCCCCGTCTTTTCATCAAACAGTTCGGCGAGCTTGTCAGTCATGGCCCCGCCCAGTTGCTCAGCATCGATGATGGTGACGGCACGTTCATAGTAGCGGGTCACATCATGGCCGATGCCGATGGCGATGAGCTCAACCGGTGAGCGGGTCTCAATGTCCTCGATCACCTGGCGCAGATGCCGTTCGAGATAGTTGCCTGCATTGACTGAGAGGGTGCTGTCGTCGACCGGTGCCCCATCCGAGATCACCATCATGATTTTGCGGTGTTCAGGACGTGCCAACAGACGGTTGTGGGCCCAGATGAGCGCTTCACCATCAATGTTTTCTTTCAAAAGGCCTTCGCGCATCATTAGACCCAGATTGCGTCGCGCGCGGCGCCACGGACTGTCGGCCGACTTGTAGATGATGTGACGCAGATCATTGAGGCGGCCCGGGTTGCCGGGTTTGCCTTCCGCGAGCCATTTTTCACGGGCCTGTCCGCCTTTCCAGGCGCGGGTCGTGAAGCCAAGGATTTCTACTTTCACGCCGCAGCGTTCCAGTGTGCGCGCGAGAATGTCTGCGCAAAGAGCTGCGACCGTGATGGGGCGCCCGCGCATGGAGCCTGAATTGTCGAGCAGGAGGGTCACAACCGTGTCGCGAAACTCTGTGTCGTTCTCCATTTTGTAGGCAAGGGGCATCATGGGATCTGTGATGGCGCGGGTTAGCCGCGCGGCATCCAGAATGCCTTCTTCCAGGTCAAACTCCCAGGTGCGGTTCTGCTTCGCCATCAATTTGCGTTGCAGCCTGTTGGCAAGTCGTGAGACGACGCCATGGAGTTGATGAAGCTGTTGGTCGAGATATTGACGCAGCCGGGTAAGCTCTTCCAGGTCGCACAGATCTTCCGCGCTGATGACTTCGTCATAGGTCTGGGTAAAGACTTTGTAGGACGGTGCGCGCGCAGCTTCATCCATCCCGTCTGGACGCCAAGGCTGATTGCCGTCGCCCATATCTTCCATGTCTTCGCCGTCGGCCGGCATGTCGTCGGCATCGACTTCAACGAGCTGTTCTTCCCCTTCTTCGCCATCGCCTTCAGCCATTTCGGCTTGTTCGGCGCTGGCACCTTCAGGCTGTTCTGCTTCGCCGGCCTCAGCATTGTCGTCGGGCTGATCTTCGCCGCCTTCTTCACCGTCCTGCTCGTCGTCGGCATCATCAGGGCTGTCGCCCAGCTCGTCACCCATCTCAAGATCAGTAAGGACATCGCGCATCACTTTGGCGAAGGCTTCCTGATCTTCAAGAACCTCACCCAGACGCTCAAGATCGCCGGAGGCTTTCTCTTCAATCCAGGGGCGCCAGAAATCGACCAGGTTCTGCGCTGCGTCAGGAACGGGCGCGCCGGTCAGCTTTTCACGCGCCATCATGGCGACGGCTTCAGCAAGGGGCGCTTCGTCTTTGTTTGTGATCTTGTCGTAGCCACGCGCCTTGCAGCGTTTTTCAAGCGCTGCCGTCAGATTGTCACCCATGCCGGACATTTGCGTAGCGCCAATGGCTTCCACGCGGGCCTGTTCAACCGCGTCAAAAATGGCGCGGGCATTGCTGCCATCGGGTGCCAGTCTGGAATCCACTTCAGCATCATGGTGGGCAAGGCGAAGGGCATAGGCATCAGAGAAGCCACGTACTTCTGCAACTTCACCTGCTTCCAGCTCCCGGCTTGGCAAGGGAAGGCGCGCGCGAAGCCCACGAAGTCCCGGTGGTTCCGTGCCAAAGGTCACGGCCAGTTCTTCCTGCTCAGCGATGGTCTTCATGGCCGCCGTCAAAGCTCGTTTGAACGGTTCGACCGGACCTTCCTTATTTTGCATGGGCGCGATCCTTAGATCCCGGCAGCTCTAAGCGTAATGCTCAGGCCACCATGATTTTTGCGGCGCTATCTGGCAAATCTTCCCCGAAGCAGCGTTGATAGAACTCAGCAACGGTTGCCCGCTCGAGCTCATCACATTTGTTGAGGAACGTTACGCGGAAGGCGAAGCCAACATCATTGAAGATCTCTGCATTCTCCGCCCAGGTGAGCACGGTCCGCGGACTCATCACAGTGGAGATGTCGCCTTGGATGAAGGCGGCACGGGTCAGGTCTGCAACGCGGACCATGGAAGAAACGGTTGCTTTGCCTTCTTCCGTTTTGGCGTAGGCTTGTGCCTTGGCGAGTATGATGTCTGTTTCCACATCATGGCTCAGGTAGTTCAGCACGGTCACGATGTTCCAGCGGTCCATCTGACCCTGGTTGATTTGCTGTGTTCCGTGATAGAGGCCGCTTGTGTCGCCAAGGCCGATGGTGTTTGCCGTTGCGAAAAGACGGAAATGATCGTTCGGACGGATCACCTTGTTCTGGTCGAGCAGGGTGAGCTTGCCTTGAACTTCGAGAACCCGTTGGATCACAAACATGACGTCTGGACGGCCGGCATCATATTCGTCGAATACGAGCGCGACGGGGTGCTGTAGAGCCCAAGGAAGTAGGCCTTCGCGGAATTCGGTTACCTGTTTGCCTTCTTTCAGGACAATAGCGTCTTTCCCGATCAGATCGATCCGGCTGATGTGGCTGTCCAAGTTGACGCGGATACAGGGCCAGTTCAGGCGGGCAGCGACCTGCTCGATATGGGTGGATTTCCCTGTGCCGTGATAGCCTTGGACCATTACGCGTCGGTTAAAAGCAAAGCCTGCAAGAATGGCTAGGGTTGTCTCGCGATCGAAGAGGTAGTTCTCATCGAAATCAGGCACATATTCGCTGCGCTCTGAAAATGCGGGCACTTCCATATCAATATCAATGCCGAAAGCCTCGCGGACTTTCACCGTTGTGTCCGGGCCTTCAACTGACAAATTGCCCTGTACTTCCGCTTCCATTCTGCTCTTCTCTCTTTCCCATTGTCTGGCTGAAAACAACAAAGCCAGCCGATAGTATCTCACGTTCGAACGTGTTCGCCCTAGCTTGCAAATTGGCAAGGCAGGCTGCGCTGGCTGCGTGATCTCTTAGATCTACAACCGTGCGAAACTTTCTATCCTGTCGCATTCGCCGATGGGGCAGCGTTTCTGCTCACCTGCAAATGCTTCAAAAAGCGCGGCAGGAGATCAGCAGAAGCCACTCTTTTTCAGGTAGTCGTGTGCCTGGATGACTTTCTGGAGCCGGTCTTCAGCAGCCCGGTCGCCCCCATTTGTGTCGGGGTGAAACTTCTTCACAAGCTCTTTGTAGCGGGTCTTTATGTCGTTCATCGTGGCGGTCTCGTCAAGACCAAGCTCCAGCAAGGCTTTTTTCTCTGCATTGCGTGGTGGGCGCTTGCGTGTGCCGTCTGCGTTTTCCTTGTAGGGGTCATTTTCCCCGAAAAACCCAAAAGTGTCGGCGAACGCTGGGTCAGCCTGGAACCTGGCGCCGCCAGACCCTTCGGGATTCATGCCCATTTTCCAGGTGGGACGGTGTCCGGTCCGGTTTTGCTCCTGATATCCGCGGACTTCATCCTCACTCATATTGGCGAAGAAATTGTAGTTTTTGTTGTATTCACGGATATGGCTCTCACAGAACCAGGCATATTGGCCCTCTGAATTGCGGCCTTTGGGCGCGCGGTGAGGCGCCGTTGAGGTGCAATCCGGCCATTCGCAGGGGCGGTTGGCCTTTTTTTCTTTCTTCTTTTTCTGAGGCGCGATCCGGATCGAATCGAAATATTTTGACGTGGAATTCACAGGAGCAGCTCTCGTTTCAAATCTTCGGACTATGTCTGTACTTAGTCTATACCAGCAGTGATGTTTCGCACTGTACCAGCACAGAGTTAAGAGGGTGGATGACTATAGCAGAACAAATCGAGGAAATCGTTAGTGAAGCGCTTCAGCCGGTGAGGCTGGAGGTCGCAGACAAATCTCACCTTCATGCCGGGCACGCAGGCGCACGGCCTGAGGGGGAGACACATTTCCATCTGACCATCGTCTCGTCCCTTTTTGAAGGGGAAAACCGGGTGGCGCGTCACCGTCGGGTCAATGCGCTCTTGGCCGATCTGCTCGCCGATCGGGTGCATGCGATGCAGCTGAAAACGCTGACGCCAGAAGAGGACCGGGCTTAAACGGGTGCTGTTGTTTTGACAGGCCGGACGCGCAGTTTTGTGAGTTGATTTCGCTGCTTTTCTTCAATGGTGAAGCGGAACCCATGAAAGGTGAAGGCCTGTCCCTTTTCAGGGATGGTCTGGGCTTCATGGATGACGAGCCCGGCAATGGTGGTTGCCTCTTCGTCAGGTAGCGACCAGTCCATATTGCGATTGAGATCGCGGATGGTCACAGTGCCGTCGACCAGCACAGATCCGTCGGCCTCTCGATTGACGTCAATAAAGTCGATGTCATGTTCGTCAGCAATGTCGCCGACAATCTCTTCAAGAATATCTTCCAGGGTCACGAGGCCCATCAGGCCACCATATTCATCAACGACGAGGGCGAAGTGCGTCTTCATGCGCAGAAAGGCATTGAGCTGACCCTGAACACTCGTGGTCTCAGGCACGAACCAGGGTTTGGTCGCGAGACTTAAGATGTCGAGCGTATCTGGGTCCGCCTCATCACCGGCAATGGCGCGCAGCAGGTCTTTGGCATGCAGAACACCCACAATGTTTTCCGGCTCGCCCTGCCAAAGAGGGATGCGGGTATGCGGGCTTTGCATCACTTCGCGAATGATGTCGATGGCAGGCTGATCGGCATCCACCATGATCATATTTTTTCGGTGCACCATAATCTCTTCGACCTCAAGCTCGCTGAGGTCGAGGATGCCGCCAAGCATGTCTTTGTCGCGCTTGACCACCTGGCCTTCCTGGTGGTGCAGGTTGATGGCTCCACGCAGTTCATCATGAACAGAGAGAGCATGGTCGGCGCCATCGGTGGACACACCGAAAAGGCCAAGGGTTCGTTGCACGATAAAGGCAATGGTGGTGGTGATGGGCGCGAAGACGCGTACAACAAATCCAATAATCGGCGCGACGGCGAGAGCCATACGGTCTGTGTGAGATATTGCATAGGTCTTGGGCATGACTTCCGCAAAGATCAAGACTAGAGCGGTCATAACCAGGGTCGCGTAGACTACACCGGCATCCCCAAAGAAGTAGATGAGCAGGCTGGTAGCGAGCGCTGAGGCGAGGATATTGACCAAATTGTTGCCGAGTAGAATGGCGCCAATCAGTCTCTCTCTGTCTTCGGTCAGCTTCTGTACGCGTTTGGCGCGCTTGTCCCCATTTTCGCTCAGATGATGCATGCGTGCGCGGGAGGCGGCGGTCAGGGCTGTCTCGGACCCTGAAAAGAACCCAGATAGGCACAACAGAATAAAGATGCTGATGAGTGTCAGGATGAGGTCGATGGTATCCATCAGACGGCCTTTTGGTCAGTCATAAAGTCGAGCAGGTCGCTGCTGCTTACATCACGGGTGATGAACGCACTGCCAATGCCTTTTGCCAGGATGAAAGTGAGAGTGCCGTCGACAACCTTTTTGTCCTGCCCCATCAGTTCGATCAGGCGCTCAGGGCCCGGCAGGTCGCCTGGAATGTCTGAGAGTTTTGTCGGCAGGCCCGCGGCTTCCATGTGTCGGGCGGCGCGGGTCGCATCCTGACCAGAGCAGAGCCCGAGCTTCGCCGATAGGTTGAAGGCCAGCCCCATGCCAATAGCAACGCCTTCGCCGTGGATCAGACGGTCTGAAAACCCCGTGGCAGCTTCCAGCGCGTGACCGAAGGTGTGGCCTAAGTTGAGGAGTGCGCGTACGCCCCCCTCGCGTTCGTCCTGCGCGACAATGCGGGCCTTTGACTGGCAACTTTTGACAATGGCCTGGGTCAATGCTTGTGGGTCCCCGGCCATTAGCTTTCCGACATTTGCTTCCAGCCAGTTGAAGAAGGGCGCGTCGTCGATCAATCCATATTTGACGACTTCTGCGTAGCCCGCCCGCAGTTCGCGCTGAGGAAGTGTCGTTAGCGCCGAGATGTCAGCCAGTACCAATCTCGGTTGGTGGAAAGCGCCGACCAGGTTTTTGCCCTGTGGAACATTGATGCCGGTTTTGCCGCCGACAGAGCTGTCCACTTGGGCGAGCAAGCTTGTGGGGATCTGTGCGAAGTCCACGCCACGGCGCAGCACGCTTGCGGCAAAGCCGGTCAGGTCACCGATCACGCCGCCGCCAAGGGCAATGATCAAATCGCCGCGTTCGACACCCGCGTCGAGCAGGTCTCCCAAGAGGGATTGCAGCTGATCAAAGTTTTTCGTCTTCTCGCCTGCCGGCAAGATGAAAGCATTTGACTTGATGTCAGCGGCCTTCAGGCCTGTCTCAAGCGTGGCGAGATGTTGGTCCGCAACATTCTGATCTGTCACGACGACAACCCGTCCTCGCTTCAGGAGTGGGGCGATATGAACGCCGGCGTTGGCGATCAGGTCCGGCCCCACAAGAATATCGTAGGCGCGGTCTCCAAGATCGACCGTGACTTTGTCTGCAGTGAGGCTTGTCATTTACTCTATGTCTCCGTCCCACCGCATTTCAGCTCGATGGCGAGTGCGTGGACAATTTCGTCAACGACCGCGTCGTGGGGACCTTCTTTGCTGTCTATACTCAGATCAGCTGTCGCATATATAGGGTAGCGCTCATCGATCAAGCGTTTCATGACGGCTTCCGGGTCGTCATTTTGCAAAAGGGGCCGATGAGATCGTCTGGAAACCCGTTTCATGAGGACGTCCAGATCTGCTTTTAGCCAGATAGAGATGCCGTTCTCTTGGGTGGCTTTCCTCGTCGCGGGGTTCATAAAGGCCCCGCCGCCGGTTGCCAGAATCTGCGGTCCCTCGCCAAGCAGGCGATGGATGACCCGCTGCTCCCCGTCGCGGAAGTGGGCTTCCCCAAATTCCTTGAATATGTCTGCAATGCTGGAGCCAGCTGCTTTTTCGATTTCCGTGTCGGCATCGACGAAGGGCAGATCCAGGCGGTTTGCCAGGCGGCGTCCCACAGTGGTTTTGCCTGCGCCCATGAGACCCACGAGTACAATTGACCGGCTTCCGAGCGCCTTTGCGACGGAAGTGGCTTCCTCAGATTTCCGCGCAGCGTCATGGGCCGGCGGTTTGCTTTTCAGCGGCTGGGTGCCGCTCATGGAATCACCTGTTGCTTGTAACCTGCCGCGCTCCTGGGCGCTGCGGTCATGTTCGTATCTATCTGCTGAAAACAGACTGTTTGGGCCATCTTAGAGCACTCTTGCAGAGGTTTCAGCCTTCTTTCCGATATGCCCTAATTTGGCCAAATGTGCACAATAAGTCAGAGTGGAAGCCTGAGTGTCTGTCGTTTGCCTGCTAAGCCCTTTTAAGGGTGCTGGTATCTGCCAGGGCCGTAAAGATCAGTTGGAGATGGGGCCGATGAAGAGTTTTGTTCGAGGGCTGGTGGTCTTGGTTATCCTGGCGGGAGCCGGGTTCGCGGGTGTCGTGTATCTGGCCCAGTCGACGGCACCTACATCAAGCCCTGTGGAGAAGACGATCTCCAGCGACACTTTCCCCCGCTAGGCAACATCGACAATGAAACAAACATGGCAGCCATGGGCTTCGGGCCTTCTGTTCTTTGTGTCCTGCATGGGACCGGTTCTGGCAGAAGAGCCCTCCAAAGATTGGCCGTTTGACCGCAATCTTCCACGAGAGCAGAGCTGGCCATTTAACCGGGATCAAGAGGTTGGCGCCGAGGACCAGGCGACGGGTTCAGAAGGGATGCGCCCGGTTGCAGAGCCAGGTGATCCGATTTTGGAGGCACCGGCAGATTGGGACGCGACTGTGGATGCCCCGCTGGACGCGTTTCCGGCCGCTCCACAAGTGCAAACTGGTCCCATTCGGATCTTGCCGCCAAGTATCGGTACGGCGCCTGAGGTGCCAAGTGACTTTGACGCGCCGGCCAATGACCCCGTTACGCTTTTCCCAGCTGGTCCGAGTGCTGGAGGGCGTGGTGATCTTCCCACGCGTGCTGTCGGTGCGCGCCCTGGCGAAGCGGGGACCGGGATAGAAGTCGGTGCGCTCGGTAAAGTTGATGAAGCAAGTGTCGGTTTGCTTGATGACAGAAATGGCGGTTTGGGCACGACCATGTGGTCTGGCACTGACAGACGGGTTGTTGAGCAGCTGATTGTTCAGGTGCCAGGGCCGACGGATTCATACGTTCTGGGGGCACTCTCACGACGATTGTTGCTTACAAGCGCACGCCCTCCCCAGGGGACGAGCGGTGGCCCGTCTCTGCTGGCACTGCGGCTGCAACGATTGAATGAGGCTGGGCGCTCTGATGACATTGCGCGCCTGTACGCGCGTGCCGGTGTTTCGCAGCCAACGCCCGCAGCAGCTATGGAGTTCGCACTTGCGATGCTGGCTACAGGTGAGAGAGATGCAGCCTGTAATCTGCTTGGTGGTTTGCCGGTAGGCGGGGATCCAGGCACCGACCCCGTGGCGGCATTTGCGCTTAAGCTCTCAATTTTTTGCCAGATTTCTGGGGGCATGACCGCGGCGGCGAACCTCACCGTTGATCTTGCCCGCGAGCAGGGCCTTGATGCGCCCTTTTTCCTTGCATTGGCTGTTGCCGCGACAGACGGGCTTTCACTGGATGCATCTGAGCCCCGCCTGTTTGATCCCCTTACCTACCGGATGATGGGGCTCGCGCAGCGTGCCCTTCCCGGTGACGGTGTGGGGCGTTTGGTGCCGGCCCTGTTGGTGCCCGTCGCTGAGGATGGTGCACTTGATCCTGAGGTGCGGATTGCTGCTGCCGAGCGGGCTGCTGCTCTCGGCTTGCTTGATGGGGACCAGATGGCGGCCGCTTATCTGGCAGTTGCCTATACACGTGAAGATGTGGCGGGGGTGCGTGTCGGTGTTGAACCTGCCTCGCCTTATCGCCGACGGGCCCTGTTTCATCAGGCGGTGCTAGACGAGCGTGTGCCCGCAGGTCGGGCCGATCTTTTGGCGATGCTCTTCTTCCGTGAAAAGGGCGGGGAGGCTTATGCGGCTACTCTTGCTGCGCACCGTGGATCGCTTGCAAGTGTTCCGCCGTCCAATGTGCTGACTTCTTTTGCACCGCTGGCGGTTCGCGCTTTTGTCGAGTTAGGGGATCGTGTGCGCGCTGGTATGTGGCTTTCTGTTCTTGAAGGAGCTGCAGCCGATACTCAACAGGTGCGAGAGCTTCAGGCCGTCCTGCGTCTCATTGATCCCAACACGGTTGCCGGTGCGTCTCTGCCGCTGTTGGCGGACGCAAATGCCGAAGCCATTCCTCCGGCGCCCATCCCCTCATTTTTGCAACCTGCGCTGAATGATCTTGCCGCTGGCGGTGCGGCTCGCGATTTTGCCGCGCTCGAAATTGTGTTGTTGGACGCGCTTGGTCTGCAGCTGCCTGAGTCGATCTGGGATGCGCTGTTGGTCTCTGGTGGCTTGCCGGGGGGCGAGGTTGCTCCGGTTGCGGTGACCCAACGATTGAATCTTGCAAGCGATCAGAAACGTGTTGGCGAAACTGTACTCCTTACAATGGCGGCACTTTCTGACAGTGGTGTGGGGCAAGCCCATCCGCAAACACTCTCTGAAACAGTGAAGGCGCTGCGCATTGTCGGGCTTGAGCAAGAGGCCCGCAGGCTCGCTGCTGAGGCCTTGATGGCTCGTGTCAGCGACGGGACTTAAGTCTATGGCGAGGCGTGGACCGGGCACGGATTCCTCTCACCTTCCTGCTGATGCCTATCGGCTGGAAGCATTCCTTGAGATGCTCAGTGCTGAACGGGGTGCCTCTCAGAACACGCTTGATGCTTATGCTCGAGATTTGAGGGACTTTGGCGCAGCGCTTAAGGCGCGACACAAGGTGTTCTCAGCTTTTGATAGCAGTGACGTACGTGCCTATCTTGCGCTGATGGAGCAAGCGGGGCTGGCTGCTTCAACGGCTGCCCGGCGCCTGTCCTCCATTCGCCAGTTCGCACAGTTTTTGATGAGTGATGATGTGCGGGCAGATGATCCTTGCGCGATCATTGAAGGTCCAAAACTATCCCGACCTCTCCCCAAGACGTTGAGTGTCGAGGAAGTTGACCTATTGTTGAGGGCGACCGAAAGCTATGGCGCAGCGATTTCTGATCCAGTGAAAAAATCTTACCGGCAGGCCCGCACGCGGTGCCTGATGCAGGTGATCTACGCAACCGGTCTGCGGGTGAGCGAGCTTGTTGGGCTTCCTGTCGCAGCGGTTGGCGGTGCAGAGCAAATGCTTGGTGTGAAGGGTAAGGGGGGGCGCGAACGGTTGGTGCCCCTCAGTCAACCGGCGGCGGATGCAATTGCCCACTATCTTGTCTGCCGTAAGGAGGTGCTGGGTGACGCGAAAAGCGCCTTCCTGTTTCCCTCACGGGGCAAATCAGGCCACCTGACACGGCATCGGTTTGCTCAGATGCTGAAGGAATTGGCAGAGATTGCGCAGATTGACCCCACGCGCCTGTCTCCGCACACGCTTCGACATGCTTTTGCGAGCCATCTTCTTGCAAATGGGGCTGATCTGCGCTCAGTGCAGCAGCTTTTAGGACATGCAGATATTTCAACCACACAGATTTATACCCATGTTCTGGAGGAACGGCTGCGAGAGCTGGTGACCAATCATCATCCGCTTGGAAAGAGATAGCCCGACGGGAACCATCAGATTTTTCTCCGATTTCCGCCATTAACCGCCATTTTGTCTCATGGTTGACAAGCGATAGGTAGCAGGCCAGTGTGCCGCCGCTAATCGTATTTTGGGCGTTAAGTAAACTTAAGAGCGCATGCATACATATCTCGAATTTGAAAAGCCGATTGCCGAGCTAGAGGGTAAGGTTCAGGAGCTCAAGCTCCTGGCGCAGGAAGACCCGACCGCCGGGATTTCCGATGATGTTGCAAAGCTCGAGGCAAAGGCAGCTCAGCTTTTAAAAGACATGTATGCCAATCTCGATACTTGGCAGAAGACGCAAGTCGCCCGACATCCTAATCGACCTCATTTCCTCGATTACGCGAACGCGTTGATCGAGGATTTCACCCCTCTTGCGGGTGACCGGAATTTTGGTGAGGACGAAGCGATTGTTGGCGGCCTGGGTCGTTTCCGTGGTCGCTCGGTCGTCATCATGGGTCACGAAAAGGGTAATGATGTCGAGACCCGCATGAAGCATAATTTCGGCATGGCGCAGCCCGAAGGTTATCGCAAAGCGGTTCGCCTGATGGAAATGGCAGACCGTTTCTCCATGCCGGTTATCACTTTGATTGATACGGCTGGCGCTTTTCCAGGACGTGAAGGTGAAGAGCGTGGCCAGGCAGAAGCGATTGCCCGATCGATCGATACCTGCCTCAATGTTCAGGTGCCATTTGTTTCTCTCGTTATCGGCGAGGGGGGATCGGGTGGTGCGCTTGCCATTGCCACGGCCAGCCGTGTTTTGATGTTGGAACACTCAATTTATACGGTTGCCTCTCCCGAAGCCTCTGCCTCAATCCTTTGGCGCAATTCAGACAAGGCCAAGGATGCAGCGGCAGCAATGAAGGTCACTGCGCAGAGCCTGCTTGAGCTGGGTGTCATTGACCGGATCCTGCCGGAGCCTGTAGGCGGTGCGCATCGCGAGCGGGCGCAGATGATGGCCGATGCAGGCGATGCGATTGAGCACGAATTGCGGGACCTCTCCGGTTTGGATGGGGCATCTCTTCGCCGTCAGCGGCAGGAGAAGTTTATGGCCATGGGTCGCGGCGACCTTTCCTGACCTACCAGGGCTTTCCAGCCTGAATGCGTTCGATTATCCCAAAAAACATAAGTTTTTTGTGGGTTTTGCCTCTTTGTGCTTTCCTCAGGAATGTCTGAGCCTATCTATATAGGATGCATGGAATAAGCCGCGGAAGCTTGGGGGCGAAGCTCAATGCTGGAATTCAGAGATGATAATACCAAGACCTTCTTCGACTATTGGATGAGTCTCAGCGGTGGGCGCATGCCGGCCTATCGTGACTGGGATCCAATTTGCGTGGCGAAACAGATGCCCTGGTGCACAATTGTGGAACGGGGCGGGGGAACTGGATATCGGCTACGGTTTGCAGGCACAGCTATTTGCGAATTCTACAATGAAGAAATGACAGGGCAGGAAGTTGGCCACCGCATGAGCGCAGAAGCGCGTCAGGTCTATTTTTCGTGGATTGAGGAGGCCCTGACCCGACCGTGCGGCATGTTTTTCAGCACACATGCGCGATCAGACAGTGGTCGCGACTGTCTGTTTGACACCTTGGCGTTGCCCTTCGCCGATGAAAATGGTGAAGGGTGTCGATTGATTACACATCAGTCGAATGTTGAGGAGGTGACCTATGGGGAAGCGCGAACGCGTTTTGCCATGCCTGAGGTTGCAGAATGGATTGACCTTGGCAATGGGGTACCTCCGCACATTGACCTTAGCACTGGCTCAAAGTAGCGCTGAAAAAGCGTCACGCACATCGTCAGCGAACAGTTCCGGTTCCTCCATGGCGGCGAAGTGGCCACCTTTGTTCATCACCTTGAACGCTTTCAAATTGTAGCTGCGCTCTGCCCATGATTGCGGCGTGATGGGCAAGGTGTCCATCGGATATTCCGAATAGGCTGTTGGCACTGTCACTTTCTGGCCTGGCTTCAGCAGTGCGGACCCTTCAGCGGGACCTGCTTTGTAAAGGGTGTTTGCTGAATTGATGGTGCCGGTGAACCAGTAGATTGAGAGCTGTGTGAGGATCGTGTCCATGGGGAAGCGCGCTTCCATGCCTTCCCAGGTGTGAGATTTGTCTGTGTCACCGAGGCGGTAGTATTTGTCCGCCAACCAGCCTGCGAGACCAGCTGGTGAATCCATCACCGCGTAAGCCAGCGCCATCGGCTTGGTCGACTGGATGGACCGGTAGCCCTCTTCGCCGGCCCACCAGGCGCGCATTTCCTTGATCCAGGTGCTTTCTTCGTCGGTGACCGGCTGTTGGCTTTCGTGCCGCAGATTGGGGCGAAGGGGCAGCATGGTGAGATGGATTGCACTCACGGCATCTGCATGCTGCAAAGCAAGGCAGGAGGTAACAAAGCTCCCCCAGTCGCCTGCTTGTGCACAGTAGGTGTCATACCCCAATACGTCGGTCATCAATTGATGCCAGAGGTCGGCCATGACGGCTGGACCTATTGGCTGACGGGGCAGAGATGAAAAGCCATAGCCAATGAGCGAAGGTACGATGACGTCAAAGGCCGGTCCCGATCGACCATAGTTTTCGGGATGGGCCAACCGATCGATGACATCAAGGAACTCCCGAAATGTGGAGGGCCATCCATGGGTCATGATAAGCGGGATGGGATTTTCGCCTGACCCTCTTTCATAAACGAAATGCACTTCATGGTCCTGATCTGCATCGTCGGTCAGGGATACTTTGTATTGGGGGAAAGAGTTCAACCAGGCTTCCTGTTTGCGCCAATCAAAATCATCCCGCCAATAGGAGATCAATCGCTCCATGTAAGACAGGCTGGTGCCATAGTCCCAATGTTCGTTTCCATCGGGCTCATTGGGCAGGCGCGTTTGTTCCAGCCTGTGCTTCAGGTCCGCAATCTCGTGATCGGGGACATGGACCTTGAAGGGATCGGCTGGAATGACGGGCCGGGTCATGACTTATCCTTTCACCTGTTTTGCAAAGGCGCGCACATCATTGGCAAAAACGGATCCGGTTTCCAGCGCAGCGAAATGGCCCCCTTCGCTTGGCTCTGTCCAGTGAATGATGTTGAATGCTTTCTCTGCCATTGAACGCGGCGGGATTGAAATGAACTTCCCTTCTTCGGGCATACGCATGAACCCTGTTGGGATTTCGAGCGTGTCCCCGGGTGCCATGTTGGAGCCGCCTTCTTCCATCATTCCCCTGTAGAACCAGGTTGCGGTGTTGAAGGTGCCTGTTACCAGATAGATCATGATGTTGGTGAGGAGCTGATCTTTGGTGTAAGCGTTTTCTATGTGGGACTCGTTTGGACCTCGCGTGTCGGACCAGCCGTTAAATTTCTCAGTGATCCATGCTGCTGCACCAACCGGACTGTCCATCATGGCGTAGGAGAGGGACTGGGGCTTCGTCATTTGAAGGCGGAGATAAGCGCCCTCCATCTCAAAATCGAATGCTGCTGCGGCAGCCCAAGCCTTCTCTTCTTCTGTCTCGGGGGCGGTGTCCGGCCGGATGCCCCACATGTTGAGGTGGACGGCTTTGCAGCCGCCGCCTTTGTTAGTCCCATGATTATAGGCAAGGGAGCCGGAGACCACAGATCCCCAGTCACCGCCCTGGGCGATATAGGTGTCATAACCGAGCGTCTCGCGCATGAGCTTGTCCCACAGTTCGGCTGTCCGTTTGGGTCCCAGTGGTTTTTTGGGCTTACCTGAAAAGCCGTAGCCAGGGAGCGAAGGGATCACCAGGGTGAGGCCGTCTTCTGCATCGCCACCATGGTTTTCCGGATGGGCGAGAAGGTCGATCACGTCCAGGAATTCAAAAACGGAGCCGGGCCAGCCATGGGTGAGGATCATGGGCTGTGGCGCGCTGCCTGAGCCTTTCACGTGGTAGAAGTGGATTTCTTGGGTCTCAATGGTTGTCTTGAATTGAGGAAAGGCGTTGAGCTTTGCTTCGGCAGTGCGCCAATCGAATGAGTTCACCCAATAGTCACAGAGCTCCTTCATGTATTCCATATCGGCGCCATAGGCCCAGCGGTCGGCGCCCGGATCTATCTCCGGCATCTCATGCCACTGATAGGCTTTTACCTTCGCCAGAATGGCGTCAAGGGTGGATTGCTCTATGGCTACCTGAAAGGGGGTTGGGGTGCTCATCATCTCTCCCTGAATTTGTTTTTTCCATTATGGCAGGGCGGGTCGCCTAAGCAACAAAAGGCAGCATCTGAGGAATTACTTTGCCGCTTTGGGGTGCCACCGGTAGGGTGGCGAAAAGAAACTTCACTCCGGGGGGAGACATGGCTACTCAAGCGGTCGCGGACGCGACGGAATTCACGATGTCCAAGACATATCGGCGGTATGCGCTTGGCATCTTGTTGCTCGCGTATATTTCCAGCTATGTCGACCGACAGATTATGGGCGTGGTCCTGCCGGCCATTAAAGAAGAGTTTCTGCTGGCAGACTGGCAGCTCGGATTCTTGTCAGGGATCGCATTCGCGATTTTCTATGCGACATTGGGTATGCCGATTGCGTTTCTGGCGGACAGGTCCAACCGACGGAACATTATTGCCGCGGCGGTTTCTATCTGGAGCCTGATGACGGCGGCCTGCGCGTTTGTTTCCGGTTTCGGCACCCTGGCGATTGCGCGGATCGGCGTTGGTGTCGGGGAGGCTGGTTCGAGCCCACCTTCGCACTCGATGATTGCTGACATGTATCCGCCGGAGGAACGCAGTGGTGCGCTCGCCATTTATGCTTTGGGGGTTTATCTCGGGACCATGATTGCGTTCGCTGTGGGCGCTTTCGTGGTTGCCCAATATGGTTGGCGTGCTGCCTTTCTTCTGGTTGGTCTTCCCGGTTTGGTGATCGCGCTCCTCGTGCGTTTCACGCTCAAAGAACCGCCACGTGGTTTCTCAGAAGGGAGAGAGGCGCCTGAGACCGGTCCCATCGACTGGAGTGAAGCGCGTGGCCAAATCGCTTCAGGCTTTCGTCACCTTTGGATCGACCGTGCATCGTTCCACACTGTTATGGGTGTGACGATTATCTCCTTTGTGGGATATGGCGGCGCTGTCTGGGGGTTCTCCTTCTTCATCCGAAGTTTCAAAATGAGCTACGAGGAGACCGGTATCTTCCTCGCGCTTGTTGTTGGCATCTTTGGCGCAATGGGCGCTATTTTGGGTGGCAAGCTTGCGGATAAAATGGGCGCAAAAGATGTCAGATGGACGCCGTGGATTGTGGCTATCGCTAAGGTCGCCGCTGCACCCATTATTCTTGCCTTCTTCCTCGTCGAAAAGGAACTGGCGCTGTGGCTCTATGTGCCGATGACGATCCTCGGCGCATTCTATCTTGGACCCAGCTTTGCACTCATTCAAAGCCGGGCACCGATTCATATGCGCACAACGATCTCATCGATCATGTTGTTCATTCTCAACATTATTGGTCTTGGGTTTGGGCCACAGCTTGTCGGCATTCTGAGTGATGTGCTGGAGCCAGCCTATGGCATTGAGTCTTTGCGCTATGCCCTGTTGCTGATGAGTTTTGTCAGTCTTTGGGGGGCGTACCACTATTACCTTGCGGGCAAAGCGCTTGGTCGTGAGGCCGCTGATGGCTAGTGTCTGGGGCGATTAATGACAGGCATTACTCTCTACGGACCCGCCTATAGCGCCTACACGCGTATTGTCCGCCTCGTGCTTGAAGAGAAGGGCGTGCCTTATACATTGGAGGAGGTGGATTTCATCTCCGCCGGCATGCCTTCAGCGCAAAAAGAACGCCACCCGTTTGGTATGGTTCCCGCCCTTGACCATGACGGGCATCTCTTGTTTGAGGCAGGGCCTATCTGTTCTTACCTTGATGAGGTCTTGGCCGGTTCGAGGCTCACGCCGGACGGGGCCCAGGCACGGGCTCGCATGGCCGCGACCATCTCGGTTCTCGACAATTACATCTGGCCGGACCTTCGGGAGCTGGTGACGCAGACACTCTTCACAACGCTCGTGGGCGGTTGGCCTGACGAGTCCATCAAGGAGCGCATGGTGAAGCGGCTGACCGGTTCACTCACCATTCTTGAAGACAAGTTTGTTGCTGTGGGTGCTCTGAATAGCGGTGAGGTCACGCTCGCCGATCTCCACGCCGTGCCGATGATTGCCTATTTGGCTGAGAGTATTGATGGCCAGCTTCTACTTCAGGCCCTCCCGGCATTGTCTGGCTGGTGGAACGAATTGAAGATCCGACCTTCTGTCGTTGCGACAGAATTTGATCTCGTAACCTATCCCTGGGCTCAAAGATCTGAGGACTGAAGCGTGGCTCAAATCAGAGGCTATATTGCGGCGAGCCTGGACGGCCTTATTGCAGATGCCGACCATGGAGTCGGCTGGCTGGATGATTTTGACGGGGCCGATTTCGGCTATGAGAGGTTCATATCGGACATTGGATGCGTCGTTATGGGGCGCAAAAGCTTCGACTTTGTTGATGCCTATGACGGCGGATGGCCATATCCCGGCAAAGAGGTGGTTTTGGTAACCCATCGAGAGGTCGCCAACCTGCCGCCGCAATCGCGCCTCTGGTCTGGCGAAGACATCCGTTCTTTGATCGACGACTTAAGGCGGTTCGAGGGAGGAGACGTTTGGGTCGTCGGTGGATCAGATCTTTTGCATCAGTTCCGCCAGGCAGGCGGTTTGGACACGCTTGAGATTTTCACGATGCCTGTTTTGCTCGGACGCGGCGTCCCCCTCTGGCTTCCGGCAAAACAAAAAGAAACGGCGACACTTGTTGAAACTGTTGCCATGGACTTGGGTGTTGTGCGGTCTGTGTACCGGTTCTAGGCCAGCATGTCGCCGCAATGCTTTCTCACTTGTTTGCCCAAAAGGCATCGGCTGTTGTTGCGATGAGGCCTGTCAGGTCATTGGTTTTACCAATGTAAGCGGACCCAGTGATCGACAAGTGTCCTTCATCTCGATAGAGCGGCAACCCATCAATGCTGACCTCACAGGTCTCTGCGGAACCTTCGCTTGGGCAAATCAGACTTTTGAGAGAAACGAATGGTGCGTGCTCTGACAATTGTGACATCAGACGGTACGCCTGCTGAGAGTCCGCCGACATCTGATCAGGCGAGAAGTCGCAGCGCTGCGGGTCTGCTGCAAACAGAAGTGCTCTTGTAAAGCATCGCCCGATATCCGCGCCGGTATTTGGTGGTGGTGCCACGAAAATGGGTTTCTGGCCGTTTGCGCGAATGAGCTCGACGGTGGCTTTCAGGTGATCGAGAGCAATCTTTTCCTTGTCTTGCGTTATCACATCGCCGTCAGCCGTCAGTAGATCAAACTTGATATAGGTGAACGGTGAGGCAAGAACCACATACTCAATCGTGTTTTGTGTCGCGAGCCAGTCCAGCACATTGGTGCCCTGAGCCAGACACCGTTCCGCGCGTGAGGGTGAGACAACATTGCCGACAATCGATAGGCCGGTCACGGGTATGCAGCTGGACATGGTGTGCTGCCTAAAGGGGATGTTGGTCTCGCTGCTTTCTAGCGCTGGCGCTAGATGCATGCCGTAGGAGTCTCCCCAAAGGATCATTTTCGGTGATGGGGAGGTTGTGCACTTATCGGTTAGCGTGAATTGATGGTCGCATGCAGGAGAGAGGCCGTGGTTTGGGGCGAGCATGCGGTCAAAATCTGAAAACGCCATGTTGTCTGTGGCGGACCGACTGGCAAAGCCATCGTTAGAGGAGATGATGACGCCGACCAGGATCAGGGCGGCACTAGAGGCACCGGACAAGATGAATATCTGTCGTTGGGAGAATTTTTTCTTATCTCGAAATGGACGTTCGACATATCGCCAGCTGATGTAAGCCAAGAATATGGAGAGAGCGGCCAGGCCCAACGTCAGATCCAGTGCTGGGGTGTCGAGACTGCGGTGGCGTGCAAACGCAAACAGAGGATGGTGCCAGAGATAGGCGCTGTAACTAATGAGGCCCAATCCCACGAAAGCTCTGGTGGCCAGCAGGCGGCCAACAAAAGTGTCGGCTTGCGCAAAAAGGATAATAAGGCCGGTACCGATTGTCGGGATGAGTGCGTAGAGACCGGGAAAGGGAGTTGCTTCTGTAAATGCGAACACAGAGACCAGAATGAGAACGAGTCCCAGGGCACCCAAGAGCTCATTTGAAGCGACCTTTTTTGCGTTTGGCCTGAGCACATAGACAGCGATGAGGGCGCCGATCATGAGCTCCCATGCGCGGGTTGGCAAAAAGTAGAAGGCGATCTTTGGGTTCGTCGACAAGCCCCACTGCGCAAGACACAGGCTGATTATTCCGATGGCTGCAATGAGTACGCCGTTGCTCACCGTCCGCCATTTGTGTGCCAAGATCAGAAGAATAGGGAAGAAGACATAAAACTGCTCTTCAACCGCCAAGCTCCACGTATGGAGGAGTGGTTTGAGCTCGGCTAACGGCGTGAAATAGTCGCTTTCCCGCGCAAACAGGATGTTGGATGTGAAGGTTGGAACTGCGATCAGGCTTTTGCCAAAGCTCTTTAAGTCCTCAGGAAGCAACCATATCCATGCAAACGGAATGCAGGCAATAACGACCAGAAAAAGAGCAGGGAGAATGCGCCTTGCTCTTCTTTCGTAGAAACGAACGAGACTGAACGTGCCTGTCTGTTGTTCTTTTAGGATAATTGATGTGATCAGGTAGCCGCTGATGACGAAAAACACATCAACGCCCACGAACCCACCGCTGAACAGTTCGACACCAGCGTGAAACAGGATCACCGGCAGAACTGCGACGGCTCTAAGCCCATCTATTTCACGGCGATATTCCATGCCGAAACTCTCCCCCAAGAAGCATCGGTATGGATTTAGGCAAGTGCCCCATGGCAGTGTTTGTACTTTTTGCCAGACCCGCACGGGCAGGGCGCGTTGCGTGCAATCTTGCCCCAGGTGGATGGGTCATTCGGGTTCATGGCCACGTCTGCTGGCTTGTTGCGCGCCGTACGTGGGCGTTCCGCTAGGGCAACGTCTCCATCCGCATCTGCCATTTCGTCACGGCCCGTCAGCGGATCCACATGGTGGGCCTGCATTTCGGGCAGTTCTGGTTCACCCAGTTCCGGCGGTTGCTCTGTGACAAATTGCAGTGTCATCAGTTGCCGGGTCACATCTTCGCGCAACCGGGTCAGCAGGCTTTCGAAAAGCGAAAAGGCTTCCGTCTTGTATTCGTTTAGGGGATCGCGCTGCCCATAGCCCCGCAAACCAACGGACTGACGCAGGTGATCGAGCATCTGTAGGTGTTCCCGCCACCGCTGATCGACCGTCTGCAACAGAATTGCTTTTTCGATCTGGCGGAAGGTTTCGGCGCTGGCATCTGCAACCTTTTTCGCCATAGCGGCGTCACCAGCCTGATAGATGCGGTCCTTGATCTCTTCGTCGGCAATGCCTTCTTCCTCGGCCCATTCTTCTATGGGCAAATCGAGGCCGAAAATTTTCACGGTCTCTTCCTTGAGGCCGTCAACATCCCATTGCTCCACGTATGCTTTCTCGGGGATGTGCACTCGAATAAGATCGTCAATGCATTCGTGGCGCATGTCGCGTACATCTTCAGACACGTCTTCGGCGTGCATGAGGTCGATGCGCTGCTCGAAGATCGCTTTACGCTGATCGTTCATGACATTGTCGAACTTGAGCAGATTCTTCCGAATGTCGAAGTTGCGTGCTTCGACCTTCTGCTGTGCTTTTGCAAGTGCCTTGTTGATCCAAGGATGGATGATGGCTTCGCCTTCTTCCAAGCCGAGTTTCTGAAGCATCCCGTCCATACGGTCGGTGCCGAAGATGCGCATCAGATCGTCTTCCAGGCTCAGATAGAATTTTGACCGACCGGGATCACCCTGACGTCCCGCACGTCCGCGCAGCTGATTATCGATGCGGCGGCTTTCGTGGCGTTCGGTGCCGATGATGTAGAGACCGCCCGCATCGAGCGCCTGTTTTTTCTTGGCGGCGACGTCGGCTTCAATCTCTGCAGTCCGCTTGGCACGAGTCTCTTCATCCAGGCTTTCATCAATCTCATCGGCGATGCGCATTTCCAGGTTGCCGCCAAGCTGAATGTCGGTCCCGCGACCGGCCATGTTGGTGGCGATGGTCACAGCACCCGGCACACCTGCCTGCGCGATAATGTGCGCTTCTTGTTCGTGGTAGCGGGCGTTCAGCACATTGTGCTTCACCTTCTTCTTCTTCAGAAGGTCCGCCAGATATTCTGACTTCTCAATAGAGGTTGTGCCGACAAGAACGGGCTGGCCGCGTTTCGCGCAGTCTTCCAGTTCCAGGATAATCCCGTCGAATTTTTCGCGAGCGGTCCGGTAAACCTCATCATCCTCGTCAATCCGAGCAATGCCGACATTCGTTGGAATTTCCAACACGTCGAGCCCATAGATGTCCATGAACTCTTCCGCTTCAGTGAGCGCTGTGCCGGTCATGCCGGCGAGCTTGTCATAAAGCCGGAAATAGTTCTGGAAGGTCACCGATGCCAGTGTCTGGTTTTCCGGCTGGATCTCAACCTGTTCTTTGGCTTCAAGTGCCTGATGCAAGCCTTCTGAATAGCGACGGCCTTCCATCATGCGGCCTGTGAATTCGTCAATGATGACGACCTTGCCGCCTTTAACGATGTAGTCTTTGTCTTTCTGGAAAAGCTTGTGCGCTTTAAGCGCACAGTTGGCGTGATGCACGAGAGAGATGTTCTCTACGTCGTAGAGCGTGCCTTCTTCCATAATTCCCGCTTCGCGGAGCAGTTCTTCCACATGCTCATTGCCTTCGTCGGTCAGGTTTGCTGTCCGGGATTTTTCATCCATGTCGTAATCTTCTTCGACCAGCGACGGAATGATCTTGTCCACAGTGACGTAAAGCTCTGAATTGTCTTCCAGAGGGCCGGAGATGATCAGCGGTGTCCGCGCCTCGTCGACGAGGATGGAATCCACCTCATCGACAATCGCAAAGTGGTGGCTGCGCTGGACCATGGCATCCAGCTGGTATTTCATATTGTCGCGGAGATAGTCGAAGCCCAACTCATTGTTGGTGCCATACGTAATATCGGCTGCGTAGGCGGCGCGCCGTTCCTGGTCGCTCAGGCCATGCAGAATGACACCAGTAGTGAGACCCAAGAATTCGTATACCTGTCCCATCCAGGCTGCATCACGGCTGGCGAGGTAATCGTTGACGGTAACCACGTGAACGCCCTTTGCTGGGACGGCATTCAGGTAAGCGGCAAGGGTCGCGACAAGGGTTTTCCCTTCACCGGTTTTCATTTCTGAAATGCGGCCCTCATGGAGCGCCATGCCACCGATCAGCTGTACATCGTAGTGACGTTGTCCAAGGCTTCGTTTTGCGCCCTCACGAACGGTCGCAAAAGCTTCTGGCAACAGATCATCAAGAGTTTCGCCTGCTTCGAAGCGCTCTCTGAATTCCTGGGTCTTTGCGCGCAGCGCGTCGTCCGACAAGGCTTCCATATCGGGTTCCAAGGCGTTGATTGCACTCACCCGAGCTGTCAGAGATTTAATCTTGCGGTCGTTGCCAGAGCCAAAGATCCGCTTGGCAAATGCACCCAAGCTAGCCATCAGGGTATGTCACCTTGTTGGGGCAATCAGGTCGCTTGCAGAAGGCCAGCGGTGATGCCCGGTTATTATGTCAGGAGCAGCCCTTCCGCTTCGAAAAAGCGCACACCCGAACCCACTTGATGTAAGGGGGGGCTTGGTGCTTGTCAACGCTTCCCACGGGTTCTGGCGGGGGCCTGCTGCGGAGCTTCCAATATTCGTTAATGTCTTGCATTCATTGCGAAATCTTAATGGCGGTCACCCTTGTGTGAACTGGCCCAACCCCTCACTATAGGGTCTCACCTGAAGCCCGGATGAACCGGGTCTCGCTGTTCTCTTCAAGGTTCTTCTCCCATGATGTTTTCGATGACTTCTCTGGCCGTGCGGACGCCGGCCTGGCTCCTAGGTGTTGCCCTGATTGTGGCAGTTTCCCTTAGCTATTCCTTGCCTGTATTGGGAGCAGAGGAGGACGACACCGTTGTCGCGCGGGTCAATGGCGTGGAGATCCGGTTTTCAGACCTTTTGTTGGCTGAAGAAGAGACTGCACAGGCGCTCGCCAATGTGCCCGAAGACGTGAAGTTTGAGTATCTGCTTAGCCTTCTCATCGACCGGGTAATTGTCTCCAGCGATGCCCGTGCGAAAGGCCTGACGGATGATCCGGGTGTTCAACGCCGGATGGCCTATTACGAGAATAAGGCGCTTCGGGACGTTTACTGGACCCAGCTCATCACTTCGCGCATTTCTGATGAAGCGGCAAAAGAATTTTATGACGCACAGGTAGGTGCCGTTGAGCCTCAAGAAGAGATCAAAGCCCGTCACATTCTCGTGGCGACCGAAGAGGAAGCCCAGGCGGTTATCGACGCCTTGGATGCTGGTGGTGACTTTGAAGAGCTTGCGAAAGAACATTCGACCGGCCCAAGTGGCGCCGAGGGGGGTGATCTTGGCTATTTCACAGCGGGAACCATGGTCGCGGAGTTCAACGATGCAGCGTTTGCGCTTCAGGCCGGAGAGGTATCCGTACCTGTAAAGACCAAGTTTGGCTGGCATGTGATCAAGGTGGAAGACCGTCGGGTTCAGGAAGTTCCGGGATTCGAGCTGGTGAAAGATCAGGTGATAGAAGCATTGGCTCAGCAAGAAGGTCGGACAATGATGGATGAAATGCGGGCGGCGGCGGCAATTGAGATTGTCGGTGCGGAAGGCGAACCCAGCCGACCGTTGATTGCGCCTCAAGAATAAGTCATATGAATTGGGTCAGGGGAAATCAGTCCGCTTGGCTCAAACTATTTTTGAACCCCATTTGATTTAAGGGCGTCTCTTCATGTCCAAGCCATCTGCAACGCCCGCCAAAGGTGCGCTCAAGTCCGGTGCCAAAGCCCAGTCTAAGAAAACAGTGAAGAAGAAAGCCTCCAAGAAAGCAGCCAGAAAGGGTGCGGAGGAGGCGGTTTCTCCTTTGGCGCCGAAAAAACTGGCCAGCCTGCCGTCGCTTGCTGGTGTTGAGCTCGCGACAACGAACAGCGGCACAAAGTACAAAGGTCGTGATGATCTTCTTGTCGCGCGGATGGCTGAGGGTACGCAGGTGGGCGGTGTGTTTACAACGTCCAAGACAGCGGCGGCACCGGTCACTTGGTGTCAAAATTCGCTCGAAGACGGGATCGCTCGAGCCCTTGTGGTCAATGCGGGGAACGCAAACGCGTTTACCGGGAAAGCAGGGATGCAGACGGTTCGCCAAACAGCATCCGTCGCCGCAGCGATTTCAGGATGCCGTCAGAAAGACGTTTTCATTGCCTCTACGGGCGTTATTGGTGAAGTGCTGGATGGGGATGTGATCGGGACGGCGCTGACAAAAGCTGTCAATGCGGGTGACCCAGGCTGGGAAGCTGCTGCCCGGGCGATTATGACAACGGACACGTTCCCGAAGCTTGCGACAAAAACGGTCAAGATTGGCGATGTGGATGTCCGCATCAACGGGATTGCAAAAGGGTCCGGCATGATCCAACCGGATCTCGCCACTATGCTTGTCTTCCTGTTTACGGATGCTGCGCTGCCGGCATCGGTCCTTCAGACTCTCCTCATGCTTGGGGTGCGCGACAGTTTCAATTCCATCACTGTCGATAGTGATACGTCGACCAGTGACACGGTGCTCTTGTTTGCAACCGGTGGTGCGATGGCAGCGGCAGAAACAAATGGCGTTGTGTCGCCAAAAATTTCACGCGCAGGCGATCCGCGGCTTCGGGACTTCCGTGACGCCTTGAATGAACTGATGCTTGATCTTGCGCATCAGGTTGTCAGAGATGGCGAAGGGGCCTCGAAATTCATTGAGGTTAAAGTGACTGGAGCTGCCAGTTATAAGGCTGCGCGCACAATTGCGCTCTCTGTGGCCAACTCTCCGTTGGTGAAAACGGCGATTGCTGGTGAAGACGCCAATTGGGGTCGGATTGTCATGGCAGTCGGGAAGGCTGGAGAAGAGGCTGACCGGGACAGGCTCAAGATCGAGGTCGGGGGTATTCCTGTCGCCAAGAATGGGGTTGCCGTTGAAGGTTTTGATGAAAAGCCGGTCGCGCGCCACATGAAAGGCAAAGATATCAAGATCGCCGTTGATGTTGGTGTGGGACGCGCCGAGGCAACGGTCTGGACGTGCGACCTTACCCATGAGTACATTCGCATCAATGCGGACTATCGCAGCTGACCAGGGTCGGCGGTATTTTCGGGCGAGCGAAGAATTGACACATCACTCAAGCGATAAAGGGTATGGAAGTGCATCTCGTCTGCTCGGCGGCGGTTTGGGTGCGCGGTCCCTTTTTACACCCCGTTTGACACTGCGTTGGATTGCTTCCAGCGATGCGGAGAGGCTCAGTGCTTTTGCAGGTGACCCGCTGCTCCTGCAGAAGACCGAAACTATTCCCTACCCATATGATGTTCCAGCCGCCCATGAGTGGATTGATGAAGCAGAAGGCCTGAGAGAAAGAGGCTCTGCTTACCGATTTGCAATTGAAGAACGATCAGCGCCCGCGTTTGTTGGCGTCTCAGCATTGATGATGCTTGACCAGGGTGTTGCGGAGTTAGGCTATTGGCTAGGACGTGACTTTTGGGGGCAAGGATATGGTCGAGAGGCTGTTGCTGCCACGGTTGCCTTTGGCGCGGATATTCTGAAATTGCAGTCCATTCAGGCGGTGGTCTATTCGGAAAACACAGCGTCGGTTGCTGTGCTGCGTGGGCTTGGTTTTGAAGAACATGCTTTCGAAACCATTAACGTGCCAGAGCGCGGAGGGTCACGTCTTGTTCGGCGCTTTGTCTCTGATCTGCGCAAAGCCCCTAAGCCATCAAACGTTGTTCCTATGTCCGGCAAGGTCGCCTGATGGCGGATGCAAACCTCCCAATCGTGCTCGTTTCCGCCTGTGCGCTGGTGGATCTTGAAGGCCGGGTGCTTCTTGCGCAGCGGCCTGAAGGCAAATCGATGGCGGGACTTTGGGAATTTCCTGGTGGCAAAGTTGAGCCTGGCGAAGCACCAGAGGTCGCGTTGATCCGGGAATTAAGAGAAGAACTTGAAATAGATGTGACCGCTTCCTGTCTCGCCCCATTTACTTTTGCCAGTCACACTTACGAAAAATTTCATCTGTTAATGCCACTTTATGTCTGTCGGAAGTGGCAAGGTATTCCGACGCCGGTTGAAGGGCAGACCTTGAAATGGGTGCGCCCGGTCAAAATGGGTGACTATCCAATGCCACCGGCAGACGAGCCGTTGGTCGCAATGCTGAGGGACTTTCTGTGAGCAAATCGATTTCAGATATCCACCAACCCAGTCGGCCTGCTTTGGTCATTCGCTTCCTTCAGGATGCAAAGGGAGCGACAGCCGTTGAATATGGTCTGATTGCTTCCCTTATCGCTGTTGCGATCGTCGGCGTGATTGTCACCATTGGTGCTGACGTGTCTGCGCTTCTGCGCAGCGTTGATTTGATTTAGGTCTTCTTGGGCGTCTCGCGTCCGAAGGGGTGTGCTGTTTTGCCCGTGCTGATTTCCTCTGTTTTCAAAGCGTCTGCCAGCCGCATGGCTGCGGTACCTGGGCGCATGGGCTTTTGCTGGCTTTCGTGGGGTGCCCAGCCTGTGGCGTAGAGAATCTCGAAGGTTGCTCGAATGCGCCCATCAGAGTCGGCATATTTCTCCTGATAGAGTTGGGCTGCGCGCATTAATGTTGCTCGTTTGAGCGGATTCTTTCTGCGCTCGGTGATCGCATTGGTCTCGCCCATGGCACGCAGATCGCTCAACAGATTAAAAACCGTGTCGTAGCGCACAATGATCTGGTCTGCATCGACGACGGGAAGTGCGAAGCCGCTGCGTTGAAGCAGACCACCGAGATCACGCACATCGGCGAAAGGAGAGACACGTGGTGACACGCCGCCCTCGCATTCTGCTTCGGCCTGCATGAGGACATCGCGCAGCTCGTGCAGTGTTTCTCCGCCAAAAAGGGCGGTAAGGAAAAGGCCATCGGGCTTGAGAGCCTGCCTCACCTGCAGGAGCGTGCCGGGCAGGTCGTTCACCCAATGTAACGACAGGGCACTGGTAACAAGATCAAGAGATCCGGGCCGGATGGGGAGAAATTCTTCGTCCGCTACAATATGTGGCCATGGCGCCTGACGCACCATTGATGGCGATAGGTCGGCGGAGATTACCGTCTCCACCCCGGCAGGCTTTAGAATGTCGCGGGCGAGGAGACCATTGTGGCAGCCGAGATCAAGGGCTGTGTTGAAGGCGCGATTGGTCGTCTCCAGTCGCCCACCAATTTCTTCTGCTGCCCGTCGGACCAGAAAATCCGCAGCCGAAAAGCGCTCTGCTGCGCGCTCACGATGGCGCGCAACCAGGTGTCGATCAAATGGCGAAACGGTAGAAGTCATATGGCGCACTATGGCAATCTGGGCTGCACGTGCAAGTTGCTTTCGCACTATGTTGTTCTCAGCCTATCCTTGGCCTATGGCAATGTTTGGACAACAGATGGTGCGTTCTGGGCGGACCGCTCGCAAGGCAATGCGATGGACGGCCAATCTTCTGTTGCCTCCGCGGTGCGTGTCCTGTGGGGCTCCCCTTTGGGGGGAGACGCAGGTATGTGCCACGTGTTGGAAGGCCCTTGTCTTTATTGAGGCGCCTCTGTGTGAGGTGAGCGGTGTTCCCTTTCCTTTTGACCCGGGCCCTGGGGCATTTAGCGGGGAAGTGCTGGCTCATAGACCGGCCTATGGGCGGGCGCGAGCGGCACTTCAATATGATCAGACCAGTGGTCGGCTTGTTTCCCGGTTGAAATATGGAGATCGGATGGAAACCGTGCCTCTCTTTGCCAAATGGATGGTCCGGGCGGGACAAGAATTGCTTGGTGAAGCCGACCTCATTGTTCCTGTGCCTTTACACCGGGCCCGGCTTTTTCAGCGGCGCTTTAACCAATCTGCGGAGATGGCCCGTGCCGTTTCGCGATTGTCGGGTGTTCCCTCCGCTCCCGAATTGTTGATCCGAACGCGAGCGACACGGGCGCAGGTGGGGCTTTCAGCATCGGCGCGGCGGCGCAATGTTTCGGGTGCTTTCGCGTTAACGCCGGGAAAAGGGGGAAAAGTCGAAGGAAAACGCCTTTTGCTGGTGGATGATGTGCTGACGACCGGGGCGACCGTTGAGGCCTGCGCAAAGCGCTTGGCGGCTGAGGGGGCTTTGAGTGTGGATGTTCTGACGCTGGCTCGGGTTGTTCCACAGGACCAAGCCCCTATATGATCCCGCGCAATCTGCAAGTTCGTCTAGGAGTGACCCGATGGCTAATGTAACCATATACACAACGATGATGTGCCCGTATTGCCATCAGGCCAAAAAGCTGCTTTCGCAGAAGGGCGCGAGCTTTAAAGAGATTGATGTGGGCATGGACCCGGATCTGCGCCGCGAAATGATGTCCCGCTCTGGCGGTGGTCATACTGTGCCCCAGATTTTCATTGGCGATACCCATGTGGGTGGGTGTGATGATCTCTATGCGCTGGATTCTAAAGGCGCGCTTGATCCGATCCTTGCCGGTTGATCGGTGACGGGCCTGAGAGACACTTTCACCGCCGCCTGCGTGCAGATGCGGACAGGCACTGATATTGATCGCAATATTGAAGAGGCGAGCGCGCTCATTCGGGAGGCCGCGGAGCGCGGTGCGCAATTTATTGCGACGCCTGAAACGACGGCTCTCATGGAGCTTGGGGCCAAAAGGCTCTTTGCCAATATTGTTGCTCAAGAAGAGGACCGGGCGCTCAAGTCATTTCAGAGCCTTGCCTCAGAGCTTGGTGTGCATCTCCTGATTGGGTCCCTCGCTGTAAAAGTGGCTGACAACAAAGCCGCGAATAGGTCTTTTCTCCTGTCGCCCGAAGGCGAGATCACCGCGCGCTATGACAAGATCCATATGTTTGATGTGGATCTCGGGAATGGTGAGGCGTATCGGGAATCGAAAAACTACCAAGCGGGAGAGAAATCGATTCTTGGAGATCTTCCCTGGGGCCGATTGGGCATGACGGTTTGTTACGACCTGCGTTTTCCGCATCTTTATCGGCAGCTTGCTCATGGTGGTGCCGGGTATCTGACGGTCCCTTCCGCATTCACAAAACCCACTGGCGAAGCGCACTGGCATGTGCTGATGCGCGCGCGGGCAATTGAAACTGGGTGCTTTGTCTTTGCACCGGCTCAAGGTGGAACCCATGAGAATGGTCGCGAAACCTTTGGGCACTCGCTCATTATCGACCCTTGGGGCGACATTCTGGCGGAAGCCGGGACGGATCCATGTGTGATCCTCGCAGAGATTGATCCGGCGAAAATTGAGGATGCTCGAGGCCGGATACCAAGTTTGACCCATGATCGTGCTATCATCGCACCAGATACACCGACTGATGTGTGAGAGATGATCAAGTATCGCCTTATCTGTGAGCAGGATCACGAGTTTGACGGCTGGTTTGCCGGATCTGCCGCGTTTGATGCACAGGCGACAGCGAAGGAAGTTGCCTGTCCTTATTGCGAAAGCACGAAGGTTCAGAAAGCGCTCATGGCGCCGTCTGTTGTGACCTCAAAACAGAAGAAACGTGAGGGCACATCTCCCACTGAAGCGGTCGAGCAGGTTCAGATGTTCATGAGCAAAGTGCGTGAACATGTCGAAACGAATTTCGACTATGTGGGCGACCAGTTTGCTGATGAAGCCCGCCGCATTCACTATGGCGAAGCGGATGAACGCGAGATCTACGGCGAAGCGACACTTGGTGAAGCCAAAGACCTGATCGACGAAGGCGTATCTGTTGCGCCGCTCCCCGGTGAAGACAAGAACAAGGCGAACTAGCCTTATGCGCCTTGCGCAAAGACCGGCCAGCTCTCTGTGATCTTCCCGCCATCAAACACTTGAATGTCGCCAAATTGCAGAAAGACGAATTCGCTTTGCGTTGGGCGCAAGACGACTGTGTCGTTCACCGCGAGTTCGATCATGTTTGACCCGTTCAGCATTTCCTGATTGCTGGAGCGTCCAAACACCCCATTGGTTCTGAGACCTGGTGGTGAGACAGGTTCCGCCAGCCAATTGCCGCCATAGATGAAGAAAGTCTGTGCGGTGTTGCGATCCCAAAGGCGGGTCGGGCCTGTGAGTGCTTCAAGGCCTGGAATGTCGGTCCGCTCCGCCGTCTTCACAACCGGTGTGGTGATGAAGCTCGCGGGCACATGGTCGCTCAGTGTTGAAACATCGAAATGGGTGGGCTTTACAAGAGCTGAGCCAACAGCCACTTCATTTGCGTGCGTTGTCTCATTGTGTAGCTGGTAGGTCGGACTGCCGGCTGTGTTGAGGGTGAGTTCCTCAGGTTTCCAGTCCTCTCCATAATGTTCGGCCGCCGCCTCAACAAAGGCTTTGTAGATGTCCATGGATGTCTCGATGGCACTGCCTTGCCAACCCAAAATATCCGGGACAGAAGCAAGGTGCGGATCATAGCCCATGAAACCTGAGAAATTGAGGAGCGGATCTGCGTCAATGGTTTCCAGAATGGGTTTCAATGACGTTGGGTCGGTCAGGCCGCCACGGTGAAGACCGACATCCAGTTCCAGGTTGATGCGCATCGCCTGCCCGCGGGTATTTGCCAATTCCTGATATTCTGCGAGCCGTTCTGGTGTGTCGATGAGCCATTGCAATTGCGTTGCCGGATCAAAGGATGTTGGCCCAAGCTCTTCATAGAAGCGCGCCGCAGCGTCTACCGGCATGGGTTTTCCCAAAAGCACGTCAGCGCCGGGTTCTTCCTTTGCCACCAGATTGAGGAAAGGCTGGTGAAACAGCATCAGCTTGTTTGTGTCGGCCGCCGCCATGACATGGCGAATGAGTGGCAATGACGGCAGGGACTTTGCGACAATCCGGTATCCCATGCCCGGCCTTAGATGTGACTTCATCACTTCGATGTTTTGATCAAGGCGAGCAAGATCAACAACCAGGGTAGGACGCGCGAGGCCCTTCTCTGTTACGGCGCTGCTCAGTTTCTCAAAATAGGGTTCGACAGGCCCGCCTTCTTTTGCGGGGCGTGACAGAGCCAATAGGCCGAGCGTGATGATGCCGCCGCCGCCCAGGATGAGCGAGCGCCTGCTCAAACTATTGAAGCGAGATTTCAGCTGATTGAGGAGGTCACGCAATGCCGAATACCTCCCTCAAATGGTCATTCAGGAACGTTCCGTCTGGGTCCATTGCTTCACGAACCGCCAAGAAGTCATCCCAGTTTGGATAGAGCGCGGCGAAGTCGGGTGCATTGAGCGTGTGCAGTTTGCCCCAATGAGGACGACCGCCATGCTTTTGCAGGATTGGCTCAACCGCGGAGAAGAGCGGCTTGTAGTCTTCTTCGTAATAGCGGTGGATCGCGATAGAGCAGCTCTCCCGACCCTGGAAGGGCGAGAGCCAGATATCGTCGGACTTCACATATCGAAATTCCCAGGGGAAGAAGAGGTCAATATTCTCGCCCTCAACCAGGGTGCGGATCTCCTTCAAGGCAGCGAGGGCATTTTCCCGGGGCAGGTGGTATTCCATCTCGTTGAAGCGGACATTCCGGTCACTTGGATAGACTTTCCAGGACGTGTCGGTAAAGGTTTCGTCCGGCAGGTCTTCAAGGGCGGAACGGATGAAATATTCCCGAAGCGAGGGCGACCAGCTGAGATAGTCCGCCAGTGCCTTCAGGGTCATGACACCGTCATCATCCTCAGCGATTGACGGTGCCAGAGGTTCATCTGTCTCATTGTGGCTGATCCCCATGCACATGGACGAGAAGGGGATGTAATAGAATTCGAAGTTCCTGTTCTCTGCCGCAAAAATATCTGCCTGTTCCATCATCTCATCGAAGGGTACAACCCACGTGCGTTTGTTGATGCGGTGGGGTGTTCGGTTCTGCAGGCGGATTTTGGTCATGATACCAAGCGACCCGAGAGAAACGCGCGCCGCCTGAAAGAGGTCTGCCTGTTGGTCTTTGTCGCACCAGACGGTGTTGCCTGCGGCGGTCACGAGTTCAAGGCCTGTCACATAGCTTGAGAGTGAGCCGAAGTTCTCGCCGGTGCCATGGGTCGATGTTGAAATAGAGCCCGCCAATGTCTGGCGATTAATGTCGGGCATGTTGATGAGTGCCTGGCCCTGTTCTTCAAGGGGGGCGCCAAGGTCGCCCAGTTTGCTTCCCGCACCCACTGTTGCTTCCATGGTCTCGTCATTCGTCTCCAAGACACCGCTCAAGCGATCGAGGGACATGATGGTGCCATCTGTCGGGACGAGGGCTGTGAAGGAATGACCGGTGCCAACGGGTCGTATGGGCTTTGGACTGGTGGCAATGATCTCAGCGACTTCAGCGGCGTTGGCTGGAGCGAGCCTTGCTTCTGGCAGGCAGCTTTGACCGCCTGACCAGTTTTGCCACTTGATCCGCTGCCCTGCTGCTTTGGCGGGTGTTTCTGCGAAAGCAGAGAAAGGCTTCCCAGTTGCGAGTGCCGCGACCGCAGCCCCCTGCATCATCATCTCACGTCGACTGAGGCTCATTTCTCTTCTCCGGTGTCATCGCTGGCCAGAAAGGCAATCAGGTTTTCAAAATCATCCATGCCGCAATCGGGGCAGGCGCCAAGAGGCGGCATGCCTTCAAAGCCGTTGAGGGTGCTTTGCAGAAGTCCCTCTGGGCCCCGTGCGTCCACCCGCGGCGTCCACGCGCGTACATCACCGGAGAGAGGCGCGCCATTGTCTGGGTCTGCATGGCAGGCCTGACACGCGCGCTCATATTTTTCTGCAAGGACAGGGTCGGCTGGAACCCGTGTTTCTGCGGCAGCAATGATTGCTGCCCGTTCTTCAGCGGTTTGAGGCTCTTCACCACAGGCGGCAAGGCCCAAAGCGGTTGCGAGCAGCAGCGCCTTTGCGCCCAAGATGACCGGTTTCATTGTGTGTCCCCTATGTGCAGCGATCTACAGCCCGCACATAAAAGCCCTTTTGGGGTTAGGGGTCAACAAAATAATAGTTATAACTATTATTTGGAGCTGGAGATGATTTGCTGCCAATAAGCGGTGATCGCCGTTGTGGCTTCTCTAAGCACCGTTTCGGACGCGAGCTCCTGTTCCTCCATCGCCATCTCGATGGCGGCATAGCCAATATCCACGGTCAGACGGGCTTTAATCCATAGCTCAGGTTTCGGGATGTTAGGCAGGAGCGTGCTTAGATGTTCGACCCATTCGTCGGTCACCTGATGGTGGGACGCCAGGCGTACCTGCTGCAGGGTTGGGACGGCGCGAAGGGCGCGCATGATGGAAAGGCCACCGGGGTGTTGTTCGGTCACCCGGAGCGTCTCCATCAGGTTTTCGTAGGTGCCGTCAATTTGGGCTTCAATGCTGTCGCCTGCGTCTGTCAGGAATCTCTCGAAGACCTCGTTTTGCTCCTGCATGAGCCGGTCGCCGAGGGCACGTAGAACCGCATATTTGTTTGGGAAGTAGCGATAGAGGGTCGGCGGCGTGACGTCTGCCTTTTCGGCGATCAGGTTGGTGGAGATGCGCTCCACGCCTTCGTCCTCCAGCAGGCGTGCGGCGACGTCCAGCACCCGCTCATATGTTTCTATGGCGCGTTTCTGCCGCGGCTTGTTCTTTGGTTCCAGATCGATCGATGGGTCGGTCATGGGGCGGGCTTTGGTTTGGTTGCCACCATCATATAGTTGACGCCCATGTCGGTTGAAAGTGACCAACGGTCAGAAAGGGGATTGTACGTGACCCCTGTTTCTTCAGTGACTTCGAGGCCTGTGCGTTCAATGCTTTTGAAAAGCTCGGCAGGGGTGATGAATTTGTTCCAATCATGAGTTCCCCTTGGAAGCCAGCGCAGAATGTATTCTGCGCCCACGATTGCCAGGCCGAACGCCTTCAAAGACCGATTGAGGGTCGCGCAAAACAGGATGCCGCCAGGTTTCAGCATTTGTGAGCAGGAGACGAGGAACCCGTCCCGGTCGGCCACATGTTCGATCACTTCCATATTCAAAATGACGTCAAATTGGGCACCGCTTGCGGCCAGGTCCTCGGCGGTGGTCACGCGGTAGTCAATATTGAGGCCTTGTTCTTCTGCATGGACGCTTGCCGTCTTGATGTTTGCTTCGCCCGCATCCGCACCAATCACGCTGGCACCAAGGCGGGTCATGGGCTCGCTCAAAAGACCGCCACCACAGCCAATGTCCAGTAAGGAGAGCCCCTCGAATGGTGCGGTTTTTGCAGAATCCAGCCCAAAGTGATTGACCACCCGGTCTCTTACGAAAGCAAGGCGCGTGGGATTGAATTTGTGGAGCGGGGCGAATTTTCCCGTCGGGTCCCACCATTCTGCCGCCATAGCAGAAAAACGGGCGATTTCGTCCGTATCGACGCTGGATTTCGGGCTTTGAGCAACGTCAATCACCTGAACGCTCCTTCTGCAGGCTGTTGTTGCAGCCAATGTTGCGGATGGGGGGGCATCCGAGTATGTATTGCCCCGCAAAAGCGGATGGGTTGATGAGGGCCTTGCCTCAGAAGCACACCGCTTTTGTTTATGTATATGTGCATGGCCTGATCGCGCGGTCCAGTTTACCGCGGCAGTTTACCCGGTCAGGGCCACTTGCGTGAAGGTTAGAGACGATGGCCCGACTGGTCATGAAATTTGGTGGTACCTCTGTTGCTGATCTGGATCGGATTCGCAATGTGGCGACCCATGTGAAACGTGAAGTCGAGGCTGGCCATCAGGTTGCGGTTGTTGTGTCGGCTATGGCGGGGACCACAAATCAGCTGGTGACTTGGACCAAAGAGGCGGCCGCCCTGCACGATGCGCGGGAATATGACGCAGTCGTTTCTGCCGGCGAGCAGATCTCTGTCGGGCTTCTGGCAATTACCCTTCAGGAGATGGGGGTATCAGCGCGCTCCTGGCTCGGGTGGCAGATCCCGATCCTGACAGACGATGCCCATGGCGCGGCGCGGATTGCGGATATTGACGCAGCGAAGCTTGGCGAACGTATCGACCAGGGGCAGGTTGCTGTCATTGCCGGGTTCCAGGGCATTAGCCCCGACGGACGCATTGCGACCCTTGGGCGCGGCGGGTCGGACACGAGTGCTGTCGCAGTGGCAGCGGCGCTTAATGCTGAGCGCTGTGATATCTATACGGATGTGGATGGGGTTTACACAACGGACCCTCGTATTGTGTCGAAAGCGAAGAAGCTCGACAAAATCAGTTATGAAGAGATGCTCGAAATGGCATCGCTTGGCGCCAAGGTTCTCCAGACCCGTTCTGTAGAACTGGCAATGGTGCACAATGTGCGCCTTCAGGTTCGCTCGAGTTTTGATGCACCTGATTCACCTCAAGGAACCGGAAGCGGATCGTCTTATGTTGGTCCGGGGACACTTGTCTGTGGCGAGGAAGAAATCGTGGAACAAGAAGTCGTAAGTGGTATTGCCTATACGAAAGACGAAGCCAAGATCACTTTGATCAAGGTTGCTGACCAGCCTGGTGTTGCAGCGCGTATCTTTGGGCCACTGGCGGACGCGGCCATCAATGTTGATATGATCGTGCAGAACGTTTCAGAAGATGGCGAGCGGACAGATTTGACGTTCACCGTCCCTGTTGCAGATTTGGAGCGGGCTGTCTCTGTTATCGAGGCGGCGTGCGATACGATCGGCTATGAGCAGATCCTAAGTGATACGGATGTTGTGAAAGTATCGGTCATTGGGATCGGCATGCGCTCGCATGCAGGTGTCGCTCAAAAAATGTTTCAGACGCTTGCGGACAAGGGCATCAACCTCCAAGTGATTTCCACTTCCGAAATCAAGGTGAGTGTTCTGATCTCAGCGGAATATACGGAGCTAGCCGTGCGGGCTCTCCATTCGGCCTATGGTCTTGACGACGAAGCTGCTGCATAAAACGACACGTTTAAAAAAGAAAGACAAGATGTCGGTTACGAAGGCGCATAACGATGCAGCCCGTTTTACGGGTGTGCGGCTGCTCCCCTGGGAGGTGAGCTGATGCCCGGGACGCAAGGCCCGCGCGTTCTCCTGCGCCGTTTGCGTGAAGCAATGGCGGAGGTGAGCGAGTCACAGGCGCGCCTTGATCAAGTGGCACACCTGATCGCTCAAAACATGGTCGCCGAAGTGTGTTCGATCTACTTGATGCAGTCGGGCGCCGAGCTTGAGCTCTATGCGACAGAAGGTCTGAAACCCTCTGCGGTTCACAAGACCCGTCTGAAAGTCGGCACGGGCCTTGTCGGCGACATTGCTGCGCATGCGCGGCCTCTCAATCTCTCAGATGCACAAGCCCATCCAAATTTTGCCTATCGACCTGAAACAGGCGAAGAAATCTACAAATCCCTTATGGGTGTTCCTATTCTTCGATCCGGACGGGTTGCCGGTGTGCTTGTGGTCCAGAACCGGACCATGCGGCATTATTCGGAAGAGGAAGTCGAAGCGCTTGAAACCATCGCGATGGTTTTGGCTGAGCTTGCGGCGGCTTCTGATCTGATTGCCTTTGACGATGATGGTCAGGACGCAGCTGCCCAGCAGCCGCACTATATTGAAGGCGCGGCTCTCTCTAGCGGTCTTGCGCTTGGTCATGCAGTTCTCCACGAGCCGCGAGTCCATGTGACGCGGTTGATTGCGGAGAATGTGGAAGTTGAGTCGGAACGACTTGAAAAAGCCGTTTATGAATTGCGGTCCTCCATCGACAAGATGCTGACCACATCAGACCTCAGTCATGCGGGCGAGCACCGTGAGGTGCTCCAGGCCTATCGCATGTTTGCCAATGACCGGGGCTGGTTGAAGCGTATGCTTGAGGCGGTGAAGACGGGTCTCACGGCAGAGGCGGCCGTTGAGCGAGTTCAAAACGATACGCGCGCGCGGATGATGCGCCAGACTGATCCTTATTTGCGAGACCGGCTGCACGATCTAGATGATCTTGCGAACCGTCTGCTGCGTCACCTGACCGGTGTGGCTCTTTCGTCTGCCAGCGGTGATCTTCCTGAAGATGCGATCATCATTGCGCGCAATATGGGTCCGGCTGAACTGCTTGATTATGACAAGGATCGGCTGCGCGGTCTGGTTCTCGAAGAAGGCTCCGCCAATGCTCACGTTGCTATTGTGGCGCGCGCGCTTGGCATCGCGGCCATCGGGCGTGCGCAAGGTATTCCTGACCGGGTTGAGGATGGCGATGCCGTCATTGTTGATGGGGATACCGGCGAGCTTTATGTCCGGCCAAGCCAGGATATTGTCGATGCTTATTCTGAGAAAGCGCGTTTCCGCGCGCGGCGCCAGGCGCAATACAAGGCTATTCGCCATGAACCGTCGGTTACGCTGGATGATGTGAAGGTAGCTCTCAATGTGAATGCCGGTCTCATGGTCGACCTTCCGCATTTGGAAGAGAGTGGTGCAGACGGGATCGGGCTCTTCCGCACCGAGCTTCAGTTTATGATCGCCTCAAAGCTTCCCAGCCAACGGGAGCAGGTGGAGCTCTACAGTGATGTGATGGAGAGCGCTGGCGATCTGCCGGTCGTCTTTCGGACGCTGGATATTGGCGGCGACAAGATGCTTCCCTACATGCAGCAGGCGGAAGAGGAAAATCCGGCGCTCGGGTGGCGTGCCATCCGTATCGCGCTCGACCGCCCGGCGCTTTTACGACACCAGGTCAGGGCCTTGCTTTCGGCGGCTGTCGGACGCGACCTACGGATCATGTTCCCTATGGTCGCCGACGTTTCTGAGTATGAGCGTGCCCGGGCGCTGGTGGACAAAGAGCTGGCACGTCTCGATCAGCATGGTCGCGAAAAGCCGCGCTCCGTTGCTGTCGGAACCATGCTCGAAGTTCCTGCTCTGTTCTGGCAGATGGAGGCTTTGCTTCCTAAAGTGGATTTCGTGTCCATTGGCAGCAATGACCTGATCCAGTTTCTGTTCGCCAGTGATCGCGGGAATCCGCGGGTTGCGAACCGCTACGACCTTCTGAGCCCCGGAGCCCTCAATTTCTTGCGTCAGGTGGTGCTGATCTGCGCCCGCCATGATGTTCCGCTGTCGCTTTGTGGTGAAATGGCTGGAAATCCGCTCGAGGCGATGGCGCTGCTGGGTCTCGGGCTTCGAACCATCTCTATGTCTCCGGCGGCCATTGGGCCGGTGAAGATGATGGTTCGGTCTCTCAATGTGGCGGATCTTGAAGGTTTCATGGAAGGTCTTTACAGCCTTCCCGATGCAAGTGTCAGAGATGCCCTTCGCGACTATGCTGATACTCAAGGAATTGCAATTTAAGAAGAATTTGCCGTATGCAGAGCAACTCTTTATTTGCAGGACCTCACATCTTTTGATTTATTTAACCATCAGATAGGCACAATTGGGGAATAGTATTGTGCGGCGTCATTATTCTGACGAGATGTTGACGCATATGATAACTCCGGATGAGGGGAATTCAGGTTCAGATGGCCTAAGAGTGGCTGTTTTCCTGGGTTTTTCTATTGACCCTGCTTCGCGATAGGAGTGTGGGTTGCATCCAGACCAGGAAGCTAACGGATTGAGCGGGTTGAACCGCTTAGAAGAGACCAGAAACTCGCACTATGCTGCGAGACCGGGAAGGCCGATGAGTTCGGAAATTGAAAAGACGAATGTGACGAAGTTTTCCGCTGCCGCTGAAGGTGGCGAGGAAGGTCGACGTATTCACCTGCGTGATATCACAGCCGACACGCCACTCGATGGTGAAGAGGCCGGGACTGTGCTGCGGAAAGCGCGGCTAAAGACAGGCGAAGACCTCAAATCGGTTTCTGACAAGCTCCGTATTCGCCGTCCATATCTGGAAGCTCTCGAAGAGGGCCGCCACGATGATCTGCCAGGTCGCGCCTATGCGATCGGTTTTGTGCGCACCTATGCGGTCTACCTTGGGCTGGAACCGGCTGAGCTGGTTACTCTCTACAAATCTGAGACAGAGTCTGAGACTGGGGAAACGAACCTTGGTCAACATGCCTATCAGGAGGTTCGCCAGGACGCGCGGCTTCCTCGAGGCTCTCTATTTATTCTGGCAATTCTTCTCGGTGCAGGTGTTTATGGTGCCTGGCTCTTGTCTGTATCTGCGGACCGGATGGTGACTGAGCGGGTTCCGCCCGTGCCAGAGCGTCTGGGTCTTGCCTCAACCACAATTGCTCAGCCGCCAGCGGCTGAAGCGGATGTCGCGCGGGCAGAACCTGTCACCAGCCTTGCAGGCGACAGCGCCTCTGCAGCTGGCAGCACCCGTGATGTGCCAACAATCAGACAGCCGATTGGCGAAGCTCCTCTTACTGAGCCTGCTGCGGTGGCGCCGATTGCTGAGGAAACTCCGGCCGCTGCAGGTGAAACGCCTTCGAACGAGATCGAAGTGGCGGCATTGACGCCAACCACACCACCAGCAGCGCAGGCTGGTGAAGAGCCTTCGGTCGTGATTGCTGATGACCTGGCGCTTGCTGTCGGCGGGGCCCGGGTTTATGGCCTTGAGAATGAAGGTGCGCGGGTGACGGTTCGCGCTTTGAAACAGGCTTGGCTTCGCATTGAAGCCGGTGATGGTTCCGTACTCCTTAATCAGACATTGACTGAGGGCGAAATGTACCGGGCGCCGGTAGATGCTGGCGCAATTCTGGTGGCGCGGGATGCTGGCGCTTTTGAGGTCTTTGTTGATGGTGCACTTTTGGGTGCTGCTGGCCCGTCCGGCCTGGTTCTGACTGGAAAGTCGCTCAATCCAGACGATTTGCTGCGCCGCTGATCTTCATCCTATTGCGAATTGATGTCGCAGCTCCAGCTGGTGCTCACTACCGTGCTGGGGTTCGGGGGCTTTTTGCCGCGTTTTCGGACGGAAAACCGCATACACTTTTCCTGAAAACCGCTCCGGCATTTGCTATAGAAGCGCAGTCCTTCTTTTCAGGTGAAATGGCAGACTGACATGAGTATTCGTCCTTGGCGTGATATTGAACGGCGGAAATGCCGTCAGATCCATGTCGGCTCTGTTCCGATCGGTGGGGACGCGCCGATTGCCGTTCAATCGATGACGAATACACCTACATCTGATGCGGGTGCTACCATTGACCAGATCCGGCAGCTCGAAGACGCAGGCGCTGACATTGTTCGGGTGTCCTGTCCAGATGAGCCGTCCACTGCGGCGCTCAAAGAGATTGTCCGTGCGTCCAATGTGCCGATCGTTGCCGACATCCATTTTCACTACAAACGGGCATTGGAAGCTGCCGAGGCGGGCGCTGCCTGTCTTCGGATCAACCCTGGCAATATCGGCTCGGCAGAACGGGTGCGGGAAGTGGTTCAGGCCGCGAAAGACCATGGTTGTTCCATTCGCATCGGCGTGAATGCGGGTTCCCTTGAGCGCCATCTGCTCGAAAAATATGGCGAGCCGTGTCCTGATGCGATGGTTGAAAGTGCGTTGGAACATGTTCGACTGCTCGAAGAAAATGATTTCCAGGAATATAAGATCAGCGTCAAAGCCTCAGACGTCTTTATGACCGTCGCGGCCTATCAAGGATTGGCAGACGCTGTTGATTGTCCGCTTCATCTTGGGATCACCGAAGCTGGTGGGCTGACGAGCGGCACCGTGAAGTCTGCCATCGGCATGGGCTCGCTCTTGTGGGCAGGGATTGGGGATACGATCCGCGTGTCCCTGTCGGCCGACCCTGTCGAAGAAATCAAAGCCGGTTTCGAGATCCTCAAGTCGCTTAATCTGCGGCACCGTGGCGTGACAATCATTTCCTGTCCGTCGTGTGCTCGTCAGGGCTTCAATGTGATTGAGACGGTCTCAATTCTTGAAGAGCGGCTGGCGCATATTTCGACGTCCATGTCGCTGTCGGTTATCGGCTGCGTTGTGAATGGCCCGGGTGAAGCTTCTCAAACAGATATTGGGTTTACGGGCGGCGGCGCTGGATCCGGAATGGTCTATCTGCGTGGGCTTCCTGATCATAAGATGGCCAATGACAAGATGGTCGATCACCTGGTTGAGCTTGTTGAAGAGAAGGCGTCAGAGATTGAGGCCGCGCGGGCAGCAGAAGATGCTGCGAAAGAGGGTGCGCCAGCTGTGCTGGCAGGGGATTAGCTGGGACCAACCCGTCCTTTGATTTCCTCATCTTCTTGCATCGGCTGCCCATTCCATGATTCCCCACGAAAAACTCGCAAAAGTCCTCGAACGATTTGACGCTGTTCAGGCAGAGATGAATGCAGACGTCTCGCCAGACCGTTTCGTTGCGCTCTCGAAAGAGTTTGCGGAATTGCAACCTGTTGCCGAAGCTGCGCGTGGTCTTGACGAAGCGCGTCGGGCTGAGGTGGATGCAAAAGAGATGCTTGCGGATCCAGAAATGGCAGAGATGGCGCGGGAGGAGCTGGACGCTCTTTCGGAAACGTTGCCTAAGCTTGAACAGGAAATGCAAATCCTGTTGCTCCCCAAAGATGCCGCAGACGAACTCAATGTCATTCTTGAAGTGCGTGCCGGCACTGGTGGCGATGAAGCTGCGCTGTTTGCGGGAAATCTCTACCGTATGTATGAGCGCTATGCGCAATTGCAGGGCTGGAAAGTGGAGCCCGTCTCTATTTCTGCCGGGGATGTTGGGGGCTTTAAGGAGATCACGGCGTCTATCAGCGGCAAGGGTGTGTTTGCGAAGCTCAAGTTTGAATCCGGTGTCCATCGGGTACAGCGGGTGCCGACAACAGAGTCGGGCGGACGTATCCACACTTCAGCAGCGACAGTGGCTGTGCTTCCTGAGCCTGAAGAAGTTGATATTGAGATCGAAGACAAAGACATTCGCATTGATGTCTTCCGTGCAAGCGGCGCCGGTGGTCAGCACGTGAATACGACGGACAGTGCGGTGCGGATTACGCACCTCCCCACAGGTCTTGTGGTGCAGCAGCAGGATGAGAAGTCGCAGCACAAAAACAAAGCGAAAGCGTTGAAGATTTTGCGGGCTCGCCTTTATGATGCGGAACGGGAGAGGGCAGCGAAAGAACGTGCCGATGACCGGAAGGGTCAAGTGGGCTCCGGTGATCGCTCTGAGCGCATTCGGACCTACAATTTCCCGCAAGGTCGGGTGACGGACCATCGGATTAATCTGACATTGCACAAGCTTGATAAAATCATCGAAGGCGATGGCGTTGCTGAGCTGATTGATGCGCTAATCGCAGAAGACCAGGCCGCGCGCCTTGCCGCGCTTGGAGAAGAGAGCGACGCGTGAGCGCTTCGGCCCCTTCCGACGGTAAGACGCGGGGTGCGGTCTATCGTGATCTCCTTGAGCAGTTTCGGTCCGCGGCGATTCCGTCTGCCGAACTCGACGCGCGACTGCTCATGTCTGCGGCGACGCAGGTAGGTGACGTCGCGCTGATTGCTGATCCGGATCAACAGGTTGAGGCTCAACATCTTGATGTGCTGCGGAGCTATGTAAGTCGCCGTCTGTCAGGCGAACCAGTTTCCCGCATTCTGGGTCACCGTGAGTTTTGGGGTCTTTCCTTTTCGCTCAACAGCGCGACGCTCGACCCGCGTCCAGACAGCGAGACGTTGGTGGAAGCGGTGCTTGCTCATGTGGCAGACCGAGACGCTTCCCTCCAGATTCTTGATTTGGGAACCGGGACCGGATGCTTGTTATTGGCCTTGCTCTCCGAATTCCCAAATGCGCGCGGGCGCGGCATTGATTGCTCGTCGCATGCGGTCGAGGCAGCGGTGGGTAATGCGTTGCGGCTTGGTCTGGCGGACAGAGCGACGTTCAGTGTCGGTAATTGGGGTGAGGGGCTTGATGGCCCCTTTGATTTGCTTGTTTCAAACCCGCCCTACATCCCATCTGCGGATATTGCAGGCTTGTCGAAAGAAGTGCGTGCGCATGATCCCATGGCGGCGCTCGATGGCGGCGATGATGGCCTGACCGCGTATCGCGACATTGCTCGGGAAACACAGCGCCTTTTGGGGTCTGATGGGGTGGCGTTTTGGGAACTCGGTATTGGGCAGTCGGAGGATGTATCGAGCATTGCATCAGACGCCGGCCTTGAGGTTTGCGGGCTTCATGCAGACCTTGGCGGTGTTGCCAGGGTTCTTGAGGTAAAACGCCGAATCTGAAACCCAAAAAAACATTTGGACATGGGGCGCTCAGAGGGTAGGTTCCTTGAAGAGATTCAAGCCTCTAGACACATTTCGCCGCCGGTAGGGACCGGATTGGCTGGAGATGATGGGGCTGGGGCGAGACATGGTGGTAAGCCCCATTGGACGTCATCTAGCTGTAAAAATTGTAGCTTGATCGTCTGGAACATTCTTTCATGACCGCTGTCCTGTTAGTAGATGGGGCGTGTTGAGCATGGGTTGGGTCAGTGTGTAGGCCTTGAGAACGGGCACACATAGAAGGGCAATCGCTTAGTCCTGGCGAGTTTTAGTCTCGTGGTTTTGTCTGCTGATTTGCAGAAACGAGCCGCTGGGTCGCCGTGGACGGTGCATTTTTCAACTGGTAGACAGAGCCGGAGTGATATGAGGCAGGGCCAAAACCAGAAGCGCTCTCGAGGGCGCGGACGTAAACCACAAAATCCCCTTAGCCGGAGTATGGAAAGCAACGGCCCGGATGTAAAAATCCGTGGCACGGCGAGCCATATTTTCGAAAAATATCAGGCGCTTGCGCGTGATGCGCAGACATCGGGCGATCGGATTGCGTCGGAAAGCTATTATCAATATGCGGAGCACTATCACCGCTTGATCGTTGCTGCGCAGGCGCAGCAGGAGCAGACCCGTCAGGAAAATCCGAATCGCCACGAAAACCAGGGACGTGATGGCCAAGGCCGCGATAGCCAAAGCCGCGATAACCAGGGCCGGGGCGGTAATGACCGGGCAAATGGTGAAGACGGCGGTGTAGAAGATCAAGCTGGCGAAGAAGCAGCTGAAAAGCCTGCGTCTGACGAAGCTGTTGCAGAAAACGATGCGGCAGATGGTGACGGGGAAGAAAAGCCCGCACCACGTCGTCGGGCTCCCCGGCGTCGGCGGGCACCGGCTAAAGCCAAGTCAGACTCCAATTCGGATGGGGGCGATGACAAGCCCGCTTCAGAAGACGTGCCTGCTTAAGGACTGTTTTCTGCGATTTTTTGCTTCAAAATCGGGCAGCCTCTTGTGTTGCCCGGATGTCACACCCATATATTTCAAGTCGATCTGTCCTCGAACTGGGCCAGAACGGAAAAGGAAAAGTGTGATCAGGTCGAGCTGCCTAATATTGGGGCTCAGCACAGCGGTTTTCCGTCCATCCCGTTCGCTCTTTTCGAGGCGATCACATTCATGAATTTGGGACTTTTGGTCCAAATTCATTGTGATCTTGGCGGGTCGTCAACGGTTTGTGCGGCATACTCGTGCCCGTGCAATCGCGTTTGGTCTTGATCTAGGGCATTTCTTCCTCTGAGGGCTGGGTTCAGTTTTCAGCAAACGAAATGTCTGAGGCGTACGTTTGTGGCCTGCCGGTTTGGCACATGGGGCAAGCGGTGCGTGCTTGAAATGGGGGTCCAGATGGATCTTGAAAAATATACGGATCGAAGCCGCGGCTTCGTTCAGTCAGCGCAGGGGCTGGCATTGCGTTCCGGACATCAGCGGTTCACGCCGGAACATCTCCTTAAAGTTTTGCTTGATGACGAAGAAGGCCTTGCAGCCAATCTTATCCGCGCGGCTGGTGGTCGGCCCGATGCGGCGCTTGAGGCCGTCGAACTTGAGCTTGGCAAAATGCCTAAGGTTGAAGGTGGTGGCGCAGGCCAGATCTATCTCGCACCAGAAACCGCCCGTGTTTTTGATCAGGCTGAGCAGGTCGCGAAAAAGGCCGGCGATTCCTATGTGACCGCTGAGCGCCTTCTGTTGGCGTTGGCTATTGAACAGGGCGCTGCGTCAGCGGGCATTTTGAAAAATGCCGGCGTGACAGCACAGGCTCTTAACGAGGCAATCAATTCAGTGCGCAAGGGACGGACAGCGGACAGTGCATCGGCGGAAGATGCCTATGATGCGCTTAAGAAATATGCGCGGGACCTCACGGAAGATGCAGAAAATGGCAAGCTTGATCCGGTGATCGGGCGGGATGAAGAAATCCGCCGCTCGGTGCAGGTCTTGTCGCGTCGTACGAAGAACAATCCTGTGCTCATTGGGGAGCCCGGGGTTGGTAAGACGGCGATTGCCGAAGGCTTGGCGCTTCGCATCGTTGATGGGGATGTACCTGAAAGCCTTCGGGACAAAAAACTTCTCTCTCTCGATATGGGCGCACTGATTGCCGGTGCGAAATATCGTGGTGAATTTGAAGAACGGTTGAAAGCTGTTCTGAATGAAGTGAGCTCGTCAGATGGCGGGATCATTCTTTTCATTGATGAGATGCACACGCTTGTTGGCGCGGGTAAGACGGATGGAGCAATGGATGCTTCCAACCTGTTGAAGCCTGCCTTGGCACGGGGCGAGTTGCACTGTGTAGGTGCGACAACGCTTGATGAATATCGCAAACATGTGGAAAAAGACGCGGCTCTTGCACGGCGGTTCCAGCCTGTCATGGTTGAAGAGCCAACGGTGGAAGATACGATCTCCATTCTGCGTGGTTTGAAAGAGAAATATGAGCTCCATCACGGGGTGCGGATCTCTGACGCCGCGCTTGTGTCGGCAGCGACGCTCTCTGATCGCTACATTTCTGACCGGTTCCTGCCAGACAAGGCCATCGACCTGATGGATGAGGCGGGTAGTCGTCTGCGGATGCAGGTGGACAGCAAGCCGGAAGAGCTTGATGAGCTCGACCGGCGGATCATCCAGCTCAAGATAGAGCGAGAAGCACTGAAGAAAGAAACCGATGAGGCAAGCCAAGATCGGCTAGAAAAACTCGAATCAGATCTCGCTGATCTCGAATCCAAATCAGCCTCTGTCACATCTGTCTGGCAGCGGGAGAAAGACAAGCTCGGTCAGGCCCAGAAAGTTCAGGAAGAACTTGATGCGGCCCGCAACGAGCTGGTTCAGGCTCAGCGCGGCGGTAATCTGGAGCGGGCCAGTGAGCTTTCTTACGGTGTGATCCCAGAGCTTGAAAAGAAACTTGCTGAGAGCGATGAGCCGGAGCCCGGCGACGCTATGGTGGAAGAAACCGTCACTGCACAACATGTGGCGCAGGTTGTTTCTCGCTGGACGGGTATTCCGGTCGACAAGATGCTGGAAGGTGAGCGCGAGAAGCTCCTGCAGATGGAAACAGAACTGTCGGCGAGGGTGATCGGACAGGCAGAAGCTGTGAGCGCTGTGTCACGGGCCGTTCGCCGGTCACGGGCAGGGCTGCAAGATCCCTCACGGCCCATGGGCTCTTTCATGTTCCTCGGGCCTACGGGTGTCGGGAAGACGGAGCTTACAAAGACGCTTGCCGATTTCCTCTTTGATGATGATCAGGCGATCTGCCGTCTCGATATGTCGGAATATATGGAGAAGCACTCCGTTTCCCGGCTCATTGGGGCACCTCCCGGCTATGTCGGCTATGAGGAAGGTGGGGCCCTCACCGAAGCGGTGCGGCGTCGGCCTTATCAGGTGGTGCTCTTTGATGAGATCGAGAAAGCCCATCCGGATGTCTTCAACGTGCTGTTGCAGGTGCTCGATGATGGCCGTCTGACTGACGGGCAGGGCCGTACGGTTGATTTCAAGAACACGCTCATCATCATGACGTCCAATCTCGGGTCTGAATTCCTGGCTGATCAGGAAGCGGGCGATGACACGGAAGCTGTCCGTGACCAAGTGATGGATGTGGTGCGGATGCGATTCCGGCCTGAGTTCCTGAACCGGCTGGACGAAATCCTGCTCTTCCATCGTCTCACACGGGAACAGATGGACGGCATTGTCGATATTCAGATGCAGCGTCTGGATGCATTGCTCCTTGACCGGAAGATTATTCTGGAACTGGACGACGCAGCGCGGAGCTGGCTTGCGGATAAAGGCTATGACCCGGTCTATGGGGCGCGGCCTTTGAAGCGGGTCATTCAGCGGAACGTGCAGGACCCATTGGCGGACCTTCTGCTGGAAGGTGTGGTCAAGGATGGCGAGACGGTGCCTGTTTCTGCGGGACCGGATGGTCTGGTGATCAATGGTCGCGTGATTGCCGCGCAAGCTGCGGAGTGACTTATCCCCGATGAGGCATGAAGAAGGGCTGTGCCGCGTGCATAGCCCTTTTTTGTGTGCTGGCTTATCCCCAGGTGGGAAGGCTCGTGGTTTAATAAGGCTCGGTTCCCCGATGTAGATCGATTGGATCTTGGGTTTTTAGCGGAGCGGCGTAAGCTCACCTGAATTGGGAGGTGGCGATTATGAATAAGCTTTTGTTGGGTTTGGGTGTTCTGATAGCGGTCTGTGCGGGGGTGTTTGTTTATCTGGATCGCACGAGCAATGGCATTGTCGGCTTCTATGCTTGGAAGTTGATGCCAGGCAATCTGCAGACAGAGGCTCGCGCTGACATCAATGGTATCTCGGTCTACTACGAGACCTATGGTGATGGCGCCCCTGTCCTCGTGCTGCATGGCGGTAGTGCCTTTATTGAGACCATGCACAATCAGATCACCGCATTGGCGGATGATCATTTTGTTGTCGCGCCGGACAGCCGGGCTCACGGGCGGACGAGCGATGCTGAGGGTGTGCCGCTTTCCTACGGGCAAATGGCCGATGACATGATCGCGCTCATGGATCATCTGGGCCTTGAGAAAGCCGACATTGTCGGGTGGAGCGATGGCGGGAATATCGGGATTGATATGGCGATCCGCTATCCCACTCGCGTTGGCAAGCTCGTGACCTATGGGTCAAACTTCCACACGAATGGCCTCGTGCCAGATGAAGAGGGTGAGGGAATCAATTCATCACCCGATGATCCCAGTTGGGACGTTGTGCGGTCTTTCTACCAATCAGTCGCCTCGAACCCAGACCACTGGCCGGTGTTTCATCGCAAGCTCATGACCATGTGGGATAGCCAACCGACTTTCACCACAGGTGATTTGGGCGCGATCTCAAGCCCTACGCTCGTGATGGCGGGGGAGTTTGATTCCATTAAGGAGACGCATACGAGGGAGATGGCGGCGTCTATTCCAAATGGGACCCTTGAGATTGTTGAAGGCGAGGATCATTTCGCGCCCTTAATGGCGCCGGAGAAGGTGACGCCGCGCATTGTTGAGTTTCTGAAGTAGTTCAGCCAGCGTCGCAGTCAGGATCCCAGGGACGCTCTGCACCAACCGGCATGCAGTCGCTGAGCTTTAAACATTTGCAGGTTAGCCCCATTTTCAAAATGCGCTGAAGAGACTGCGCGTGGGCGATCTGTTTTTCGATGGCCTCAAGCTTTGTGTCTGCAAAGGCTCGCCAGACTTGGTTTGGCGGGCTTGTCTCGGAGACACCTTCAAAGAAGAGCTTCATCTCATCCAACGTAAAATCGAGGGCTTTGGCGGCTTCAATGATGCGCAGCCGGTCGATCACACTTGGATCATATTGCCGCTGTCCACTCCTGCGCGGCGGCGGCGGCAACAGACCAATGGATTCGTAGTAGCGAATGGAGGAGGTGTTGAGCCCCGTCTCTTTCGCGACCGCTCCGATTGTCAGATCAGCCATCTTCTTCTCCAGTTGCACATGCCCGCTTGACTTAAAGCTGACTTTAACAATTAGAGTGGGGGCCGGGTCAACCAAAGAAGGACTTCGGTGATGGATGAGAGATCAGAGATAATCCCAGTGAGCGAGAGAGCGGGGGCTAGCTGTGCGGTCGACAGGTCCTGCTGCGGAGGTGGGTCAGTAGGCGCCTTGATAGACGAGGGCTGCACCCTTGACCCGGCGGAGATGCCCGAACGGGTTGCCCGCTGGCAGGCTCTTTTTGGGCATATGCAGGGATATGACCATCGGCCTGACCATGCGGTCTTTCATTTTGCACAGAACGAGGAACTGAATTCTGAGCTTCTGGAACTTGTGAAGTTGGAACAGGTTTGCTGTGTGCATGTGTCTTGGGATCTGAAAGTGGAGAGCAAACAGGTCCTTCTGACCCTCAAGGCGGAGCCTCAGGTTCTGAGCGCTCTTGTTCGCGGCTTTACGGGTGAATTCGGAGGGGCGTCATGACTTTTTCGGACCGCACAGGAAAACGTGCAGCATTTGGTGCTGTTTTAGCGGCAGTGCTTTGCGCCGTGCCGCCTGTTCTTGCGATCATCTTCGGCGTTGGGATCCTGGCATACGTGCCCCCGTGGCTTGATTTTATTCTGGTGCCGCTCTTTGTCGTTCTTCTTGCTATAGCCGGGTTTCGCTGGTGGAAGGGGCGCGTCTCGAAGCGTCTTGCGGGATGATCGGTTTTTACATCGCTGCAGCGGCAGCTGAGATTGCCGGGTGCTTTGCTGTCTGGGCCTGGGCACGCGAAGGGCAGAGCGCCTGGTGGCTGCTGCCGGGTCTTCTTCTGCTTGGCCTGTTCGCTTTCCTTTTGACCAGGGTCGATAGCGACTTTGCGGGCCGCGCCTACGCGGCCTATGGCGGCATTTACATTGTGGCGTCGCTGCTTTGGATGTTTGTGATTGAACGCACCGTGCCCGACCGCTGGGACTTTGCTGGCGGTGTGGTTTCCTTGTTGGGTGCTCTGATCATTATCTATGGGCACCGCAGTGACATTATTTCCTGATTGGAGTGAGCATGACTGAAGAAACTGACGCATCGGTTGGCGTGAGACCGGAGCGCCGTGCATTTTTGGATGCGGCTTTTAGTGAGCATATTGAAGCGGAGGTGCAGGGTGATATTCCGGCCATCGTTGAAACGTTTGCCGAGGGTGGGCATCTGAACTTCAACGGCATGCTGTTTGATACGCCAGAGATGCTTTCAATGTTTCACACTCTTCTTGGGTTTGGTGGAGAGGGATTGATCGCCGGCGTGGAGAATACAATCACAGGTCGCTTCTACACTCAGGATGCACTCATCATTGAATATGTAACGCGGGGTGTCATTGCGATGGATCTAGGTCAGATGCGCGCGGGTACGAAGGTGGAGGTGCCAAACTGCGTCATCTATCAGTTTGACGCAGCGGGCAAACTAGCCTCGGAACGGGCTTATCTCGATACCGGGGCGCTCCTGCCGTTCCCTGTTTTGCCGTCTCTCATGCCGGCGTCCTGACAGTCACTATGGAGATTGGGTCTGGTTTCCAGCGCTTGATCTGAGTCAATGACGAGCGTAATCATATAAACATATCCTTATGTCTTTATTTTCATGAGACGGAGGGTGGTCATGAACGAGAAACTCACAGCGGTAGAATCGGCAGAGGCTGAGAAGAACCTGGCAGAAGAGGTGGCGGCGGTAAGCGTGTCAGCGGAAGCCAGCAAGGTTGTGGAGCCTGGCGCAGGTGACCCAGTTGTTGTTGATACCGGCGCTCCCCGAGAAAAAGCGCCTCCGCCAAAGCAGAAACTTACGGCTGCGGAACAGCGCCATGTGTTGGCAAAGATGCGTCACGACCCTGAGGCCATCCGTCATGCTTTTGAGACTGGTGCCTACCCTTACAAAACAAAAATGAAGCGCCCGACCTATGAGCGGCACAAAGCCGAACTGCAAGTCGAATTGCTGAAGGTTCAAAAATGGGTTGAAGAAACTAACGAGAAGATTGTCGTTCTGTTTGAAGGTCGTGATGCAGCAGGTAAGGGCGGCACGATCAAACGTTTCATGGAGCATCTCAATCCACGCGGCGCCCGCGTCGTTGCGCTTCCTAAGCCAACGGATCGGCAGAAGTCTCAATGGTTCTTTCAACGATACATTGAGCACCTCCCCGCTGGCGGGGAAATCGTGATGTTTGACCGCTCCTGGTACAACCGTGCTGGCGTTGACCGGGTCATGGGTTTTTGCTCTCCGACGGAATATCTGGAGTTCATGCGTGAAGCCCCTGAGCTTGAGCGCATGCTGACCCAAAGCGGCATTCGCCTGTTTAAATACTGGTTCTCTGTGACGCAGGAAGAACAGAAGCGTCGGTTTGCGTCCCGCGAGGTTGATCCGCTGAAGCAGTGGAAGCTCTCGCCGATTGACCGGGCGTCGCTTAATAAGTGGAACGACTACACGGAGGCGAAAGAGGCGATGTTCTTCTACACCGATACTGCGGACGCGCCGTGGACCATTGTGAAGTCCAACGACAAGAAGCGGGCACGGCTCAATTGCATGCAGCATTTTCTGAGTGCTTTGCCTTACCCGGACAAGAACCACCATGTGGTGCGCGGCCCTGATCCCTTGATTGTTGGCAATACGGAACATGTGATTGGCCGCAATGAACATATTCTGGGGGCGAGCCTGCACCCTGATTTGCGACGGAATGGTGAGGGTGCCGCCTGATCCGGCCCCTCTCTTAATCCAGTTGCCATGATGGTCCGTGCGTCCTAGCGTTGATGAAAAGAAACATCAAACGCAGGGAGCGCGCTCATGAGCATTGCAGATACGGGTACCGAGCATCTTTTGGCAGACCTCAAAGAAGGTGTGTTGACGCTCACCATGAACCGACCGGAAGCTCGTAACGCCATGTCGGGAGAGATGACGGGCGCGCTTCAGGCAACGCTCGAAGCGGCGCAGTTGGACACTGATGTTCGCTGCATCGTTCTGACCGGTGCCGGAAAAGGCTTCTGTGCTGGCGGTGATGTGAAAGGCATGGCGGCAAGTGGTGATGGTTCTCAGGATGAGAACACAATCGACTTCCGCATTCACCGGCAGCGGCTTAATCAGCGAGGCACGTCAGGCAGGCTCTATGAGATGCCAAAACCAACTCTGGCTGCATTGCCGGGTGCTGCGGCGGGGGCAGGGCTCGGGCTCGCTCTTGCATGTGACATGCGTATCATGGCGCGCAATGCGGTCATGACGACTGCCTTCGCCCGCGTTGGCTTCTCAGGTGACTATGGCGGCACGTTCTTTCTGACCCAACTTGTGGGTACAGCGAAAGCGCGGGAGCTTTATTACCTGTCGGAGCGGGTCTCCGCCGAGGAAGCATTGGACCTGGGGCTGACGAACTGGGTGTGTGAGCCGGAAGAGCTGCAAGAGAAAGCACAAGAAATCGCGCGGCGTCTCGCAACAGGGCCAACGGTTGCTTATCGCTACATGAAAGAGAACCTCAACCGCGCGATCTCGTCGGGCGATCTCAATGACTGCATGGACCTTGAGGCGACCCATCACATTCATTGTGGACAGACAGAAGACCATCAGAACGCGACGAAGGCGTTTGTTGAAAAACGAGAGCCGGTATTCAACGGTCGGTGACCTCTCGGGCCGGTTCTATTTTAGCGGGACATATATGTCAGTGATGAGATCTGAGGGCGCTGTCGTCTTCGGATCGTTCATATTGATCTCAAAGAGGGGCGCGCCATTGCGGGCCTCTTTCGATGCCGGCAACCAGTTTTGGAAAAGTTCCGTGTAGGTGCGTGCGAGCTCTGTGTATGGGCCGACGTGCCGGGCGATGGCGTGTGGGCCGCCACGGATTGTGTAGCTCCGTGTTCCTTCGCCGGGCTCTTTTCCGTCAGGGCGTGGGATGGCCGCGAGGGAGGTTAGTTCTTCTGGCGGCTTCTGCGTTGGATCATCGAAGAAGACAGCGATGCCCTTTGTCTCCGGCGTGATGATGCCGTCAGTCGTGGATGCCCAAGCGAAGAGACGGTCGAAAGTTCGGCCGATTTCGTAATGGGGCCCTTGATGATCCATGCCGATAAGTTCGATTGGGTCGATGGAGCGTTTTTCGATGCTTGCCATTTGTGTGGTCTTTCCTTTGCTGCGGTAAAGGGAAGGTGAGGTGCCATATTGATTGGTGAAGGCCCGCGTGAATGCAGCCGTGCTGCTGTAATGTGCGACGCGTGCGACCTGCTCGATGCTGTCTGGTGTGTTGAGGAGTTGATGGGCTGCGCGCCAGAGCCGACGCCGGCGAACAGTCTGCGAGGCTGTCTCTCCCATGATCTCTCGATAGATACGGTGCCAGTGATGGGGTGAGAGGCAGGCGATCTCTCCCAGGGCATCCATGTCGAGGGGTGCATCCAGATTTTCGTGCATGTAGGTCACGACCCTGTCGATGCGTTCTTTGTGTGCCGCGACTCTTGTTTCCTGCGCCATGCGTTCTGCCATCCCTTTTGGAAAGTTTAGCGCAGAGGCACTTGATCAAACTTGCGATTTATCGGGATTGGCCAAGAAAAAGGCCGCATCCCACCTATCTGGGAGCGGCCTTTTGACACTCACTTGGTTCGTCTTATTGGGAACTGGTCTCGTCTGCATCAGAGGTCAGTTCAGCTTCGGCCATCTGCGTCATGGAGGGCGCCTCCGCCATCATCGTATTGATGTTGGTGCGCGCTTCCTGGAAGGCGGCCAGTTGCTGGCCGGAGAGCGTGCGTCCTGTCGGGACGCGGATGCGCTGCGGGTTCACCTTGTTGCCATTGTGGATCACTTCATAGTGCAGGTGCGGTCCGGTTGAGCGGCCGGTTGTTCCCACATAGCCAATAACCTGACCCTGGCGAACACGGACACCTTTACGGATGCCCCGGCCATAGCCACGCATATGCGCATAGGCTGTCTGATATCCGTTGGCATGACGAATGCGAACATAGTTGCCAAAGCTGCCATTGCGCTGCGCCATCTCGATGGTGCCGCTGCCGGCTGCATAGATCGGTGTGCCACTTGGCGCTGCGAAGTCTGTGCCTGCATGCAGTCGTGTGTAGCCGAGAATCGGATGACGTCGGTTGCCAAAGCTTGAGGAGATGCGAGCGCCATCAATCGGCGTCTTCATCAGGAACTTCCGCATGGAGCGTCCCTGCTCGTCGAAATAATCCCAGTTGCCGCCATCGCTTGGCTCGTGGCGCCACAGACGCCGTTCTTTGCCGCGCACATTCATTGACGCATAGAGAACATCGCCTTCGCGGACGGGTGTTCCATCTTCGTCATATTCGCGGGTGAAGAACACTTCGAATGTGTCGCCTTGGCGAATCTCCCGTTGGAAGTCGATGTCGTAGGAATACATGCGGATCATCTCAACGGTGATCGCTGCAGGAATGCCTGCATCTGCTGCTGCAAGGAAGAGACTGGAATTGATGGTGCCGCGCGCCTGGACATGGCCGGTTTCAAGCTCGGCGATGACTTCCATGCCCGCATAGTCGCCTTCATCTGTGCGGCTTACTGTGACGTGCCGATCTACATCGGTCTTCATGCTAACCGTTGTTAGGCGGCGCGAGATCTCGCTGTCGCCTTCTTCGGTCTTGGTTACATATTCTTCAAATGCCAATTCAAGTTCTTGGCCGGCGCGCACTTTGCGCGGATCCTGAAGAGGTGTCATGGCCGCGATGGCACGATGAGCATCGGCGCGGGCAGCGCCTGATTCAGTCAAGAGACCCATCAATGTGTCGCCGCGTCCAACAGACACAGTCTCGGTCGCCGTGCGGCGAATGGATTCGGTAACAAAGCTGTAAGCGGCGCCGAAGCTGAGAGGTGCTGCTGAAACAGGTTCGGCTACTTCTTCCGCGAACGGATTGCTGAACAGGCTTGCTGATTCAGTTTCTGCTTCGACCGGCTCAGGTGTTTCAGGTTGGGCGGCCAAAAGAGGCATGGTCGTCACGACACGGACTGATGCCTCGCCGACGCTTTCGGAGACATCCGTGCGTGTCTGGGGGGAGACCAGCGATCCGATGGCAAGGGCGCCCATGCCCAGAGTCAGAGCTGCGACGGCGGTTGTGGCTGTGCCCCAGCGTCCGCGATAGCCCATTGAACCGATTCTCGAGAAATCGGTGCCAGCTGACGCAGGTATTGACGCATTGAGGCGCTTTGCGAAGCGCCCAAACGCTTCTCCGGCCAATGAGGCTTTCTTCATCAGGCCTTCAAAGCGTGATGTTTCAAACTGACTATTCTTCACAGACGTCCCCAAAATCGATCACTCAAACCCTCTATGGCCCATATCTCGCCATGGTACATCGCCTTACGTTTCGGCCATTCCATGCGATTTTTGAGCCAATTTGCACGATGCCGTGTGACCATTCTTGTGTCAATGTGCTGGTCTTAAAAATCTTCCCGAAGCCCTTGAAAAGATTGAGTTTGTTGGCTTCAGGTCGTTTTCCATAATCGCGAATGAGCTGATTTATGCACAAGACTGTATGTAGGCAGGCAGTATAAGCCGTCCCTATTTAAGACGGCCTT
>Ga0189287_100054_pt1 | contig 151739 bp, 148 predicted proteins | sample UW86minimetaG_FD_130319 | JGI IMG/M metagenome (GOLD analysis project Ga0189287, IMG submission 130319) | Marine microbial communities from the Costa Rica Dome - UW86 mini metaG | ecosystem: Environmental > Aquatic > Marine > Oceanic > Photic zone | place: Costa Rica: the Eastern Pacific...
GCGGACTTCCATTTCCACCAGCTCCAGCAGCTCTTCGTCGTCTACCTGGTCAACTTTGTTCAGGAAAACAACCATCTTCGGGATGCCAACCTGGCGGCCCAGCAGGATGTGCTCACGGGTCTGTGGCATTGGGCCGTCAGCTGCGTTCACAACCAGGATCGCGCCGTCCATCTGGGCAGCACCGGTGATCATGTTTTTCACGTAGTCAGCGTGACCGGGGCAGTCAACGTGTGCGTAGTGACGCGACTCGGTCTCATACTCAACGTGTGCGGTCGAGATGGTGATGCCGCGGGCTTTCTCTTCAGGCGCGCCGTCGATCTGGTCGTATGCCTGGAAGTCACCGAAGTACTTGGTGATTGCTGCGGTCAGCGTGGTCTTGCCGTGGTCAACGTGGCCGATGGTGCCGATGTTAACGTGCGGTTTGGAACGCTCAAACTTTTCCTTTGCCATGATGGCCTCCTTAGTCTGAATGAAGGGCTGATCTGCCAGCCCCCAAGTCTGGAAAGGGGGGACCGAACGGGCCGGTCCCCCAAATCGCTTAGGCGTATTTCGCCTGGATTTCTTCACTGATGTTCTGCGGCACCGGATCGTAGTGCGAGAACTGCATGGTGAACTGGGCGCGGCCCGAAGACATCGAACGCAGGGTGTTGATGTAGCCGAACATGTTGGCCAGCGGAACGTTCGCGTCGATCGCGATTGCGTTGCCGCGAGGCTCCTGACCAGATACCTGGCCACGACGCGAGGTCAGGTCACCAATGATACCGCCGGTGTATTCTTCCGGGGTGATCACTTCGACCTTCATTATCGGTTCCAGCAGCTTGGCGCCTGCCTTCTTCATGCCTTCGCGCATACCTGCACGTGCAGCAATTTCAAAGGCCAGAACCGAGGAGTCCACATCGTGGTATGCACCGTCGATCAGGGCAACCTTGAAGTCGATCACAGGGAAGCCAGCCAGAGGGCCGCTGTCCATGACGGACTGGATGCCTTTTTCAACACCGGGGATGTATTCCTTCGGCACTGCACCACCAACGATCTTGGACTCGAAGGAGTAACCTTCGCCCGCCTCGGTGGGGGTGATGACCAGCTTAACGCGACCGAACTGACCCGAACCACCCGACTGTTTCTTGTGGGTGTAGTCAACTTCGGCTTCGTGGCTGATGGTCTCACGGTAGGCAACCTGAGGTGCACCGATGTTCGCTTCAACCTTGAATTCACGCTTCAGACGATCAACCAGAATGTCGAGGTGAAGTTCGCCCATGCCTTTCATGATGGTCTGGCCCGATTCCAGGTCAGTTTCCACACGGAAGGAGGGGTCTTCAGCGGCCAGACGGGCCAGACCCTGCGACATCTTCTCCTGGTCACCCTTGGTTTTGGGCTCAACGGCGATCTCGATCACCGGATCAGGGAAGGTCATGGTTTCCAGAACAACCGGCTCTTTGGCGTCGCAGAGGGTGTCACCGGTGGTGGTGTCTTTCAGACCCGCCAGCGCGATGATGTCGCCTGCAAATGCCTCTTCGATCTCGTCACGCTTGATCGAGTGCATCATCATCATACGACCAACGCGCTCTTTCTTGCCTTTGGTCGAGTTCAGGATGCTGTCGCCCTTGTTCAGAACGCCCGAGTAGATACGGGTGAAGGTAAGCGAGCCAACGAAGGGGTCGTTCATGATTTTGAACGCCAGACCCGAGAACGCCATGTCGTCGTCTGCACGACGGGCAATGTTACGCTCTTCGGTTTCGTCACCCGGTGCGAAGCCCATGTAATCAACAACGTCCAGCGGGCTGGGCAGATAGTCGATCACAGCGTTCAGCAGCGGCTGTACACCTTTGTTTTTGAACGCCGAACCGCCAAGAACAGGAACGAAGTCCAGGGCCAGGGTACCTTTGCGAAGCAGCTCACGCAGCTTCTCAACCGAAGGCTCTTCGCCTTCCAGGTATTCCATCATGGCTTCTTCGTCTTGCTCAACGGCCGCTTCGACCATCTTTTCGCGCCACTCAGCAGCCAGGTCCTGCAGGCTCTCACGGATCGGTGCTTTGACCCAGGAAGCGCCCAGGTCTTCACCCTGCCACAGCCACTCTTCCATGGTCACCAGGTCAACCAGGCCTTCCAGCTCGGTTTCGGCGCCGATCGGGAAAGCAACCGGTACAGCGCGTGCGCCGGTACGGTCTTCGATCATGCGAACGCAGTTGAAGAAGTCTGCGCCGATCTTGTCCATTTTGTTGACGAAAACCATCCGCGGAACCTTGTAGCGGTCAGCCTGACGCCACACGGTTTCGGTCTGGGGTTCAACACCAGCGTTTGCGTCCAGAACACAGACAGCACCATCGAGAACCGCCAGCGAACGTTCAACTTCAATGGTGAAGTCAACGTGGCCGGGGGTGTCGATGATGTTCAGACGGTGCTTAGGAGTCTGAGCGGTTTGACCATCTTCGGTGCGTTCCCAGAAAGTGGTGGTCGCAGCCGAGGTGATGGTGATCCCGCGCTCTTGTTCCTGTTCCATCCAGTCCATGGTGGCCGCACCATCGTGCACCTCACCGATGTTATGTTCTTTACCGGTGTAGTACAGGATGCGCTCGGAACAGGTGGTTTTACCTGCATCGATGTGCGCCATGATACCGAAGTTACGGTATAGTTCGAGCGGATATTCGCGTGCCATTGGTCTAATGCCCCTATGGAATTACCAGCGGTAATGGCTGAACGCTTTGTTCGCGTCTGCCATCTTGTGAGTATCTTCGCGCTTCTTAACAGCGGCACCACGGGATTGCACAGCATCCAGCAGTTCGCCGGCGAGACGCTCTTCCATGGTGTTTTCGTTGCGCGAACGCGAGGCCGAGATCAACCAGCGGATGGCCAGTGCTTCACGGCGCTCAGGGCGCACTTCGACAGGAACCTGGTAGGTGGCACCACCAACACGACGCGAGCGAACCTCAACGGCGGGTTTGATGTTGTCCAGTGCTTCGTGGAACACTTCGACGGGGGCGCGTTTGATCTTACCTTCAACGCGGTCCAGCGCGTTGTAGACGATCTTTTCCGCAACCGACTTCTTACCGTCGATCATCAGGTTGTTCATGAACTTGGTCAGTACGCGGTCGCCATATTTGGCGTCGGGCAGTACTTCGCGCTTTTCTGCAGCGTGACGACGAGACATTCTTCGATCTCCTTACTTCGGACGCTTGGCGCCGTATTTCGAACGACGTTGCTTACGGTCTTTAACGCCCTGGGTATCCAGAACACCGCGCAGGATGTGGTAACGCACACCGGGAAGGTCTTTTACACGACCGCCACGGATCAGAACCACCGAGTGCTCCTGAAGGTTGTGGCTTTCACCCGGGATGTAGGAAATCACTTCGAAGCCGTTGGTCAGGCGAACCTTCGCAACTTTACGCATCGCCGAGTTCGGCTTCTTCGGAGTGGTGGTGTAGACGCGGGTGCAGACGCCGCGTTTCTGCGGGCACTGCTCCAGGTGCATCGATTTGGAGCGCTTGACTTTAGGCTGACGCGGCTTGCGGATCAGCTGTTGGATCGTTGGCATAGGGTCACTTTCCCGTTTGCTTCACAATGTTTTATCCGCGGCCAGGGCCCCGGACGATGACGGTTTGCGCAACACACGTCTGCATAGCGCAAAATCCGCGATGTTCCCGTACCGAGGCAAACAACGCGGTGAGTTTCCAGAGGTCGCAAGCTTCAAAGTAGCTTAGGACTTGGCCTTCTCAGTTATGGATTCGGCGTAATTGGGACGTCCCCCATGAGCCGGATGAAGCGGCATATAGGGGGAGTCGCTCCGCTTGTCAACAGAGCCTGCCCGCGCTGGCCCGGCGCCACCGGACCCACGGGCTGGGGACTGGCCCCTCAGCCGCCGCGCACCGGCTGGTTCTGGCGCTTTTTGCGGCGGGCAATCTGGCCCTCACGGTAGAGCATGAACATGCCGCTGCCGACCACAATCGCCGCCCCCAGCAGGGTCACCGGATCCGGCCAGTCGCCAAAAACCAACCAACCCAGCAGCAGCGCCCAGACCAGGCTGGTGTAGCGGAACGGCGCGATGAAGGAAATTTCGCCGACCCGCATCACCATGACCGAAAACATATAGCCCCCCATGACCATCAGAGCCGCCAGCGCGGTCACGGCCCAGGCGCGGCTGTCCAGACTGACCCACTCCTGCCCCAGGGCGCCCAGCCCAAAGAAGACCATCACCCCAACTGCACTTAGCGAGGTGACCAACATCGACGGTACTTCCGGTGACAGCCGCCGGGTCGCCAGATCCCGCATGGTGATAAAGGCAACGGCGATCAGCACGTAAATCGAATTGATGTCAAACCCGTCCGGCCCCGGACGGATGATCAGCAGCACCCCCAGAAAGCCAACAAAAATCGCCGACATCCGGCGCCAGCCAATCGCCTCGCCAAACAGGATCGATGCAGCCAACGTCACCGTCAGCGGCAGCGATTGCAGGATCGCGGTAACATTGGCCAGGGGTGAGACAAACAGCGCCGTCAGAAAGAAATAGGCCGCGCCAACTTCGGCAATCACCCGCAGCGCCACCAGCCCCCAGTCCTTGGCGGGTAACTTCACCCGGTAAGCCCCCTGTTTCAGCGCCCAGCCCCCGGTCATCGCTGAGGTCATCACCCCACGCAGAAACAGCAGCTGAAACAGCGGCACCGTGCCTGCCAGCGATTTCATGAACGCATCGTTGAAGGTAAAGGCCGCCATAGAGGCCATCATCAACAACGCACCGCGCGTGTTGTCGGAAAGTGGCATGCTGCATCTCCATGAAAATCGCGCGCGGCCTCCTCGGCCGCGCGACTGGCCGACTGTGGCCAAAGGCTGCGGCAAAGTCAAACCCGGCAAAACCCGGTATCGGCGCGCGCCCCTTTCAATGTTCTGCAAATACTCCCGTCGGAGGCCCCGCTTGCCTCAGGCGCAGCGCGATCGGTCAGTCAGTCGCCACCGGCAGGGTAAGATCAGCGGCCATAAAGGTCACCGCCTGCCCGCGCACCCAAACGCGTTCCCCTGTATCGGTGCACTGCAACCATCCACCGCGTTTGGACGCCTGATAGGCCAGCAGATCAGACGTGCCCAAGACCCCCGCCCAATAGGGCACAAGTGTGGAATGGGTCGATCCCGTCACCGGATCTTCCGGGATGCCCGCCCCTGGCGCAAAATAGCGCGAGACAAAGTCAGCCTCCGGGTCAGCGTCCGCCCGCGCGGTCACCACCACGCCAAGCCGGCCCAGTTTGGCCATGGCGGGCGGATTCGGCTCAAAACCGCGCACCGCTGCCTCATCCTGCAGAACAACAAACAGGTTTTCGAAGTTGCGGAACAGCGCCTGTGGTTCCACCGCAAAGGTCTCAGCAATCTCCGGCGGCAGAGCCTCCAATGGCTCTGGCGCAAACCGGGGCAGATCCAGCTGATAGCCCACCTGCCCTGCCCCAGCCCGATCAATCGCCGCCTCAGTCACGGTGATCCGGCCCACACGGGTCTCAAACTGCAACGGCCCCACCCTGCCCTGATGCGCAATCAGCACATGTGCGGTTGCCAGCGTTGCGTGGCCGCAAAAGTCCACCTCTTGCGTTGGGGTGAACCAGCGCAGATGCCAGCCGCCTGCCACCAAGGGCAGGGCAAAGGCCGTTTCCGCAAGATTATTTTCCGCCGCAATACTCTGCATCAGCGCATCTTCCATCGGCTGGTCCAGCAGCAGAACTGCCGCGGGGTTGCCTTTGAACACCTCATTGCTGAAGGCATCCACCTGATACATTTTCATCTGCCTCTCCCGTGCAACGGTCCGATCTTCGCGGTGCATAACAGCAAAAAGGCCCCCGCAATGCGAGGGCCTTTCTATCTTTCTCAATCCAAGTGGGCGGCGATTTATTCGTCGCGGCTTTCCGGGGTGTCGACCAGGGTGTCGAAGCTTTCGCCACCCGCCATGTCGTCAATCGGCGCGGCCAGCGCTGCGGCGGCTTCTGCCTCTTCACGACGGGCTTCCAGCACCACATTGTCACGCGAACGCGCAATGCGACGGACGCGATCGGTGGCGCCACCGGTACCGGCTGGGATCAGACGACCAACAAGGATGTTCTCCTTGAGGCCAACCAGACGGTCGCGCTTGCCCTGAACCGACGCTTCGGTGAGCACGCGGGTGGTTTCCTGGAACGATGCAGCCGACATGAACGAGCGGGTCTGCAGCGACGCTTTGGTGATGCCCAACAGGATCGGACCACCGGATGCCGGGCGACCGCCGCGGGCGATGGCCTTTTCGTTGGCCTCGTCCAGTTCGGTCTTCTCGACGTGTTCGCCTTTCAGCAGGGTGGTGTCACCGCTGTCCGAAATCTCCCACTTCTTCAGCATCTGGCGCACAATAACTTCGATGTGCTTGTCGTTGATCTTCACGCCCTGCAGTCGGTAAACCTCCTGCACCTCGTTGATCATATAGTCCGCCAGCGCGCCAACGCCCATGATCGACAGGATGTCGTGTGGGGCCGGGTTACCGTCCATGATGTAGTCACCCTTCTGGACGAAGTCACCTTCCTGAACAGGAATGTGCTTGCCTTTGGGCACCATGTATTCGACGGGCTCGCGACCTTCCTCGGCAGCCTCGATGGTGATGCGACGCTTGTTCTTGTAGTCGCGGCCAAAGCGCACGTAACCATCGATTTCGGCGATGATCGCGTGGTCTTTCGGACGACGGGCTTCGAACAGTTCCGCAACACGCGGCAGACCACCGGTAATGTCCTTGGTCTTGGCGCCTTCACGCGGGATACGCGCAACAACGTCACCGGCCTGGATCTGCTGGCCATCTTCAACCGACAGAATGGCGTCCACCGACATCGGGTGGGTCAGCGGGTGACCCTGTGCGTTGCGCACTGGTTCACCATCGCCGTCCACCAGAATGATTTCCGGCTTCAGCTCATTGCCTTTCGGTGCTGCACGCCAGTCGATCACGATCTTCTGGGTCATACCGGTGGCTTCGTCGGTCTCATCACGAACGGCGATGCCGCTGATCAGGTCAACATACTTAGCAGTACCGTCTTTCTCGGCGATAATCGGCAGGGTGAAGGGGTCCCATTCGAACAGTTTGTCGCCACGGGCAACTTTCTGATCTTCCGAGACGAACAGCTTGGTGCCGTAGCCCAGCTTGTGGCTGGCGCGCTCTTCACCGTTGTCCATGATCTTCAGCTTCATGTTCCGACCGATAACCAGAACTTCGCCGTTGGAGTTGGTCAGAACCTGTGGGTTCTCAAACTCAACGGTGCCTTCCTGGCTGGCTTCGAGGAACGACTGCTGACCACCCTGTGCAACGCCGCCGATGTGGAAGGTCCGCATCGTCAGCTGTGTACCAGGTTCACCGATCGACTGTGCCGCGATGATGCCGACGGCTTCGCCGACGTTCACCGGGGTACCACGGGCCAGGTCACGGCCGTAGCAGGTGGCACAGACGCCATCGTCGCTTTCACAGGTCAGCGGGCTGCGGACCTGAGCGGTCTGAACACCGGCGTCTTCGATGGCATCTGCCATACGTTCATCCACCAGGGTGCCACGGGCCGCAATCACCTCATCGGTGCCCGGCTTCATGACGTCCTCAGCGACGACACGGCCCAGCATACGCTCACCGATCGACGCAACAACTTCACCGTCGTTGACAGCAGGCTCAACCGTGATGGCGTTTTCGGTGCCACAGTCACGATCGCGAACGATACAATCCTGTGCCACGTCCACCAGACGACGGGTCAGGTAACCCGAGTTCGCCGTCTTAAGCGCCGTATCCGACAGACCTTTACGGGCACCGTGGGTCGAGTTGAAGTACTCGAGAACCGACAGGCCTTCTTTAAAGTTCGAGATAATCGGGGTCTCGATGATGTCGCCGTTCGGCTTCGCCATCAGGCCGCGCATCCCGCCCAGCTGCTTCATCTGTGTGACCGAGCCACGCGCACCCGAGTGGGCCATCATGTAAACCGAGTTCGGTTCCAGTTCGGCGCCGTTCTCATCGGTCGGGATCGCCGAGATGGTGCCCATCATGGCGTCGGTGACCTTGTCGTTACACTTCGACCACGCATCGACAACTTTGTTGTACTTTTCGCCCTGAGTGATCAGACCGTCCATGTACTGCTGTTCGAAGTCTTTCACCAGATCGCGGGTCTCGTTCACGATGGTCCACTTGTTATCGGGGATCACCATGTCGTCCTTACCGAACGAGATGCCGGCCTTGAACGCTTCTTTGAAGCCCATCGACATGATCTGGTCACAGAAGATGACCGACTCTTTCTGACCGCAGTAACGGTAGACGGTGTCGATGACCTGCTGCACTTCTTTCTTCCGCAGCAGACGGTTCACCAGCTCAAACGGTGCCTTGGCGTTCTGCGGCAGCAGCGCGCCCAGACGAACACGGCCCGGGGTGGTTTCAAAGATCTGCTGAACTTCCATACCGTTTTCGTCGATCTGCGGCACACGTGCCTTGATCTTGGTGTGGAGGTTCACTTCACCAGCGTCCAGCGCGTACATAACCTCTTCCAGCGAGGAGAAGACCATGCCTTCGCCCTTCATGCCATCGCGGGCGATGGTGAGGTAGTATAGACCCAAGATCATGTCCTGCGACGGAACGATGATCGGGGCGCCGTTTGCAGGCGACAGAACGTTGTTCGTCGACATCATCAGAACACGCGCTTCCAGCTGAGCTTCCAGCGAGAGCGGCACGTGAACAGCCATCTGGTCACCGTCGAAGTCCGCGTTGAACGCCGAGCAGACCAGCGGGTGCAGCTGGATAGCCTTACCTTCGATCAGCGTGGGTTCAAACGCCTGGATGCCCAGACGGTGCAGCGTCGGTGCACGGTTCAGCAGAACCGGGTGTTCGCGGATCACCTCATCGAGGATATCCCACACCTCGGGACGCTCTTTTTCCACCAGCTTCTTGGCTTGCTTCACGGTCGAAGACAGACCGCGCGCTTCCAGACGCGAGTAGATGAAGGGCTTGAACAGCTCCAGCGCCATCTTTTTCGGCAGACCACACTGGTGCAGCTTCAGCTCCGGACCGGTCACAATGACCGAACGGCCCGAGAAGTCGACGCGCTTACCCAAAAGGTTCTGACGGAAACGACCCTGCTTACCTTTCAGCATGTCGCTGAGCGATTTCAGCGGACGCTTGTTGGCACCGGTGATGACACGACCGCGACGGCCGTTGTCAAACAGGGCGTCAACGGATTCCTGCAGCATCCGCTTTTCGTTGCGGACGATGATGTCAGGCGCACGCAGTTCGATCAGACGCTTCAGACGGTTGTTCCGGTTGATCACACGACGGTAGAGGTCGTTGAGGTCGGAGGTCGCGAAACGGCCACCATCCAGCGGCACCAGCGGACGCAGTTCTGGCGGGATCACAGGCACAACGGTCATGATCATCCACTCAGGACGGTTGCCCGACTCGAGGAAGGCTTCAACAACCTTCAGACGCTTGATGATTTTCTTCGGCTTCAGTTCACCGGTTGCCTCGGCCAGTTCAGCGCGCAGCTGCTCGGCTTCAGATTCCAGATCGATCGCCGACAGCATCTCACGGATTGCTTCCGCACCGATGTTGGCAGTGAAGGCGTCCATGCCGTACTGGTCCTGGGCGTCCATGTACTCTTCTTCGGACATCATCTGGCCGTATTGCAGGTCGGTCAGACCCGGCTCGATGACGACGTAGTTTTCAAAGTACAGCACACGTTCCAGATCACGCAGCGTCATGTCCAGCATCAGACCGATGCGGGACGGCAGCGATTTCAGGAACCAGATATGTGCAACAGGCGCGGCCAGTTCGATGTGGCCCATACGCTCACGGCGCACTTTCTGGAGGGTAACTTCAACACCACATTTCTCGCAGACAACGCCGCGATACTTCATGCGCTTATATTTGCCGCAAAGGCATTCGTAATCTTTGATCGGGCCAAAGATACGCGCACAGAACAGACCGTCGCGCTCAGGCTTGAAGGTCCGGTAGTTGATGGTTTCCGGTTTTTTGATCTCACCGTAGGACCACGACAGGATACGTTCGGGCGAAGCCAGCGAAACGCGGATCTCGTCAAAGACCTTTGGCGGGGTCAGCGGGTTGAACGGGTTGTTCGTCAGTTCCTGGTTCATTTTGATACCTCAAATCTTGCGGAAGGGGGGACGGGAGGAAGGGCCGAGGCCCTTACTCCTCTTCCTCCGCATCCAGGAGTTCCATATTCAGGCCGAGGCCACGGACTTCTTTGACCAGAACGTTGAACGATTCTGGGATGCCCGCTTCAAAGTTATCCTCGCCCTTGACGATGCTTTCGTAGACCTTGGTCCGGCCTGCCACGTCATCCGACTTAACGGTGAGCATTTCCTGCAGGGTGTAAGCCGCGCCGTATGCTTCCAGCGCCCAAACTTCCATCTCCCCGAAACGCTGACCACCGAACTGTGCCTTACCACCCAGCGGCTGCTGAGTAACAAGCGAGTACGGACCGGTCGAACGTGCGTGGATTTTGTCATCCACCAGGTGGTGCAGTTTCAGCAGGTATTTCACACCCACGGTCACAGGACGGGCGAACTGTTCACCGGTGCGGCCGTCGAACAGGATCGACTGACCCGATTCCGAGAAGCCAGCACGCAGCAGCGCGTCGTTCACGTCCAGTTCCTTGGCGCCGTCGAAGACCGGAGTCGCGATCGGAACACCACGGGTCACGTTGCCTGCAGCTTCCAGCAGATCCGCCTCTTCCAGGTTGGCCAGGCCTTCCTGATAGACGTTGTCACCATAGGCGTGCTGCATCGCTTCGCGAACCGGGGTCAGATCGCCGGTGCGACGGTAGTCCTGCAGCGCGTCGTCGATTTTCAGACCCAGACCGCGTGCGGCCCAACCCATGTGGGTTTCAAGGATCTGACCAACGTTCATACGTGACGGAACGCCCAGCGGGTTCAGACAGAAGTCAACCGGGGTACCATCTGCCAGGAACGGCATGTCTTCCATCGGAACAACGCGCGAAATCACACCTTTGTTCCCGTGGCGACCCGCCATCTTATCGCCCGGCTGCAGCTTACGCTTCACCGCGATGAAGACTTTAACCATCTTCATCACACCCGGCGGCAGATCGTCACCACGACGGACCTTCTCAACCTTGTCTTCAAAGCGGGCGTCCAGGGCACGTTTCTGCGCTTCATACTGCTCATGCAGCGCTTCCACGATCTGGGCGTCACCCTCTTCTTCCAGGGCCAGCTGCCACCACTGACCGCGGGTCAGGGTTTCCAGCAGGTCTTCGTTGATGACCGACGACGGTTTCACGCCTTTCGGACCCTTCACAGCAACCTTGCCGATCAGCATGTCGCGCAGACGGGCGTAGATGTTGCGATCCAGGATCGCCAGCTCGTCGTCACGGTCACGTGCAAGGCGTTCCACCTCTTCACGTTCGATCTGCAGGGCACGCTCGTCTTTTTCAACGCCGTGGCGGTTGAAGACGCGGACCTCAACAACGGTACCGAAATCACCCGGCTTCACGCGCAGCGAGGTGTCGCGCACGTCCGAAGCTTTCTCACCAAAGATGGCGCGCAGCAGCTTCTCTTCCGGGGTCATCGGCGATTCACCTTTCGGGGTGATCTTACCGACGAGGATATCGCCCGGCTCAACATCCGCACCGATGTAAACGATGCCAGCCTCATCGAGGTTGCGCAGCGCTTCTTCACCGACGTTCGGGATGTCGCGGGTGATCTCTTCCGGACCCAGCTTGGTGTCACGGGCGGCGACTTCGAATTCCTCAATGTGGATCGAGGTGAAGACGTCGTCACGTGCAATACGCTCAGAAATCAGGATCGAGTCTTCGTAGTTGTAGCCGTTCCAGGGCATGAACGCGACGATCACGTTTTTACCCAGCGCCAGTTCACCGATATCGGTGGACGGACCGTCTGCAACAACTTCGCCTTTCGAAACCCGCTGCCCCACTTTCACCAGCGGACGCTGGTTGATGCAGGTGTTCTGGTTCGAACGCTGGAACTTGCGCATGCGGTAGATGTCTACGCCTGCATCGCCCAGCTCCAGATCTTCGGTGGCGCGGATAACGATACGCTGGGCATCAACCTGGTCGATGATACCGGCGCGTTTCGCCATGATCGCAGCGCCTGAGTCACGGGCCACAACTTCTTCGATACCGGTACCCACCAGCGGCGCTTCGGCGCGCAGCAGCGGAACGGCCTGACGTTGCATGTTCGAACCCATCAGTGCGCGGTTCGCGTCGTCGTTTTCCAGGAACGGAATCAGTGAGGCTGCAACCGAGACCAGCTGCTTGGGCGATACGTCGATCAGGTCAACGTTGTCACGCGGGGCCAGGGTGTAGTCGCCAGCCTGACGGGTCGACACCAGTTCGTTCTGGAACCGGCCTTCTTCGTCCAGCGAGGCGTTCGCCTGAGCCACAGTGTGGCGCATTTCTTCGGTCGCCGACATGTAGTGCACTTCGTCGGTGACTTTACCTTCGTTTACAACGCGGTAAGGGGTCTCGATGAAGCCATACTTGTTCACGCGAGCAAAGGTCGCCAGCGAGTTGATCAGACCAATGTTCGGACCTTCCGGCGTCTCAATCGGACACATACGGCCATAGTGGGTGGCGTGAACGTCACGCACCTCAAAGCCAGCACGTTCGCGGGTCAGACCGCCCGGGCCAAGCGCCGACAGACGGCGTTTGTGGGTCACTTCCGACAGCGGGTTGGTCTGGTCCATGAACTGCGACAGCTGCGAGGAGCCGAAGAATTCACGCACAGCCGCCGCTGCAGGTTTCGCGTTGATCAGATCCTGCGGCATCACCGTGTCGATCTCGACCGAGCTCATACGTTCTTTGATCGCACGTTCCATGCGCAGCAGGCCAACGCGGTACTGGTTTTCCATCAGTTCGCCGACCGAACGCACACGACGGTTGCCGAGGTGGTCGATGTCATCGATGTCGCCACGGCCATCACGCAGGTCAACCAGCGCTTTGATGCAGGATACGATGTCTTCCTTGCGCAGGGTCCGCTGAGTGTCCTCAGCATCCAGCGCCAGACGCATGTTCATCTTCACACGACCAACGGCCGACAGGTCATAACGCTCGCTGTCGAAGAACAGGGTGTCGAACAGGTTCGACGCAGCTTCAACGGTCGGCGGCTCACCCGGACGCATCACACGGTAGATGTCCATCAGCGCGCTCTCACGGTTCAGGTTCTTGTCCTGTACCAGAGTGTTGCGCATGTAGGCGCCCACGTTGACGTTGTCGATGTCCAGAACCGGAATCTCGGTGATGCCCGCGTCCAGCAGCTCCTGCAGGGAACCACCGGTCACTTCACCGTCTTTGTCGTATTCCAGGGTCAGTTCATCACCAGCTTCGACGTAAATCGCACCGGTTTCTTCGTTGATAATATCCTTGGCGACGAATTTGCCCACGATGTGGGTGAAGGGCACCAGCAGTTCGGTGATCTTGCCTTCGTCGAGGATCTTCTTGACCGCACGCGGGGTCACTTTTTTGCCGGCTTCGGCGATGATCTCACCGGTGCCTGCGTCAACCAGATCATAGGTCGGGCGGGTGCCGCGCACACGCTCGGGGAAGAACTTGGTGATCCAGCCCTTCTGACCTTTTTCCAGTTTGAAATCGACGGTGTCATAATAGGCATCCATGATGCCTTCCTGGTCCAGACCCAGCGCATAAAGCAGGGTGGTCACAGGCAGCTTACGACGACGGTCGATCCGTGCGAACACGATGTCTTTGGCGTCAAACTCAAAGTCCAGCCAGGAACCGCGGTAGGGGATGATGCGGCAGGCGAACAGCAGCTTACCCGAGCTGTGAGTTTTGCCTTTGTCGTGATCGAAGAACACGCCCGGCGAACGGTGCATCTGCGAAACGATCACACGCTCGGTGCCGTTCACGATGAAGGTGCCGTTCGGGGTCATCAGAGGCATGTCGCCCATAAAGACGTCCTGTTCTTTGATGTCCTTCACCGACTTGGCGCCAGTGTCTTCATCGACATCAAACACGATCAGACGCAGGGTAACCTTCAGCGGTGCGCTGTAGGTCATGTCACGCTGCATGCACTCTTCGACGTCATATTTTGGTTTTTCCAGTTCGTACTTCACGAACTCCAGCACGGAGGTTTCGTTGAAGTCCTTGATCGGGAAGACCGACTGGAACACGCCCATGATACCTTCGCCGTCAGTCGGCATCTCGGAATCACCAGAGCGGAGGAATAGATCATACGAGGATTTCTGAACCTCGATCAGGTTCGGCATCTCCAGCACTTCGCGGATTTTGCCGTAGTATTTGCGCAAACGTTTCTGGCCAAGAAAGCTTTGAGCCATGACAGGTGTCACCTTTCGTTTCTAACCGGTTGTGGCAGCCGTCGGGCCCCGGCGCCACGCCCATCCGAAACAGGTCAGTTTCGATCCATTCATGGCCTCTGTCCCACCAGAGGCCTCCCGATCGCTGAACCAGACCTTGGAAAAAACCTCACACCACTTGTGATTGAGGCCCTTGCCAAGACAGGTTCGGCTGGGCCCGAGAAATCCCGGACCCAGCCAAATCTTTTGCCAACCGGGTTGCCCCGGCGCTGATTACTTCAGCTCGACTTCGGCGCCAGCTGCTTCCAGCTTGGCTTTGATGTCTTCGGCTTCAGCTTTGTCGACGCCTTCTTTGACGGCTTTGCCGCCGGCTTCAACCAGCTCTTTTGCTTCTTTCAGGCCCAGGCCGGTGATGCCGCGGACTTCTTTGATGACGTTGATCTTTTTGTCGCCAGCCGACTTCAGGATCACGTCAAATTCGGTTTTCTCTTCGGCAGCTGCGCCACCGGCGTCGCCGCCAGCTGCAACCATTACCGCGCCGCCAGCGGCGGGCTCGATGCCGTACTCATCCTTCAGGATGGTTTTCAGTTCTTGTGCTTCCAGCAGGGTCAGACCCACGATGCTTTCTGCAAGTGCTTTCAGATCAGCCATTGTACTGTTTCCGTATGTTTAAGTGTGTTCCAACGTGTGAGCTTCGCCCCACGCAGATCATTAGGTTGCTTACGCGGCTTCCGCCTTGTCTTCGATAGTAGACAGGATGCCCGCGATATCCGAGGCAGGTGCGCCAATCGCGCCGGCGATGTTCGAAGCAGGTGCGCCCAGCATGCCTGCGATGGTAGCAATAAGCTCCTCGCGGGACGGCATTTTGGACACGGCTTCAACGCCAGCAACGTCGAGAGCGTTCTCACCCATGGCACCACCGAGGATCTCGAACTTCGAGTTATCCTTGGCGAAACCAGCAGCAACCTTAGCGGCCGCTACAGGGTCTTCCGAGTAGGTCAGAACGGTCATACCCGTCAGGTATTCACCCATGCTTTCACAGGGCTTACCCTCAAGGGCGATCTTGGCGAGCCTGTTCTTGGCAACGCGGACCGAGGCATCAGCCTCACGTGCGCGTGCGCGCAGGTCCTGCATCTCAGCAACCGTGAGACCTGCGTAGTGGGCTACGACCACAACGCCAGAGCTGTCAAAGATCTGGCCGAGCTCTTCGACCAACTTCTCTTTTTGTGCTCTATCCACAGTTTCACTCCAAATTTGGGGGTTACCCCCCGGCTCTTGTCTGCCGGACGAGGTCCGACACTCAGGTCCTTTTTACGGGGCTGCGCCAACATCACCCGAAGGAAGCCTTCGGCTAATCTTTGTCGTATTCCCGTCTCAGGAGGGAAATTAAGACCCCGTTACCGAAGTCACCCACCGTCTTGGACGAAACGCAAAACAGCGCACGACGAATCGTACGCTGACAGCGTGAGAGGTAATTATTGTGAAAACAGACCGGGCGCAAGTCCCCAACAGGAAAACCCGCCGGAAAACCGACAGGCAGCTGCATTCCCTGAGGGATGCCCCAACAACCGGCGCCAAAGTAACGCCGGCCACAACCTTACAGTAAAATCAGCCAAATTGCAAAACCGCGGGCAAGGGCGATGCAACGCCGTCAAGAAGATCAGTCCGCGAAGGAGAAATTTTCCGGCAAGCCCAAGGCTTTGGCGTTCTGGGTACGGATAACCGCGCGTTTCAGATCGGTGGTTGAGACGTTTTCGGTGCGCGGCAGATAGACCACGTCACACAGATCGGCCAGATCATCAAACTTGCCCGCCCAATCATCGCCCATCGCAAAGACGTCAACGTCATAACGCTGCACATCCAGCCGCTTCTGCGCCCAGTCGGTTTCCGGGATCACCAGATCGACGTAACGACAGGCCTCCAGCACCTCAACGCGGTTCTCATAAGGCACCACCGTCTTCTTGCCCTTCACCGCGTTAAACTCATCCGTCGAACAGGCCACAATCAACCGATCGCCCATCTTGGCCAGCCGCTGCAACAGCCGGACATGGCCAAAGTGAAACAGATCAAACGTGCCGTAGGTCAAAACCGTTCTGCTGGTACGTGCTGCGCTCATGCGACGGCCTCCAGAAAGCCCTTGAACCGGGTACGCGCCTGGCTCCAGGGGAATTTAAAATAAGGATCCGGCTCGCGCCAGCCAGGGCCATAGTTCACCGCCAACATCTTCTCCGGCTCTGCCGGCATCGGCCGACCAGAAACACCACAAGGCGTCAGCGGCAGTACATCGTCGGCGCTCAGGTCACCGTAGGTATGTGGGTAGATATACATGCGACCCTCTTTCACCCAAGCCGGGAACAGATCGATCTCACAGCCATCCTGCCCTTTCAGCTTGTAAATCCCGGGCGTATCCAGCCCCCCGGTTCCATCAAGCCCCAGCTCACCCAACTGAATCCAGAGCTGGCGCCATTCCTCAGCGGCGTCTGCTTCATTGTCTGACTGCAGGATCAATGCCAGATCCACGTCATCGTCATGGTCGATCAATTTGCCATCGCGCACCACACCCAGCAGCGTGCCTGAGTTCAGAAAACACTGATAGCCCATCTGCTCCAGCGCCTCGATGTGCGATCCGACCGCGCCCCATATACGATCATGGTTCATCGTCTCGAAGGTCGGCCCATTGTAGGCATGGTTGGTCGGGATGCGTGCGCCAAGAAGCGCCTCAAATGCCTCAAATTCCGCACCCTGCCCTGCCTCAAGGCGCTGCGCTTTCAGATCGCTCAACGCCCTGACCGTGCCGGATGGCCGCAATTGACCAAACACACAGGTTGCAACCATGGCTTCATTGAACAGAATTGACGGCGGATTGCGCTTCAGCTTCTTCAGCTCAGCATAGTAGTGCCACGCATCAAATGGCCCCTGCACGCCATGCAGCGCGGCAAAGGCCATCATGCGAATTTCTTCAATCCGCGTCACGCGCGCATCGCCTTTCAGCGTCTTGGCGCGTTCAATCAACGCTTTACTGTCCAAAATATGCCTGCTTCCTACGCCGCGGTGTTCCGCGATCCTTGCTGCACTTGCGGTGACCCTATCATTGATGAGCATCGCCGCCAAAGGGTTTCCAAGCCCCTAACCGCCAAGCCGGAAAACAGCATCTTTTTCAGCACAATTTGCAACGAAACAGCCGCGCCCTCAGAACTTGCCTGAGTTGACCCATTCCTCAGGCGGTGGCACCGGTTCTGAATTATCCCAATGCTCCATGATCTTGCCGTTTTCCACCCGGAACAGATCCACCTGACACAGGTCCTGATCCTGCCAGCGGGCGCGGTTCAAAGTGGCGACAAAATTGCCTTCGCCGACCATCAGGAAACACTCCTGATAAGACAGCGGGGTCGAGGCAGGCGCAAAATGGCTCAGGAAAGCATCCAGCCCGTCGCCGACATCGGGATTGTGCTGATGGTAGCTATCCGGATCGATAAAGTCTGAAGCCCGCTCAAGATCGCGATCTATCAGGCAGGTCTGAATAAACGCCGCCACCAGCGCCTTGTTCGCCGCTGTCTTCTCAAGGTCGCGTATCTCCGTGGGGCCATCCACCTGCGTGCGCCCTGAAGGGTTCGCCGGTGTCCCGGCCCCGATCACATCCCAATGCTCAATGATGCGCCCCTCATCATCGCTGTCGAAGAAGTCGGTGGTGATCCAGACGCTTTCGCCGCCATTCAGCGATTGATGGGCATGGATAAATACGTGGTTGCCATCCTGCAGCGCCCGGATGACCTGAATATCGCGATCCGGGTTGCGGGCGATGAAGGGTTCAAAAAACGCAATAAACCCCTCGGCCCCATCCGCCACGCCGGTTGAATGCTGGGTGTAGCGCGCGCCGGTGTATTTCGCGACGGCCTCACGCGGATGCCCATCGCGGATCCCATGCATATAGAGGTTGATTGCGTTTTCTCGTGCAGTTGCCATCGGGTCCCTCCCGTTGCGGCGGTGCGTCCTTCTGGCTGCGGGCCCCGGCTGGGGCTGCCCGGCAGCATCGCGTTTAATCTGGCGCGCTACGGGCAAAAGAAAAGGCGCACCGGTGAGGCGCGCCTTTCAAATTCAAATCTGATCGCAGAGATCAGTTGCCGTTGGCGTTGTCCACGTTGACGGAAACGCCCGGGCCCATGGTCGAAGAGATTGCGATCTTCTTCATGTAGGCACCTTTGGCGCCTGCGGGCTTGGCTTTCTGAACGGCCTCAACAAAGGCACGTACGTTTTCAACCAGCTTGCCTTCGTCGAAGGAGGCTTTGCCAACACCGGCGTGGATCACACCAGCTTTTTCGACTTTGAACTGAACTTCACCACCTTTGGCAGCTTCCACGGCCGCTTTCACGTCCATGGTCACGGTGCCAACTTTGGGGTTCGGCATCAGGTTGCGCGGGCCCAGGATTTTACCCAGACGGCCAACAACCGGCATCATGTCCGGGGTCGCGATGCAGCGATCGAAATCGATGGTGCCGCCCTGGATGGTTTCCATCAGGTCTTCAGCGCCTACGATGTCTGCACCTGCAGCCTGAGCTTCTTCGGCTTTCGGGCCGCGTGCAAATACAGCAACACGAACCGATTTACCGGTACCGTTCGGCAGACCAACAACGCCGCGGACCATCTGGTCAGCGTGACGCGGGTCAACACCCAGGTTCACAGCGATTTCAACGGTCTCGTCGAATTTGGCGGTTGCGTTGGCTTTCACCAGTGCAACAGCTTCTTCAACGGTGACGTCAGCTTTGCCAGCGAAGGCTTCACGCGCAGCGGCGGTACGTTTTCCGAGCTTTGCCATCTTACTTCACCTCGATGCCCATGGAGCGGGCGGAGCCCAGGATGATCTGCATTGCCGCATCGGTATCGTTGGCGTTCAGATCTTTCATCTTGGCTTCGGCGATTTCTTTCACCTGGGCCACGGTCACCGAACCTACAGTCTCACGACCGGGGTTGTTGGCGCCGGATTTCAGCTTGGCAGCTTTCTTCAGGTAGTAAGACGCGGGCGGCGTCTTGATGTCCATGGTGAAGGACTTGTCCTGGTAGTAGCTGATCACGGTCGGGCAAGGCGCGCCAGGATCCATTTCCTGGGTCTTCGCGTTGAAGGCCTTACAGAATTCCATGATGTTGATGCCGCGCTGACCCAGAGCCGGACCTACCGGCGGGGACGGGTTAGCTTGACCGGCGGGCACCTGCAGTTTCAGGGTGCCAACGAGCTTCTTAGCCATTGTCTTTTCCTTTTCAAACAGCCGCGGGACGCGTCCTTTGGCCTACGTTGCCGTGGTTGGGTTAGACCATCGCGATGGCCGTGCCTCCCACGAGGGATTCGCCGCATGAGCGGCAAGTGACGCGCGATCTACACTGAGGGCAGGGTTTTGACAAGCCCCAGCGCCCTCATATCGTGCCGCGCGCCATTGTTTTATAGGCTGCGGGCCAGTTTAGTCGACAACCGGGCCAGCCTGAACGATCCGCAGGTAATCCGGCAGCGCCGGCGCCTGATAACGATCACGCCCCCGCAGGCCTTTGCCGCCCAGGCTCACCCGGATACCGGCGGAGATGTAGGTATCGGAAGCCTTGTCCAGATCACCGATTTCGTCTTTTTCCTCATAGCTCAGCCAATGCAGCCCCACAAAGGCAGACCAATCACGATCAGACGACCAGTTCAACTGGTTCTCCAAAATGATCGAAGCCTCCAGCATCCGCAACTCGTCGCGCTCATCCGCCGGGCTGTCATTGTCGATCCAACCATCCAGATAGGACAGACGGCCGCTGAGGCGCGACGCCCCGTTGTTGAAGTAATAGGTGCCGTTGCCGGAAAGGATCAGCGCTTCATCTGCGCCTTCTTCGTCTTCCGCGTCCGAAGTCAGATAGCCCAGCGAGCCACCAACAGACCAATTGTCAGCCCGGTATTCCATCTGCGCACCCAGAACGCCGAAGGTGGCATCCTGATCATCATCAGGCTCGATGAAACTCACCTGCCCCACGGTGCCGTAGCCACCCCAGTAGGTGTCACCGATCACGCGGCCCAGCTGCAGCGTCGCCAGCGCGCCCTGCTTGTAGGTGTCATCCGCTTCCGGATCCGGATCGCCGGGATCCAGATCTTCCCCAAACTCATCCGCAAAGCTGCGCTCGTAGCGCAGGCCACCCTGCAGGATCAGGCCCGAGTCAAAGTGGTTGGTGCCGGTAAAGCTCAGCGCGCCCGAGAAATATTCCGGGATCTCGGCCAGCTCGCCGTCAAAATTGACGCTGGAATTTACCGCATCGCCGTCCCGCCACGTATGGCCAAATTCAAGACCAAATTCAAAAAGCGGCTGGTCTGCGGCTGCCATGCCAGCAACAACGCTCAACGCCGCGCCAGTCATAAGTCGGGCTAACATATTTGTTTTCACCATTTTCGATTTCCTCGCATCATCCCCTGCGCGGCAAAGACCCTCTCAAGCGCCGATTGTGTAGGGGGGCGGATCAGAAATCAGATTTTGTTGCCTCTAGGCAACGATACCAATTTGCCAACCGCCCTTTGCCAATCGCCCTTAGCCAACCACGCAAAGCAAAAGCGCGCCCCGGTCGGAACGCGCTTTGCAAAACTCTGTCTCTTCAAGCGGGGGCGGATCAGCCCTGCTTGGTCACCTGGGTGAAGTCCAGCTCCACCGGGGTTTCGCGACCAAAGATCGACACCGAAACCTTCAGCTTCTGGGCTTCGTCGTCCACTTCTTCGATCATACCGTCGAAGTCTTCGAACGGGCCGTCGTTCACTTTGACCTTCTCACCCACTTCGAAGCGGATCAGGGTACGCGGCTGCTCCTCGCCTTCTTGAACGCGGTTGAGGATCTGGTTTACCTCAGCATCGCGCATCGGCATCGGGCGCCCCTGCGGCCCAAGGAAACCGGTCACGCGGTTGATGGTCGAAATCAGGTGATACCCACGATCGCTCATCTCCATGCGCACCAGCACGTAGCCGGGCATGAAGCGACGCTCAGTGGTGACTTTCTTACCGCGGCGTACTTCGATGACCTCTTCGGTCGGCACCAGCACCTCTACGATCTCATCTTCCAGACCGTTTTCTTCAACGGAGGTACGGATCTGCTCGGCCACCTTCTTCTCGAAGTTCGAGAGAACGCTCACCGAATACCAACGCTTCGCCATCTTCTGTGTCTCCGCACCTGCGACCTTGGGCATCTCTGGCCCTCTGGTCGGAATTCAAAACTCATTCGCAGATCTCATCTGCGGCTACCCGGAACAAAAATACGGCGTGCAACTCGAATCGCCGCACGCCCTAACCGGTTAGATTTCCCACCTACGCCGCAGGGCGCAGGATTTCAAGAGAAAAGGCGCAGATGCCGGTCCCCCCGGCCGCGCCTGATCGGATCAACCAAACAGCGACAGAACCCCGCGCAGACCGCCTTTGATCCCCATATCAACAAGGGCAAAGAACAGCGCAGTGACGGTGGCCATGATGAACACCATTACGGTGGTCAGCAGAACTTCACGACGGGTCGGCCAGACAACCTTGCCCACTTCGCCGCGGACCTGCTGAATGAACTGAAGCGGATTTGTACGTGCCATTATGTCTGTCTTCTCTGTCAGGATGGGGCGCAGATACGCTTATCCGCGCCCGATTTCAAGGGGCAGCGGTGCATTGAACCCCTCTGCCCCAGCTGTTGTGATCACTTCGGCAACGCGCCGGTCAGCACATAGCGCAGCATCTCAACCACCTGACCGGGCTGTTCGGCCACCGCCAATGCGGCCGCATCGACCTCTTTCAGCGCGTGCTGATGCTCTGGCGGGTGCAGCACGATCAGCGATTTACCCAAGGCGGCGGCATAACCCGCATCAAAGGCGGCGTTCCACTGTTTGTACTTCTCGCCAAAGCGCACAACCACCACGTCGGCCTCACCAATCAGGGTGCGGGTGCGGATCGCGTTCAGCTTGGCACCTTTGTGGTCATGCCAGAACTTGTTCGGCTCCTCGCCAAGAATCGCCACACCACAGTCATCGCTGGAATCGTGATCGGTGTTGGGCGAAGAGAAGCTGACATCCAGCCCTTTTGCGCCCTCAATGATCTGCTCACGCCAATCGGTGTGAATCTCGCCAGACAGGTATACTTTCAGCGTCATATCGCGCCCTCCATTCATTTGGAAACCTGTCTAGCCCGCCACATGCCCCTTGCCCAGAGCGAAGGAGTTTCAAATCAGACCGCAGGACCGCGCTCAGATCTTTCTGGCCACCAGATACCGCGCCGGCGGCACCTTGTTGGGGAAGTTGCCGCTTTCCACGATCTTGAAGCCCGCCCAGGTCAACAGCCCCTCCAGCTCTGAGACCGAGATGGAGTTCACATAGGGCGCCTTACCGACCATCTGCATCATCGGGATCAGCATGCGAATACCCCGCGCCTTCAGGCTGCGCCCTTCGCCCAGACAGACGGTTTTGCTGATCAACAGACCACCGGGTTTCACCAGGTCACGAATTTCCATCAGCCGCTGCTCCAGATCCGGCAGCAGATGCAGCAGGGAATGGGCCATCACCACATCAAACTGCTGTCCCTTGAAGGTCTGATCGCCCACCATCGCCTGGGTGAAGGTCAGGTTCTCTGCCCCGGCCTCCTCGGCGCGGGCACGGCAGTGTTTCAGCATCCCCTCCGACACGTCCGACCCGGTGAAACGGGCCACATGCGGCGCCAGCCGAACCGCCGTCATCCCGGTGCCGCAGCCCAGTTCCAGCACCTCATCGGTCGCCTTCATATAAGAGGCTGAGCGTTCCAGCGTATATTCATAGGCCGCCATATCCCCGATCTTGGATTTGACATAGCCATCCGCCACGTTGTCCCAGAACTTCGCCGTCTTCTGATTGGTCATTTGAGCCGTCATTTGCACACCCTCATCTTTTCACCTTGAAGATAGCCATGCAGAAAGGCGATAAAAATTGCGGAAATTTGCAAGTCATCCATACGTAAACGCATAAACGCCGCCTGTTCAGGCGCAGCTGAGGATACCATGATCCAAGGGGCCAACAGCTTTGACTGGAACCATATGCGCGCCTTTCTGGCCACCGCCGAGGAGGGTTCGCTCTCAGCTGCGGCCCGCAAACTGGGGCTGACCCAGCCGACGCTGGGCCGTCAGGTCACCGCGTTGGAGGCTGAGTTGAACCTGATGCTGTTTGAACGGGTCGGGCGCAATCTGGTGCTGACCCAGGCCGGGGAGGAGCTGCTGCAGCACGTGCGCGCCATGAATGCCGCCGCCGATCAGGTGGCGCTGGTTGCCTCGGGCCAATCGCAGGCGGTGGAGGGCGTGGTGCGGATCACCGCCAGCGATGTCTTCTCAGCCTATCTGCTGCCCCCGATCATGAGAGAGCTGCGCGCCCGCGCCCCACAGCTGGAAATTGACATTGTTGCCGCCAATGACATCCGCGACCTGATGCGGCGTGAGGCGGACATCGCCATCCGCCACGTCCGCCCGGATCAACCCGATCTGATTGCCCGTCTGGTGCGGGAGGCGCGGGGATATTTTTACGCCTCCTCAGACTACCTTGACCGCAAGGGCCGCCCTGAAACGCTGGACGATCTGCGCGACCATGACTTTATCAGCTTTGGCGATGTGAACAGGATGCTGGGCTTCCTGCATCCGCTGGGCTTCCCGATCACCGAAAAGAACTTTCGCATCGGCAGTGAAAGCGGCGTTGTGTCTTGGGAGTTGGCGCGTCAGGGCTTTGGCATTGCGGCCATGGCCGATGATGTGGCCGCCGCCACCCCCGATGTGGAACGTGTGCTGCCCGATCTGGCGCCCGTGGTCTTTCCGATCTGGCTGACCACCCACCGGGAGCTGCACACCAGCCGCCGCATCCGGCTGGTCTTTGATCTGCTGGCCGAATTTCTGGCGCAAAAGCCTGAGGCCAAATTCTCAGACTGACCCTGTCACAGGTCGCGCGACATCAGCACCTTCATGCCTTCACGCGCAGTCACCTGCCAGCCAAGGTGTTCATAAAGCGCTACGTTTTCGGGGATGTCTTTATGTGTGGCCAAGGCCATCCGGCGACACCCCGCCGCGCGGGCATGGTCCAGCGCAAAGCGGATCAGTTTCCCGCCAATCCCCTGCCCCTTGGCAGCTGCAGAGACGGCGATGTTCATCAGATGGGCGTCGGGTGGCGTGGTGGTCATCATTAGGACACCCAAAGGCACTTCGCCAATGACACAGACCTGCCCCGCCGCTATGGCCTCATCCAAGCCGCCGCTAACATCGGGCAACACAACGCCACGGTCGCGGTAGGGCTGATAGGCAGCATCGATCAGCGCGGCCAAGGCTTCCGCCTCATCTGGTCGGGCTGATCGGATCTCTTGCATCAGGCTTAACCGCGCAGCGCGCCGCCGGTGGCCTTGCTGACCTTTTCGACGATCTTGCTTGCCACAGCCTCGATATCCTTTTCTTTCAAGGTCTTATCGCTTGGCTGCAGACGCACGGTGATGGCGATGGATTTCTTGCCTTCGCCCAAAGACCCGCCGATGAACTGGTCAAAAACCCGCACTTCTTCGATCAGGGCCTTGTCGGCGCCAGCAGCGGCATTGACCAGCGTCAGCGCCTCAACCTCAGCGTCCACCACAAAGGCAAAGTCCCGCTCCACCGCCTGCAGATCGCTGATATCCAGCGCCGGACGGGTGGCCGATTTCTTCTTCGGCTGGGGAATTTCCTCGGGGAACAGGGTGAAGGCCACGGCCGGACCTTTCACACCCATTTCCTGCAGGATCTTCGGGTGAATCTCACCAAAGACGCCCAGCACCTTTTTCGGACCCAGGCAGATCTTGCCCGAACGGCCCGGATGCCACCAGTCCTGCACACCGCGCAGGATCTGTACCTTGGCAGGCGCACCGATTGCGGCCAGCACCGCCTCAGCATCAGCCTTGGCGTCATAGACATCGACAGGACGCGACGCGCCATGCACATCTTTCGGGCCGGTCTGGCCGATCAGCAGGCCGGTGACCAGCAGGTGCTGTTCGCCCGGCTCCCCACCGTGGAAGGCTGGACCACATTCAAACAACGCCATGTCGTTGAAACCACGCGCCTGATTGCGGGCCGCAGCCTGCAACAGACCGGGCAGCAGCGCCGGGCGCATATGGCTCATCTCGGACGAAATCGGGTTGTCCAGCATGGTGGCATTGTCGCCGCCGCCAAACAGTTCCGCCGATTTACGATCGATGAAGCTGTAGGTCACACATTCGTTGTAACCAAGCGACGCCGTGGTGCGGCGCGCGATCTGCTCGCGGCGCTGGATCGGCAGCTGGGTCGGACGCGGCACACCGGCAGAGGGACGCGCCAGCGGGATCGGCTCCAGCTTAGTGAGCGAGGCAACCCGCGCCACCTCTTCCACCAGATCGGCCGAGCCCTGCACATCAGGACGCCAGCTAGGCACATGGGCCATGTCGCCTTCCATCACGAAACCCAGTTTGGTCAGGGTCTCACGCTGGGTGTCAGCAGGGATTTCCATACCCACCAGCGACTGCACGCGATCAGTGTCTAGCTTATAGGCACGCGCCACATCGGGCACCTTACCTGCAACCACAACTTCCGAGGCTTCACCACCGCAGAGGTCCAGGATCATCTGCGTGGCATCTTCCATCGCCTGCATGTTGTAGGCCGGATCAATGCCGCGTTCGTTGCGATACCGTGCGTCCGAGTTGATCTTCAGCGCGCGGCCGGTTTTGGCAATCTGAATGGTGTCCCAGAACGCCGCCTCAAGGAAGACATTCACGGTCTCTTCGGTACACCCCGAAACCTCACCACCCATGATGCCACCGATGGATTCCACACCGTTGTCATCCGAAATCACCACCTGACCGGCGGAGAAGGTGTATTCCTTCTCATCCAGACCCAGCAGGGTCTCGCCACCCTTGGCGCGATGCACCCGCAGATCGCCCTTGACCTTATCGGCGTCAAAGACGTGCAGCGGGCGGTTGCGGTCATAGGTGAAGAAGTTGGTGATATCGACCAGCGTCGAAATCGGGCGCAGACCAATCGCGGTCAGGCGCTGCTGCAGCCATTCCGGCGAGGGGCCGTTTTTTACACCTTTGATCAAACGCCCGGCAAAGACCTCACAGCCGCCTTCGCGGGTGTCTTCGTCAATGGTGACGTTGATGGTGGATTTGAAGCCGCCGGCGACCGATGCGGTCTTGGCCGGTTTCATCTCACCCAGACCCCGGGCCGCCAGATCCAGCGCAATGCCGCGCACACCCAAAGCGTCAGGACGGTTCGGGGTGATCGCAATCTCAATCACCGGATCCACTTTTTCCGGCATGTTGGTGGCCAGCCAGTCGGCAAAGCTCTCACCCACCTCACCCGAAGGCAGTTCGATGATGCCGTCGTGATCATCGCCCAGTTCCAGCTCACGCATGGAGGCCATCATGCCGTGGCTTTCAACGCCGCGGATGTTGCCCACCTTGATGGTGATGTCGAGGCCGGGGATATACATGCCCGGTTTGCACAGCACCACGGTGATGCCCGCCCGTGCGTTCGGCGCGCCGCAGACGATCTGCTTTTCGCCTTCGTCGGTGGCGACCTTACAGACGCGCAGCTTGTCGGCGTCGGGGTGTTTTTCGGCCTCTTCGATCTTGGCAAGGGTGAACCCCTTCAGCGTCGCCGCCGGATCGGTGACCTCTTCCACTTCCAGACCCAGATCGGTCAGGGCGTAGAGGATTTCATCAAGGCTAGCCTGGGTGTCCAGGTGCTCTTTCAGCCAGGAGAGGGTGAATTTCATGTCTCAGCGCCCTTTTGGCAAATATTCGGTTCGGATGCGGCGGTATCGCGCGCAAGTATCTCATGTCTCGGGACTTGCCCAAAGGGCAGCGCCCGTCCCGGGGTGGGCGTAAAGCGCCCGCCCATGGGGCGGGTCGGGCGCTGCCCGGCCTATCGGCCGGGCGTTGGTTTAACGGCTCAGGCCCCCATGAAGGGTCGGCACGTCCAGCGAGGCAAAGCCGTAGTGGCGCAGCCAGCGCAGGTCGCTGTCAAAGAAGGCGCGCAGGTCGGGGATGCCATATTTCAGCATCGCCAGACGGTCGATCCCCATGCCAAAGGCAAAGCCCTGCCATTCATCGGGGTTCACACCGGCCGCTTCCAGCACCTTCGGATGCACCATGCCGGAGCCCAGCACCTCCATCCAGTCGTCGCCTTCACCGATCTTCAACTGGCCATCAACCCAGGAACACTGGATATCCACCTCGGCCGACGGTTCCGTGAACGGGAAATGTGAGGCGCGGAAACGGGTCTTGATGCCGTCGATCTCAAAGAAGGCTGCAAAGAACTCTTCAAGAACCCATTTCAGGTTCGCCATCGACACGTCCTTGTCGATGCAGAGGCCCTCAACCTGATGGAACATCGGCGTGTGGGTCTGGTCATAGTCCGAGCGGTACACACGGCCCGGCGCAATCACGCGGATCGGCGCGCCCTGTTTTTCCATCGCGCGGGTTTGCACCGGCGAGGTGTGGGTGCGCAGCACATGCGGCGGGCGGTCGTCGCCTTCGGCACGGTTCATGTAGAAAGTGTCAAACTCCTGCCGTGCGGGGTGATGCGGCGGGATGTTCAGGCTGTCGAAGTTGTACCAATCGGTTTCGATCTGCGGGCCTTCGGCCACGGCAAAGCCCAGATTGGCAAAGATCGCAGCGATCTCTTCGCTGACCTGCGAAATCGGGTGGATGGAGCCGCGACGCTTGGTCCGGCCCGGCAGGGTCACATCCAGCCATTCGGTGCGCAGGCGCTCTTCCAGCGCGGCATCGGCCAGCGCGGCTTTCTTCGCGGCCAGGGCCGAGTTGATCTCATCTTTCAGCGCGTTCAGCGCCGGGCCTGCCACCTGACGCTCTTCGGGCGTCATCTTGCCCAGCTCGCGCATCTTCAGGCTGACCTCGCCTTTTTTACCCACTGCCTGCACCCGCAGGTCTTCCAGCGCAGCCTCATCGCCTGCATCGGCAATCGCGCTGAGGTATTTCTGTTTCAGATCGTCCATCCGACCCCTCCAATTCCGTTACGCCCCTGCTAGCGAGCAGAGCCATAAAACGCAAGGGTTGGACACAGGGGCGCGGCCGGGTTGAGACCCAGACGCAACGGAGGCACAACTCCGCCGCTCTACTTGGCGCGGTCAACGCCGCGCAGCTTGCGGATCAGATTGTTGGTCTTGCGATAAAGCACCGGCGGTACCACATCGCGCACCACCCGCAACGTGCCCTCATAGCTGCGCGCATCCTCACTGCCGGGGCGGCGTTTGAACACAGTGGACTGCGCCGTGCGCCCCTCTTCCCAGGTGGCTGTGTAATAATAGAGCGCAATGGACAGGCGCGGCTGGCCGTCAGGATGGTTCACCGGTTCTGGGTTGCCATGCATGGTGTTGTTGCCAGTGGAAAAACAGCACATCCGGTTCATGATCGGCACGAAGCCTTCCACCTTCTCACTCATGTCATTGGTCCAGATCTCAAAGGATCCGCCATAGTCCTCCTGCCAGTCAGGATTGAGGTAGATCAGCACGTTGAGGCGCCGTTCCAGGTTCATGATCGAATGGTGATTGAAGTCCGCATGGATATCCAAGAACCCGGTGGTGTTGATCCGGTGTATGCCGCCGCCCAGGAAATAGGGATCGGGGATCAGCCCTTTGATGCCTGACATGTTTTCCAGAAACTGGATGAAAGGCCGCGCGTTCAGCGCCTGAAACACCGAGCGGGTGTAGGGTGGCAGGCGGTCAGGATTATAGGAGGTCTTGAGCTTTTCATTGCCGCTGGAAAACTCCGGATCCTGATCCGGCAGCGCCATCACCTCAGCCCGCACCTTTTCCAGCACCTCCAATGGCAGGAAATTGTCGACGCTGGTGTAGTGATAAGGCGCCTGTGCCTGATACTCCGCCGCCAAAGTGGCGCCAATTTCCTTGGCGCGCTGCTGCGGAAGGCTCAGTGTTTCCGGGTCCAGAGGGTAAAAAGCAGTCATCGCACAATCCAAATAGCTATAATTTACAACAGCAAACAGGGCGACACCCGCTGCTGTCAAGCAATGCGGCCCCTTGGCCGAAAAACAACGCGGGGAAAGCGCCGTCGCGCCCTGCTAGCTGGCGTCATGCTAGCTGGCGTCATGCAGCACAATGTTGAACCCTTCCTCAGCGCTGGGTTCGACATAGTGTTTGGCAAACTGGGCAAACTGCGCCTCTGTCGCGGCAAAGGCATGTGCCCCCGCCGCATTGCGGGCTTTCAGACGTTGCAGGCACAGCGCATCCGGTGTGGTCATCACATGCAGCTGATGATCGGCCCCTGTCTGCGCCAGCAGCCCCTTCATCCAGCTGCGGCTTGCCACTGTGTTGGCCTGAAAATCCAACACCACCGACAGGCCCTCAGCCAGCAACTGTTCCACATGCGGCCCAACGATCGAACGCAGCGCCGCCGAACAGCGCAGGAAATCCTGCGGCGTTTGCATCTGATCACCATAGAGCGCTGCCAGCCAGTCATCCTCAGACAACAGAACCGTGCCCGGCGCCGCACTCAACCGGGCACAAAGCGTCGACTTGCCCGAGGCGATTTTGCCACAGAGCATATGCAGCGCCGGGGATCGATCAGTTGTCATAGCAGCCTCAAAATTCCTGATGCCGCGTCCACCACGGCGAAATCCTCATAAACAAAGAAAAAGGCGGCACCCGGGGGCACCGCCTTTAATCTTGTAACCGAGTGCTTGGCTTACGCCAGAGCGGCCTTGGCTTTTTCGACGATTGCGCCGAAAGCGTCGGGCTCATGTACGGCCAGGTCGGCCAGTACTTTACGGTCAACTTCGATGCCAGCCAGGCCCAGACCGTTGATGAAACGCGAGTATGTCAGCGCTTCGTCATGTGCACGTACAGCAGCGTTGATACGCTGGATCCACAGCGCACGGAAGTTACGCTTGCGGTTCTTACGGTCGCGGGTTGCATACTGGTTCGCCTTGTCAACGGCCTGACGGGCGACCTTGAAGGTGTTCTTGCGGCGACCGTAATAGCCTTTTGCTGCCTTAATGACCTTCTTGTGGCGGGCGTGAGTCGTGGTACCACCTTTAACGCGGGACATATCAGCTCTCCTCTACTTAGCGGTCGTAGGGCATGTAGCCCTTGACGATTTTGGCGTCGGGAGCCGACAGCGTGGTGGTGCCGCGAGCGTCGCGGATGAATTTCTTGGTGCGTTTGATCATGCCGTGGCGTTTGCCGGCCTGACCTGCGATCACTTTACCGGTCGCGGTCACCTTGAAGCGCTTTTTGGCGCTCGACTTGGTCTTCATCTTAGGCATTTTCGTCTCCTAGTCTTTGTACGATTACACGCGACTCGGCATGCCATATAGCCGGCCGCGCAGACAGGCCGCTTCTTTAGGGGGGATGGGCGCAGCTGGCAAGGGGGAATCTGCACCGTAATCGCCAATAAAATAAGGCGGGCGACCGAAACCCTGCAGAATCAGTTCAGAACCTGACCTGCCACGATGACAAAGGCCATCGGAATATCCATCAAGGCAAAGCCGCCGGGTTTGACCGTTGTGGCGTAAAAGCCCAGCGCAAAGCCGATAAGCACAAAAAGCGCCGCTGCCCGCGGCGCTTCTTTCTCACTCCAGGCGGAAACGAAGGCGGGGATCGCAAAACAGGCGATCACCACGCCGATGACCATGATCAAATCCGCCTGCATCTTGATGCCCCTCTGGCTGCCCTGCAGCAGAGGTTATTCCGGATCGGTGGCGTAGATCAAACGTTCTGCACAGGGGGCCACCCGCAGAATGTTGGTGGTCCCGGTCACATTGAACGGCACACCCGCGGTGACAAGGATCTGATCATCCTCAGTGGCATAGCCGCCCATCCGCGCAGCCCGCGCCGCATTGACCACCGCCTGTTTGAAGCGATCGACATCGCCGCTGATGACCACACAGTCAGTGCCCCAGCTCAGAGCCAGACGACGCGCCGTGTCACGCAGAGGGGTCAGCGCGATGATCGGCACCCGCGGACGTTCCCGCGACACCAGCAGCGCTGTGGTCCCCGACTGGGTGTAGCAGCAGATCGCCTTAATATCGGTGGTTTCCGCAATCTCACGTGCAGCCGCAACGATGCCATCGGCAACGGTTTTGCGGTCCGCGATGCGGCTGGCCTCGATGATTTCGGTGTAAGTGGCATCGCTTTCCACTTCGACCGCCACGTTGTTCATCGTGGTCACCGCTTCGATCGGGAAGGACCCGGCAGCGGATTCTGCGCTCAGCATGATGGCATCGGCGCCTTCGTAGATGGCGGTTGCCACATCCGAAACCTCAGCCCGGGTGGGCATCGGCGAATCGATCATCGATTCCAGCATCTGCGTTGCCACGATCACCGGCTTGGCCACTTTGCGGCACTTACGGATCAGGCGTTTCTGGATCGGCGGGACGTTCTGCACCGGCAGTTCCACACCCAGATCGCCACGCGCCACCATGATCCCGTCCGAGACATCAAGGATCTCTTCAAAAGCTTTCACCGCCGCAGGTTTTTCAATCTTCGACAGGATGGCGGCCCGGCCATTGGCCAGATTGCGCGCTTCCCAGACATCTTCGGGACGCTGCACAAAGCTCAGCGCCAGCCAGTCAACACCCAGCTGACAGACGAACTCAAGATCTTTCTTGTCCTTCTCCGACAGTGCCGCCAGTGGCAGCACCACATCCGGCACATTCACGCCTTTACGGTTTGAGATCGTGCCGCCCGCAATCACTTCGGTTTCGGCGAAATCAGCACCGCATTCGGTGACTTTCAGGCGGATCTTGCCATCATTGACCAACAGGGTGGTGCCCACTTCCAGCGCATCAAAGATCTCTTTGTGCGGCAGGCAGACGCGGGTTGCATCACCCGGGGTCTCATCCAAATCCAGACGGAAGCTTGCGCCGTTCTCCAGCTCCTCCGCCTCATTGGCAAAGACACCCACACGCAATTTCGGGCCTTGCAGGTCGGCCAGAATGCCCACCGGGTTGTTCAGATCTTTTTCCACCTGACGAATGATCGCGTGACGTTCGCGGATTTCTTCGTGGTCGCCGTGGCTCATGTTCAGGCGGAACACGTCCGCCCCGGCTTCATGCAGCGCACGGATGGTTTCATAGTCGCTGGAGGCCGGGCCCAAAGTGGCCACGATTTTCACGTTGCGAAAGCGTCTCATATCAGATCAATTCCCTTCCTAGCAGGCTAATGTTACCGCTAACTTCGCTGCCTTATACGCATATGGTACGGCAGAAACAATTCCAATCACGCGCAAAGTGGCATAGAGGCTTTTCAAACCAAGTGAAAGTTTCATGACCTACCATCCCTTCCACATTCACGGCGGTGACCGCGACAGCCGCTTCCTGATCACCTGCGACCATGCCACCAATACCGTACCGCCCTTTGTGAATGGCGGCGAGTTGGGTTTGGGCGCAGGCGATATGAACCGCCACATCGCCTATGACGTCGGTGCTGCCGGGGTGACCCGGGCGCTGGCCGATGCTTTGGGCTGTGCCGCGATCCTGTCGGATTTCTCCCGGCTGGTGATTGATCCCAACCGTGGTGACGACGATCCGACCCTGCTGATGAAGCTTTATGATGGCACCATCATCCCCGCCAACCGCCATGCCGACGCGGCTGAGCTGGAACGGCGGCTCAACGCCTGTTACCGGCCCTATCATGCAGCCCTGGCAGATTTGGCGGCACGGCGCGACGATACGGTGATCATCTCGATGCATTCCTTCACCCCGCAGCTGCAGGGCCGCGCGCCGCGCCCTTGGCATATCGGTGTGCTCTGGGCGGAGGACGGGCGCTATGCCCAGCCGCTGATCACCCGGCTGGAGGAGGAACAGGACCTTTGTGTCGGGGACAATGAACCCTACACCGGCTATCTGCCCGGTGATGCGATTGACACCCATGCCACTGCGCATGGCCGCCCCAACGCCCTGATTGAGATCCGCAATGACCTGATCGAAACCGACCAGCAGCAGGCCCAATGGGGGCAGCGCCTGGCCCCGATCCTGACCGAAACCCTGTCGCGCAGCGGCGTCTGAGAAAGCCCCACCATGCCCCATGTTGTTCTGGAATACTCTGCCGGCCTTGAAACGCAGGCTGATCTGCAATCGCTCTGTCAGGCCCTGTTTGACGCGCTGGCGAAAGAGCCGGCAATTCCCAATCCCGCCAGCCTGAAAATCCGCGCCTGCCCGCAGCCCTATGGCGTGATTGGAACGGATCCGCAAAGCTATACCCACGCTACCCTGCGGCTATTGCCAGGGCGCGACGATGCGACCAAATCGCATCTCACCAGGATTGTGCTAGATGTGATGAAAGCCCACCTGCCAGAGGTGGGCAGCCTGACAGCTGAGGCGGTGGATATGCACGATGCCTCTTACGCCAAACGCGTGTTGTGACACGCTAAAAGGAGACAGACATGGACGATCAAACCCGGATTGAGCTGGAAGCCGCCGCCTTCCGCGCGCTGCGTGAACACCTGATGGAAAAGCGCACCGATGTGCAAAACATCGACATGATGAACCTCGCCGGGTTCTGCCGCAACTGCCTCAGCCGCTGGTACCAGGAAGCCGCCAATGAGCGTGGCATCGAGATGGACAAAAACGCCGCGCGTGAGATTTTCTACGGCATGACGATGGATGAGTGGAAAACCAACTATCAAACCGACGCCAGCGCGGAAAAACAGGCCGAATTCACCAAGGCCTTTGCCGAAAACGTTGGTGACGCGGGCAAGTAAGCCGCCCCTTACCCCAAGCTTTCTTTGACCTGAGGCCGCGCAAACCGGCCTCAGGTTTTTTGTTGCCGCTGTGGGCTGACACCAGACCATCATCTTTGTGGCACCGCCAAAACGGCGAAGGTGACCGCGCAGATCTGCACATAATGTGTGGGGCACGGGGCGTTTTCGCCGGCGCAGTGCCCCCCTACCTTTGCTGCAACACCTTCTTAGCAGTAAAGGCACGTGACATGACCCTGCCAACACATTTCATTTCGCACGGCGGCGGCCCCTGGCCCTGGATACCCAACATGGCGCAGGAGCTGGAGCCCCTTGCGGTCTCCCTGCGCCAGATCTCAGCCGATTTGCATCAGAAACCGAAAGCGGTGCTGATGATCTCAGGCCATTGGGAAACCGAGAGTTTTGCGGTGATGCACTGCAAACGTCCGCGGATGGTCTATGACTATCACGGCTTCCCGCCAGAAACCTATGAGCTGAGCTACCCCGCCCCCGGCGCGCCGGACCTGGCCGAGGATGTGGCGCAGCGGTTGCATCAGGCGGGTCTGCCGACGCGGCTGGATGATGCGATGGGTTATGACCATGGCACTTTCGTGCCGATGTCGCTGATCTATCCCGAGGCGGATGTGCCGCTGTTTCAGGTCTCCCTTCAGCAGGGGTATGACCCTGAAATACACTGGGAGATGGGCCGCGCCTTGGCACCCCTGCGTGATGAGGGCGTGCTGATCATCGGCTCAGGCCTCAGCTATCACAACCTGCGCCAGTTTGGCCCTAAGGCCAAAGTGCCCTCCGAAGCCTTTGATAGCTGGCTGCATGAGGCACTGGCGCTGCCGCCTGAGGCACGGCGTGATGTGATCCTGAACTGGGAACAGGCCCCCTATGCCCGCGAGTGTCACGCCAAAGAGGACCATCTGGCGCCGCTGTTTGCCGCCCTTGGTGCCGCCGAAGGCGCCACTGCCCAGCGCACCTACCACCAGAAGGACATCTTTGGTGGCGTCACGGCCTCAAGCTATCGGTTTGAAGGGTAGGTCGGCTTCCGCCCGCCCCCCGGCAGGCAGAAGCCTTGGGCAGCCACCGCTGAAAACAGCGCCACTCACTTTGGCTGCCCATACCGTCGGGTATCGGATATGACACAGGCACTTCAACCGAAAAGAGCATAACCGTCAAAAAACTAGCGCACCCCATTAGAATATCTTGCCATCCCGGCAACTTGCGTTAAGCGCAACCCCCGGGAGACTGCGACCTAGCGGCAACGCAACGCAAAAGGGCGGCCACTGGCCGCCCTTGCGAATTTCGCCCTGTCGGGTGGGTTAGACCGCTGCTTTCAGGCTCTCATCCAGGTAGATCTCGCGCAGGCGCTTGGCCACCGGACCAACCGCGCCTTCACCAATCGCAGCGCCATCAATTTCAACAACCGGCATCACGAAGGTCGAGGCAGAGGTCACGAAAGCCTCATCAGCCTGTTGCGCTTCTTCAATGGTGAAGCTGCGCTCCACCACTTCCATCTGGGCTTCGCGGGCGAACCGCAGCACAGCGGCACGGGTGATGCCGTGCAGAATGTCATTGCTCAGCGCGCGGGTGATGATCTTGCCGTCTTTGACGATATAGGCGTTGTTCGAGGTGCCTTCGGTCACCTTGCCCTCTTCGACCAGCCAGGCGTCATCACAACCAGCTTTCTTCGCCATCATCTTGCCCATCGACGGGTAGAGCAACTGCACGGTTTTGATGTCACGACGGCCCCAACGGATATCTTCGATAGAGATGACCTTGATGCCTTTCTGGGCGGCAGGGCTATCGGCCAGACCGGGCTTGTTCTGGGTGAACAGAACCAGCGTCGGACGGGTTTCTGCCGGATCGGGGAAGACGAAGTCACGGTCGCCGGGGGCGCCACGGGTGACCTGCAGGTAGATCATGCCCTCTTCGATGCCGTTCAACTCGACCAGTTTGCGGTGGATCTCCAGCAGGTCGTCAAACTCAGCTGGTTTCTCCATATCCAGCTCGTTCAGCGACCGCTCCAGACGTTTCAGGTGACCGTCAAAATCGATCAGCTTGCCGCCCAGCACGCTGGTCACCTCATAGACGCCATCCGCCATCAGGAAACCACGATCAAAGATCGAGATTTTGGCGTCGGTTTCGGGCAAATACTCTCCGTTAACGAATACGGTGCGGGTCATCACTGGCTCCTGAATTTAGGTTGGTTTCTTCTTGGGCGCATTGCCCGATGTGTCAAGCATTAGCTGGCTGCACCACGATGGAACGCGGCAACAGGGCGCAACAACAGCCCCGCCTTTGCAAAAGGCAGAATGGGGCTGTCAGTCAGGGTTTTGATGGGTCGCGCCGGGGCTTAGCCCCAGAGCGCGGCCTCAGGTCCGTGCACACCGGCCTCATCAAAGGTCAGCGGGGCATCGCGGTCTTCGGCCAGCAGCAGCGGACCATCCAGATCGGTGACCATGGCGCCCTGCGCCACCAGCGTCGCCGGTGCCATCGCGAGGGAGGAGCCGACCATGCAGCCCACCATCACCTTGTAGCCTTCGGCCAGCGCGGCCTCGCGCAGTTTCAGCGCTTCGGTCAGACCGCCGGTTTTGTCGAGCTTGATGTTCACCACATCATATTTGCCCTTCAGCTTCGCCAGCGATGTGCGGTCATGGCAGCTTTCGTCGGCGCAGACCGGGACCGGACGGTCCATGCCGATCAGCGCGTCATCTTCACCGGCCGGCAGGGGCTGCTCCACCAGATCCACCCCCAGACGCACCAGATGCGGTGCCAGATCAGCGTAGACCTCGGCACTCCAGCCCTCATTGGCGTCCACAATGATCCGGGCCTCGGGCGCACCTTTGCGCACCGCTTCAAGGCGGACCATATCGTCGGGCGTGCCCAGCTTGATTTTCAACAGCGGGCGATGGGCGTTCTTGGCGGCCTGCTCTTGCATCTCCTCAGGGGAGGCAAGCGACAGGGTATAAGCGGTGATTTCCGGCGCCGGCGCGGGCAGGCCCGCCAGTTCCCAGACCCGTTTGCCAGCCTGTTTCGCCTCCAGATCCCAGAGCGCGCAGTCCACCGCGTTGCGGGCTGCGCCTGCAGGCAGCAGATCCTGCAACGCGTCACGGGTGACATCTGCGGGCAGGCCTTCGATTTCAGCAGTGACCGACTCAAGCGTCTCATCATAGCGCGCGTAGGGCACACATTCGCCCCAACCCACATGGCCGTCGCGTTCGATCTTGACCGTCAGCACCTTGGCCTCGGTCCGGCTGCCCCGGCTGATGGTGAAAACCTGCGCCAGTTTAAAGACGTCTTTTTGAACGGTGATGGTCATGCCGCCCCTCCCCTTTCAATGTTCCTTAAATACTCAAAAGGCCGGAGGGGTCGTCCGCTCCGGCCTTCAAGGCTGTTAGATCAGATCGCGTCCAGCGCGTCGACCAGCTTACCCGCGCCAAAGCGGAACGGGTCGGTTGCAGGCAGGCCCAGCTCGGCCTCAACCTTGGCGCAATAGGCCTTGGCTTCATCCTCGGGCATGTTCTGGGTGTTGATCGAATAGCCCACAACCTGACAGTCCGGGTTGGCCACTTTGGCCAGCGACAGCGCCATATCGCGCACTGCTTCAAGCGACGGCAGCTGGTAATCCGGCAGGCCTCGCATGTGATCGCGGGTCGGCTCATGGCAGACCACCAGCGCATCCGGCTGACCGCCGTGGATCAGCGCCATGGTCACACCCGAGTAGGAAACGTGGAACAGGCTGCCCTGACCCTCGATGATGTCCCAGTGATCGGCGTCATTGTTGGGGGTGATGTATTCGATCGAACCCGCCATGAAGTCGGCAATTACCGCGTCCAGCGGCACACCGTCGCCGGTGATCAGGATGCCGGTCTGGCCGGTCGCGCGGAACGAGGCCTTCATGCCACGCTCACGCATTTCCTTTTCCATGCACAGGGCAGTGTACATCTTGCCCACCGAACAGTCGGTGCCCACCGCCAGCAGACGTTTGCCGGTACGTTTCTTGCCGTTGGCGATCGGGTAGTCGACCTCAGGCACGCGCACGTCGTGCAGCTCCTGACCGGTGGCTTTGGCCACGGCAACCAGGTCTTCTTCGTCTTTCAGCAGGTTGTGCAGGCCGGAGGCCAGATCGAAACCCTCTTCCAGCGCGGTGACCAGAACCTTTTTCCAGGCCTGGCTGATCACGCCGCCGCGGTTGGCCACGCCGATCACCAGCGTTTTGGCGCCCGCCGCTTTGGCCTCTTCCAGCGTCATGTCGGGCAGGCCCATGTCGGCCTTGCAGCCGTCCATCCGATACTGGCCTACAGCAAATTCAGGACGCCAGTCCTTGATACCTTGGGCCACTTTTGCAGCCAGTTGGTCCGGGGCGTCACCCAAAAACAGCAGATAGGGGGTCTTGATCATCGTATCGGCCTTTCATTTCTTTTAGCTGGCGCAGTGTGATGGATTCGTACCGGGAGTGTCTTCGCGATTGCAGCTGGGCACCCTGCGTCATTGGGAGAAATTTCTCAAATTTGACCCATTGATCGAAAATTCTTCGAAGTTTGCATTGTGCCTGCGAATTAATCACCGCATCGCGGGTTTCTCTGCAGGCGCGATGCCGCAGGTGCAAAATATCCTTGCGAACAGGGACGCAATTTAATAACCCTCAAGATGAAAAATCTGTAATTTCGTTACCCAGAGGAATCGCCCAATGAGCTTCCGCCTGCAACCAGCCGCCCCTGCACGCCCCAACCGTTGCCAGCTGTTTGGCCCGGCCTCCAACACCAAGCTGTTTGCCAAGATGGCGGCGTCGGCTGCGGATGTGATCAACATCGACCTTGAGGATTCCGTGGCCCCCTCGGACAAGGATATGGCGCGCGCCAATGCGATTGAGGCGATCAACAGCATCGATTGGGGCAGCAAAACCCTGTCAGTGCGGATCAACGGGCTGGACACCCCCTATTGGTACCGCGATGTGGTGGATCTGTTGGAACAGGCCGGCGATCGGCTGGATCAGATCATGATCCCGAAAGTGGGCTGCGCTGCGGATATCTACGCGGTCGATGCGCTGGTCACCGCGATTGAGGCCGCCAAGGGGCGCACCAAGCGCATTGATTTTGAGGTGATCATCGAATCCGCCGCCGGCATCGCCCATGTTGAAGAAATTGCCGCCGCCTCGCCTCGTATGGCCGCGATGAGCCTGGGGGCCGCGGACTTCGCCGCCTCAATGGGCATGCAGACCACCGGCATCGGCGGCACGCAGGAAAACTACTACATGCTGCATGAGGGCCAGAAACACTGGTCCGACCCGTGGCACTGGGCTCAGGCTGCCATCGTTGCCGCCTGCCGCACCCATGGTGTGCTACCGGTGGACGGGCCGTTTGGCGACTTCTCGGATGACGAAGGTTACATCGCGCAGGCCAAACGTTCGGCCACTCTGGGCATGGTAGGCAAATGGGCGATCCACCCGAAACAGATCGCACTGGCCAATGAGGTCTTCACCCCGTCTGAGGCAGCAGTCACCGAGGCCCGCGAAATCCTGGCCGCGATGGAACAGGCCAAGGCCAACGGCGAAGGCGCCACGGTCTTCAAGGGCCGTCTGGTCGATATCGCCTCGATCAAACAGGCCGAAGTGATCGTCGCCCAGGCCGAGCTCATCGCCGGCAGCTGAGCCATCCCCAATACCAAGAAGGGCGCCGACCATCGGCGCCCTTTTCTATTTCTGAACCCGTGTTTCGCTTTATTTCAGCAGCACACAAAGCTGGGTCAGCAACTCCTCCGCCGGGGTGTCGGCGGGTGAATTCAGATAGACCTCATAAGGCGCGGCATCGGCGGCCTCTTCCCCGCTTTCCGGCAACCAGCGGCCATAAAGATACTGATAGGCCTCCGCCATGTTGGAATAGGGACCTTTGAAGACCAGCACCGCCACCCGACCGGCGGCGTAGCCGCGCTCTTCCAGACCATCAGGCAGGTCCTGACCATCCCGCAGGATCAGCGCGGCAAAACTGCGCAGCTGCTCCTCGGGCATCTCGGTCGGATCGCCACAGTAGATCCCCGCCATGCCACAGGTCTTCTGCCAGAGGCCGCGGGCTGTGGCCAAGGCCGCCAGTTCCTCAAACTTGGCCCCGATCCCCATATAGGATCCCTGATGTTCCCAGCCTGCCAGACGCAGCGCGCCGCGCTCCTCAATTTTTACATCAAACACTTTAAACTCCTCAGGTTTCATCTGCCGGAGCGCCACCAGAGGCACCCCTTGCTTGCGAAACGCCAGAGGCGTCAGCCCATAGGCCGCCCGAAAGGCACGGCCAAAGCTTTGCGGTGTGGGATAGCCCACCTGGGTGGCAATCTCGGCCACCGGATTGGTGCCCTGCACCAGCCGCAGCGCCGCCTGATGCAGCCGCACCCGGCGCACCATCTCGGCGCAGGTTTCCCCCATCATCGCATGAAACACCCGATGCCAGTGAAACCGTGACATCGCCGCCACATCGGCCAGCCGATCCAGCGACAGATCCCCCGCCGGATGGTCATGGATGTATTTCACCACCCGCAGGATCCGGTCTTCGTAGCTTCCAGCCATAACGCCCTCTTTCATTTCGCAGGGCAGATGTGCCCCAGCCCGGATGAACAAGTCTTGCTGACCTGCAGATGCGACATTTTTTTCACTGTTTCCCGAATACTCCGGGGGAATTGGCCGCAGGCCAAGGGGGCAGCGCCCCTAAAAACGCCAGCAGGGCAGCGCCCCATTAGCCCCCCACAGATCACGCCCGTTCATCCTTGGGTGAGCCCATGACAACAAAGGTGGTGATCGAATTCACTTGATCCAGCGTGCCCATGACATCGGTGTGGAACCGTTTGTAATCCGCCAGATCCCGCGCCTCCACGCGCAGCAGATATTCCACCGTGCCGGTGATGTTGTGGCATTCGCGCACCTCTGGCGCCAGCGCCACGGAGCGTTCAAACGCCTCCTGCGCGGATTTGGTGTGCAACCCCAGCCCCACCGTCATATAGGCCACAAAGCCGACATCCCGCGCCGCCGGGTTGATCACCGCGCGATAGCCCTGAATGACGCCTGAACGCTCCAGCTCCTGCACCCGGCGCAGACAGGCCGAGGGAGACAGGCCCACCCGATCCGCCAGCTCCAGGTTGGAGATCCGGCCGTCACGCGACAGCTCTTGCAATATCTTGTCGTTGATTTGATCTATCTTCGCCATTTATTGTCTCATTCTCGCACTGACGCCCAACATCGCAATTTCAATGCAGTAAGAACAGCATAATCTTGCCCAATGACTTACGACCTGATCACCGCCCTCGCCGCTTTTGCCTTTGTGACCTCCATCACCCCCGGCCCGAACAACCTGATGCTGATGGCCTCTGGTGCCAATTACGGGTTCCGCCGCACCATTCCGCATATGCTGGGGGTGGCGCTGGGGTTTGTTCTGATGGTGGCCCTTGTTGGGGTTGGGCTGATGGGTCTGTTTGATGCCTTTCCAGTAACCCACACGGTGCTGAAGGTTGCCGGGATCGCCTATCTGTTGTGGTTGGCATGGAAGATCGCCAACGCGGGCATGCCGGATACCAGCGGCAGCACTGGCACGCCGATGACCTTTCTGCAGGCGGCGGCGTTTCAGTGGGTGAACCCCAAGGCCTGGCAGATGGCGCTGACTGCGATCACCCTTTATGCGCCGGAACGCACGGTGTTTTCGATCCTGATGGTGGCGGCGATTTTCGGCGCGGTGAACCTGCCTTCGGTCAGCAGCTGGACGGTGCTGGGCCAGCAGATGAGCCGGGTGCTGTCCTCACCGCAACGGCTGCGGGCGTTCAATATCTTCATGGCCGTGTTGCTGGTGGCGTCGCTCCTGCCGGTTCTCTAATCTCCACTTCATGACACTGACCCTGATCCACACCGCCGATGTCCACCGCCTGACCTTTAATACCCTGCGCGACCAGTTGGCGCCGGAGGCTGCGCTGACCCATCTGGTGCGTCCCGATTGGCTGGCGCAGGCGCAGGCCGGGATCAGTGAGGCACTGCGCGATGAGGTTGGCGCGGCGATTGACGCCGCTGAGGGGCCTGTTCTGTGCAGCTGCACCAGCCTGGGCCCAATCGCTGAGGCGTTTGGCGCCATTCGCATTGATCAGCCGATGATGCGCGCCGCCGCAGAAACCTGGGGCCGGGTGCTGATCGTCTATTGCCTGCGCTCGACCGAGGCGCCCAGCCTGTCGCTGCTGGAGCGGGAGTTGCAGGCCGCGGGCAACATGACCCCCGCCACGCCGCTGTTTCTGGGTCAGCATTGGCCGCTGTTCGAGGCTGGTGACCTGCCGGGGTTTGCCGCGGCGCTTAGCCAGGATATCCGGCATGCGGCCGGGCAAGGGCAGTATAGCGCCATCGTTCTGGCGCAGGCCTCAATGGCGGGGGCGGCAGCGGCATTGCAGGACCTGCCCTGCCCTGTTTTGACCTCGCCTGAACTAGCGCTGCGGGCAGCGCTCTCTGGCGCGATTTGATTGGGGAAAATACGCCGGCCCCTCCCCTTAGGTCACATGCGTTGTTGCATCTGAGCGCAGGCAGCGCCATATAACCTGCCATCCAAGGCTGGAGACTGACATAAAATGACCAACTACCTCGACTTTGAACGCCCCCTTGCCGAGATTGAAGGCAAAGCCGAAGAGCTGCGCGCGATGGCCCGCCAGAACGAGGAAATGGACGTCGAAGAAGAAGCTGCTGCTTTGGACAAAAAAGCGTCCGAAATGCTGGCCGAACTGTATAAGACCCTGACACCGTGGCGCAAATGCCAGGTGGCACGGCATCCCGACCGGCCGCATTGCCAAGATTACATCGACGCGCTGTTCACCGAATACACGCCGCTGGCCGGCGACCGGAACTTTGCCGATGACCACGCCGTCATGGGTGGTCTGGCGCGTTTCGGCGACACCCCGGTGATGGTGATCGGCCATGAAAAAGGCAACGACACGAAGAGCCGAATCGACCGCAACTTTGGCATGGCGCGCCCCGAGGGCTACCGCAAAGCCGTGCGTCTGATGGAAATGGCCGACAAGTTTGGCCTGCCGGTGATCACCCTGGTGGACACCCCCGGTGCCTATCCCGGCAAAGGTGCGGAAGAGCGCGGCCAGTCCGAAGCCATCGCCCGTTCCACGGAAAAATGCCTGCAGATCGGCGTGCCGCTGATTTCGGTGATCGTTGGCGAAGGTGGCTCGGGTGGGGCAGTGGCCTTTGCCACGGCAAACCGCGTCGCGATGATGGAACATTCGGTTTATTCGGTGATCACGCCGGAGGGCTGTGCCTCGATCCTGTGGAAGAACGCCGACAAGATGCGCGAAGCCGCTGAGGCGCTGCGTCTGACCGCGCAGGACCTGACCAAGCTGGGCGTGACCGACCGGGTGATCGACGAACCGCTGGGCGGCGCACATCGCGATGCCGGTGCCTCGATCAAAGCGGTTGGCGAACACATCCAGTCAATGCTGGATGAGCTGGCCGGCCAGTCGCCGGAGCAGCTGGTCAAAGACCGCCGCCAGAAGTTCCTGGACATGGGCAGCAAGGGCCTGGCTGCCTAAGCCTATAAAAGATTTAGATTAAAAGCCGCCCGCGCTATCTGCCGGGCGGCTTTTCTTTTGCGATCAAGGTTTGGTGGCTATGGACGATTCGCACCGGGCAACGGACCGTTTGCCGTCCAATCCCAGGTGCCGCTGTCGCGTTCCGCCACCGCCTGTTTCCAGCCCACCGCCTCAGCCCGCTGTTTGAAGTTCAACCCTTCGGGCGAATGGCGGGTGATGCCGTCAAACACGGTGGCCAGACGCTGGGTGGCCTGCATGGTCTGCTCCATCGCCTGATTGATCACCATCTTCTGCATCGCCAGCTGATTGATTGGAACCGCCGCCATCCGTTCGGCCATCGCCTCAACCTCTGCGTCCAGAGCAGCGGCGGGCACGGCGTTCAGCACCAAACCCATATCCGCAGCCTCGCGCCCGGTGATCTTGTCACCGGTGAACAGCATCCGTTTGGCCCGTTCCGGCCCCAGACGATAGACCCACATCGCGGTGGTCGGGCACCCCCAAACGCGGGCGGGCATGTAGCCGATCTGCGCCTCCTCCGCCATGATGGTCAGATCAGCGCAGAGCGCGATGTCCGAACCCCCGGCAACCGCAAACCCGTGCACCTTGCAGATCACTGGCTTCATCGCCTTCCACAGCGACATGTAGTGCTGGGTGTTGCGCCACATGAACTGGTAGTCCTTGATCGGATCCCAGGGCATCGGCTGGGTCACCTCACCTGATCCGTTGCCTTCGGCGTAAAAGGTCAGATCATAGCCCGCGCAGAAGGCCTTGCCGGCGCCAGACAACACCATCACATGCACCTCAGGGTCATGGTCGGCGCGCTGCACGGCGGCCTCCAACTCCACCGGCAGCTCATCATCAATGGCATTCATCACCTCAGGTCGGTTCAAGGTGATCCGCGCGATGCGGCCGTCGCGTTCATATAAAACTTTGCTCATTTCGGTTCCTCCCTGCGGTCAGGGAACACGGCGCGCGAAAGGCTGTAAATTGTTTCGCCCCGTCACTTTGGGCACTTCAATTACCAAGAACCGGGCCAAAGGAATTGCTGGCCACCGGTTCCGTTTTCCGCAGGGACGCGCAATAGTCGCCGGATGATCGACAAGTTGGAAATGTTCATCGCCCTCGCCCGTGAGCAGCACTTTGGCCGCGCGGCGGAGGCCTGCCGGGTCACCCAGCCCAGCCTCTCGGCCGCCATCAAGCAGCTGGAGGAACAGCTGGGCGTGGTGCTGGTGCACCGGGGGTCACGGTTTCAGGGGCTGACGCCTGAAGGGCAACGGGTTTTGGACTGGGCGCGCCAGATCGTGGGCGATGTGCGCACCATGAAAGAAGAGATGCGCACCGCACGGCAGGGGCTATCGGGCAATCTACGACTGGCGGTGATCCCCACCGCACTGACGCTGGTGTCTGACCTGACGGCGGATTTTGCCCGCGCCCATCCAAATGTGCGGCTGACCATCTGGTCGCGCACCTCGGGTGAGATCCTGTCGATGCTGGACAATCTGCAGATCGATGCCGGGCTGACCTATCTGGACAATGAACCGCTGGGCCGGGTGACCACGGTGCCGATCCATGCCGAACGCTATGTGCTGATGCTGCGGCGCGATCACCCGCTGGCCAGCCGGGCGCAGGTGAAATGGGCCGAACTGGCAGAGCTGCCGCTGTGCCTGCTGACCCCGGATATGCAGAACCGCCGCATCATCAATACCCATCTCAGCACAGCCGGGGTGGAAACGCAGCCGCAGATCGAAGCCTCCTCCCTGATCGTGTTGATTTCCCATGTGATGAGCGGCGGATGGGCGTCGATCCTGCCGCAGAAAAGCACTGAAATCTTCCTGCAAAACGAATCACCTGATGGCGGATTGGTGGCCATTCCGCTGGTCAGCCCCGAAGCCAGCCATCGCATTGGGCTTATTGCGCCACACCGCGAACCCCATGCACCGGTGCTGACGGCGCTTCTCGACTCTGCCATGTCGCTTTCGGAACGGTTGGGTCAACAATAGTCAATTCCTATCAAGTAACGAAATTTCGATATTGATCGGTGATGTAAAAATCACCCAAATCGTGGTAAGTTACTGTTAGGGAGGGCCCTGCGATGCCAGATGCATTGCTTGCCGATACTCAAGCCGAGGCGCTGCACAATATCCTCGCCCAACATGTTGGGCTGGAAGGACCGCTGCTGCCGATCCTGCATGCGGTGCAGGAAGAATTCGACCATATCCCCGCTGCTGCGGTGCCGGTCATCGCGGATCACCTGAACATCGGCCGCGCCGAGGTACATGGTGTTGTCAGCTTCTACCACGATTTCCGCGACCTGCCTGCGGGCCGCCATGTGGTGAAAATCTGCCGCGCCGAGGCCTGTCAGGCCATGGGTGTGAACCAGATGGCCGATGGCGCGCTGCAAAAGCTGGGGCTGGAATGGCACGGCACCTCCAAAAACGGGGCGGTGACGATTGAGCCGGTCTATTGTCTGGGCCTCTGTGCCTCAGGCCCGGCTGCGATGGTCGATGACACGCTGCATGGCCGGCTGACCGCGGAGAAGCTGGAAACCCTGCTGGCGGAGGCAAGCGCATGAAGATTTACGTGCCCCTGGACACCGCCGCCGTGGCGGTTGGCGCTGATGAGGTTGCCGCAGCGATTGTGGCCGAAGCCAAAGCACGCGACATCCCTGTGGAACTGATCCGCAACGGCACCCGCGGCATGGTCTGGCTGGAACCGCTGGTCGAGGTTGAGACCGAGGTGGGCCGCATCGGCTTCGGCCCGATGGAGACCGCTGATGTGCCGTTTCTGTTTGATGATCTTGAGGGCCACGCCAAGGCGCTGGGTCCGGTGGAGGAGATCCCCTATCTGGCGCGCCAGACCCGTCTGACCTTTGCCCGGTGCGGCGTGATCGATCCGCTGTCGATTGCAGATTACGAAGCGCATGGCGGCCTGACCGGTCTGCGCCGCGCGCTGGCGATGACGCCTGCCGATGTGGTTCAGGAAGTCACCGACTCGGGCCTGCGGGGCCGCGGCGGCGCGGGCTTCCCGACGGGCATCAAGTGGAACACGGTTCTGGGCGCTGAGGCGGATCAGAAATACATCATCTGCAACGCCGATGAAGGCGACAGCGGCACCTTTGCCGACCGGATGATCATGGAAGGAGACCCCTTCACCCTGATCGAAGGCATGGCCATTGCCGGCCTCGCCGTTGGGGCGACCAAGGGCTATGTCTACTTGCGTTCGGAATATCCCGTCGCCATCCGTGTGATGAATGAGGCGGTGCGCATCGCACGTCTGAATGGTCTGCTGGGCGCGGATCTGCTGGGTTCGGGCAAAGCCTTCGACATGGAAATCCGCGTCGGAGCGGGGGCCTATGTCTGCGGCGAGGAAACCTCGCTGCTGAACTCGCTGGAAGGCAAACGCGGCATCGTGCGGGCCAAGCCGCCGCTGCCCGCGCTTGAGGGGTTTCTGGGTAAACCCACTGTGGTCAACAACGTGATCTCGCTGGCCACCGTGCCGGTCATTCTGGAAAAAGGCGCGCAGCATTACGCGGACTTCGGCCTTGGCCGGTCGCGCGGCACCATGCCGATCCAAATCGCGGGCAACGTCAAATTTGGCGGACTGTTTGAAACGGCCTTTGGTATGCCGCTGGGCGATCTGATCAACGACATCGCCGGTGGCACCGCGACGGGCCGTCCAGTGAAGGCGGTGCAGGTTGGTGGCCCCTTGGGCGCCTATCTGGCGCCAGCCAAGTTCGATACGCCCTTTGGCTATGAGGAATTCACCGCCGAAGACGCGCTGATCGGCCACGCCGGGATCGTGGTCTTTGATGACAGCGCCGACATGCTGGGCATGGCGCGGTTCGCGATGGAGTTCTGCGCGGTGGAAAGCTGCGGCAAATGCACCCCCTGCCGGATTGGCGCGGTGCGTGGTGTGGAAACCATCGACCGGATCAAAGCCGGTGACAGCGCAGCGGTGGAGCTGCTGACCGACCTTTGTGACACGATGAAAGAGGGATCGCTCTGCGCGCTGGGGGGCTTCACCCCCTTCCCCGTCATGTCCGCCCTTGAACAATTCCCCGAAGAATTCACCCCCGCGAAGGAGGCCGCAGAATGAAAGATTTCATGATGCCCGCAGATTACGACATGGGCACGCCCGCGTCGAAATCCACCAATATGGTCTCGCTCATCGTGGATGGCTTTGAGGTTTCGGTCCCCGAAGGCACCTCCGTCATGAGGGCCTCGATGGAGGCCGGGATCAAGATCCCCAAGCTCTGCGCCACCGACTCGGTTGAGGCGTTTGGCTCCTGCCGCTTGTGTCTGGTGGAAATTGAGGGCCGCCGGGGCACCCCGGCCTCCTGCACCACGCCGGTCAGCGAAGGCATGGTGGTCAAAACCCAGACCGAGAAGGTGCAGAAGCTGCGCAAAGGCGTGATGGAGCTTTACATCTCGGACCACCCGCTGGACTGCCTGACCTGTGCGGCCAACGGTGACTGTGAACTGCAGGATGCAGCCGGGGCCGTTGGCCTGCGCGATGTGCGCTATGAGGCCAAAGAGACCCATTTTGAGGCCCGCAACACCAGCGGCGAAGAAAACCCGCAGTGGCTGCCCAAGGACGACAGCAACCCCTATTTCACCTATGACCCTTCCAAATGCATCGTCTGTTCGCGCTGCGTGCGCGCCTGCGAAGAGGTGCAGGGCACCTTTGCGCTGACCATCGAAGGCCGTGGTTTTGACAGCCGTGTTTCCGCCGGGATGGCAGGGGACGATTTCCTTGGTTCCGATTGCGTCAGCTGTGGCGCCTGTGTGCAGGCCTGCCCCACCGCAACCCTGCAGGAAAAATCCGTCATCGAGTTGGGCACGCCGGACAAATCCGTGGTCACCACCTGCGCCTATTGCGGCGTGGGCTGTTCCTTCAAGGCGGAAATGCGCGGTGACGAACTGGTGCGTATGGTGCCCTACAAGCACGGTAAGGCGAACCGTGGCCATTCCTGCGTGAAGGGCCGTTTTGCCTATGGCTATGCCAACCACAAGGACCGCATCCTGAATCCGATGATCCGCGACTCGATCGAGGATCCGTGGCAGGAAGTCAGCTGGGACGAGGCGCTGAGCTTTGCGGCCAACCGTCTGAAAGGGCTGCAGGAAAAACATGGCCGCCGCTCCATCGGGGTGATCACCTCCAGCCGTTGCACCAATGAAGAAACCTTCCTGGTGCAGAAACTGGCGCGTGGCGTGTTCATGAACAACAACACCGACACCTGCGCCCGTGTCTGCCATTCGCCCACCGGCTACGGGCTGGGCCAGACCTTTGGCACCTCGGCCGGAACGCAGGATTTCGACAGCGTGGAAGACACCGATGTGGTGATCGTGATCGGCGCCAACCCGACTGACGGGCATCCGGTCTTTGCCAGCCGTTTGAAGAAACGTCTGCGTCAGGGCGCCAAGCTGATCGTGGTGGACCCGCGCCGCACCGATCTGGTGCGCTCGAACCACATCGAGGCACAGCATCACCTTGCGCTGCGGCCCGGCACCAATGTGGCGGTTGTGACCGCGCTGGCCCATGTGATCGTGACCGAAGGTCTGATGGATCAGTCCTTCATCCAGGAGCGGTGTGACTGGGAAGAGTTCCAGGAATACGCCGAATTTGTCAGCGATCCGCGCCACAGCCCCGAAGCGGTTGAACTGCTGACCGGCGTACCGGCGGCCGAACTGCGTGCTGCCGCGCGTCTGTTTGCCACCGGTGGCAACGGTGCAATCTACTACGGGCTGGGGGTGACCGAACATTCGCAGGGCTCGACCACTGTGATCGGCATCGCCAACCTGGCCATGCTGACCGGCAACATCGGCCGGCGCGGTGTGGGGGTGAATCCACTGCGCGGTCAGAACAACGTACAAGGCTCCTGCGATATGGGCAGCTTCCCGCATGAACTGCCGGGCTATCGCCATGTCAAAGGCCCTGAGGTCCGCGCCATTTTCGAAAACGCCTGGGGTGTCACCATCGATCCCGAACCCGGCCTGCGCATCCCCAACATGCTGGACGCAGCGGTCGATGGCACCTTCAAAGGCCTCTACTGTCAGGGTGAGGACATCCTGCAATCCGACCCCGACACCAAACATGTGGCAGCCGGTCTGGCCGCGATGGAATGTGTCATCGTGCATGACCTCTTCCTCAATGAAACCGCCAACTACGCGCATGTCTTCCTGCCCGGCTCGACCTTCCTGGAAAAGGACGGCACCTTCACCAACGCCGAACGCCGCATCAACCGCGTGCGCAAAGTGATGGCGCCGAAAAACGGCTATGCCGACTGGGAGGTGACGCAGCTGCTGGCACAGGCGATGGGCGCAGACTGGCACTACACCCACCCCAGCCAGATCATGGACGAAATTGCCGCCACCACCCCCAGCTTCGCCGGCGTCAACTACGCCATGCTGGAGGAGAAGGGCTCGATCCAGTGGCCCTGCAATGAGGCCAACCCTGAGGGCACGCCTTTGATGCATGTCGATGGGTTTGTCCGTGGCAAGGGCCGCTTCATCGTGACAGAATATGTCGCCACAGATGAGAAAACCGGCCCACGCTTCCCGCTGTTGCTGACCACCGGCCGCATCCTGTCGCAGTATAACGTGGGTGCGCAGACCCGGCGGACGGAAAACGTGGTCTGGCACGATCAGGATGAGTTGGAGATCCACGCCCATGACGCCGAAGTGCGCGGCATCAAGGATGGTGACTGGCTGAAGCTGGCCTCGCGTTCGGGCGAAACAACCCTGCGGGCCAAGATCACCGATCGGGTCAGCACCGGCGTGGTCTACACCACCTTCCACCACCCCGATACGCAGGCCAATGTGATCACCACGGATTACTCCGACTGGGCCACCAACTGTCCGGAATACAAGGTCACCGCGGTTCAGGTCAGCCTGTCAAACGGTCCCAGCGACTGGCAGGAAGATTATAACGCCCAGGCCGAGAAATCGCGCCGCATCCTGCCAGCGGCCGAGTGATGCGAGCGGCGGTTGATAAACCGGGCCTGACGGCCGGGCCCTTGGGCCTCAGCGACCAGACCACCGCGCTGGCCGAGGAGATGCCCATTGCGCTGGTCTACAATGGCACCACGCTGGCGGTGATGATGGGCTCGCCTGCGGACCTGATCGACTTTGCCGTTGGGTTCTCCCTGACCGAAGGGCTGGTCGACAGCGCAGATGAGCTGGGTGAGGTGGAGATGATCCGCCACGCCCAAGGCGTGGAGCTGCAGATGTGGCTGCCCGAGGACCGCGCCGCCGCAATGGCCAAACGCCGCCGTGCGCTGGCCGGCCCTGTCGGCTGTGGCCTTTGTGGGGTAGAAAGCCTGGGACAGGCGATGCGCGCCCTGCCGCGTGTCACCGCCGACCTGCGGCTGCGCCGTCAGGACATCCATCTGGCCACCACAACCATGCGCCAGCAACAGCCGCTGCATGACGAAACCCATGCCGCCCACGCGGCCGGCTTCTACCGTCCCGGCGACGGTCTGATCCTCGTGCGCGAGGATGTTGGCCGCCACAATGCGCTGGACAAACTGGCAGGCGCCCTGGCCCTTGCCGGGATCGACGCCAGCACCGGTGCCGTCACCGTCACCAGCCGCCTGTCGTCTGAGATGATCCAGAAAACCGCCCAGATCGGCGCGCCGGTGCTGATCGCGGTCTCCGCCCCCACTGCCTTGGGGGTCGATCTGGCCGATCAGGCCGGGCTCACCCTGGTGACCCGCGCCCGGGGCGCCCGCTTTGACGTCTTCACCCACACCCACCGCATCCACAGCGGAGAGCCCCAATGAAACCGGAAAAACTGATCTATATGGCGAACCAGATCGCCACCTTTTTCGAAAGCAAAAAAGAAGCTGAAGGCATCGAAGGCGTCGCCGCCCATATCAGTGACTTCTGGGAGCCACGGATGCGCGATCAACTGTCCGAAATTATCGCCGCCGGCGGCCAAGGACTGAAACCGCTGGTGCTGAAAGCCGCGCCACAGATCCGCAAACCGGTTGAGATCGACTGACGCTTTTCACTGTTTCACAAATACTCTGGCGGTGACGTTCAAAACCCTTTTGAACGGAGGGGCCAACGCCCCCTGCCCCTTTTCAGCCTGTGCCACTCAGCCTGTGCCAAAGGCCTCGGGGTGTTGTTTACCCGCGTCCCCAATCACATCCCAATGCGCCTTGGAGCCAACCCAGATGTGGTGTTTCACCTCCAGCGCTTCCGCCCCTTCGCTCAGCACGCCCACAGGCACATAGGTGCGGGCCGGATCATTGTCGCCAGGCAAAGGCGAACCACAGGTGCGGCAGAACCAGCCCTGCCAATCGACGTCAGGTTTTTTCCAGGTGGCAATATTGTCTTGCCCTGACAGCCAGCGGAAGTCCTCATTCGGGACCACCACCACCGGCACCCCTGCGCCGCCGGTCATGCGGCGGCAGATGGAACAGTGGCACATGTAGACATCGCGGATCTCGGACGTGATCTCAAACCGGACCGCGCCGCAATTGCATTCCCCTTTGGCCATGGCTCTCTCCTCCGCTGCTGCCTCACCCTGTCCCAACACCCGCCAAAGAAAAAGCCCCCACCGCGGTGGGGGCCCATTTCTAAGCCGGTCGTGTGGATCCGCTCACACCCATTTCGCCATCGGCGGTAGGCTCATCAGAACCGCATTGGCGTCATGGCCGGTTTCCAGGCCAAATTTGGTGCCCCGGTCATAGACAAGGTTATATTCCGCATAAAGGCCACGGTGCTGCAGCTGCTGATCTTTATCCGCCTCGTTCCAGACCGTATCACGGCGTTTCTCGGTTACCGGCAGGAAGGCCGGCAGGAACGCGCGGCCAACGTCCTGAATGAAGGCGAAATCCGCCTCCCAATCGCCCGAGTTGTGGTCATCCAGAAAGATGCCGCCAACGCCGCGCGCGCGGCCGCGATGAGGCACAAAGAAATACTCATCCGCCCATTCCTTCAGGCGCGGATAAAACGCGGTGTCGTGCTTGTCGCAGTACTCTTTCTGCACGCCGTGGAAATGCGCGGTGTCCTCATCATATTCGATGCAGGGGTTCAGGTCCGATCCACCGCCAAACCACCAGGCGTGCGGGGTCCAGAACATGCGGGTGTTCATATGGACGGCAGGCGTATGCGGGTTCTGCATATGCGCCACCAGCGAAATGCCCGAGGCCCAGAAACGCGGATCCTCTTTCATACCGGGAATGCCTTTGCGCGCGGCCATGGCATTCTGCGCCCGTTCGCCCAGCTCACCATAGACGGTGGAGATGTTGACCCCCACCTTTTCAAACACCCGGCCGCCGCGCATCACACTCATCAGACCGCCACCTGCGTCTGAACCGTCTGACGAGGCGCGTTTGGTCTCTGTCACCTCGAAACGGCCCGCAGGCTGATCCGCGAAGGGGCCGGTGGTCTGGCTGTCCTCCAGCGCCTCAAAGGCGGCAACAATCTCATCACGCAGCTGGCGGAACCACTGGCTGGCGCGTTGTTTTTCCTGTGCAAACTCTTCAGTCATCGGGGCCTCATATCTCACTTGGTCCCGGTCTAACACTGCACCGCTACGGCGGAAAGCGCCCAGATTGGCGCAGGTCATCCCGAAGGATGGATGGAGGTTAGTGCGCCGGTGCGGTGACCGGGTCCATCAGGGTGCGGCCGCCGTCCACGGTCATGATCTGACCGGTCATAAAGCCCGAGGCGTCCGAGGCCAGGAACTGTGCCGCTTCGGCCAGTTCGGTGGGGGCGGCGATCCGGCCCAGCGGGGTGCGCGCCTCAATCTCATCGCGGAACTCACCATGTTCGCGCAGGGTCTCTTTCAGGCTGTTCGACATGACAGACCCAAAGGCCAGACCGTTGACCCGGATCCGGTTGGGCGCAAGGGCCACAGCCAGGGAGCGGGTCATCTGATCCAAAGCGGCCGTGCTGACCGAATAGGCCAACAGGTCCGGCGAGGTGCGGCGTGAGGCGATGCAGGAGATGTTGACGATGGTGCCAAGGATGCCCTCCTCCTCCTCAGCGCCCTGTTTGATCATGCGTTTAGCCACCAGTTGCGACAGTTTCAGCGACGTGAGCAGGTTCTGCTGCAGCATGATCTCCATCGCGTCATCCCCGTTCAGCGGGTCGGCGGCGATGATCTGGCGTGAGGCGTTGACCAGAATGTCGACGCTGTCAAAGGCGTCCAGCGTGGCCGAGAGCAGGTTCGCCAGGGTCAGTTTCTCACGCAGATCGCCGGCAAAGTAGCGGTGCGGATTGCCTTCCTCATTCGGGCCCAACTCGCGGATCAGATTTTCTTCGTCCATATCGGCGAAGATCACATTGGCACCTTTATCGAGGAAATGGCGGCCAATAGCCAAACCGATGCCGTTGGCACCACCGGTGACGATGGCGGTTTTACCGGAAATCGCAAATGACATGGGTTTCTCCTGCGGGGCCGCGGGGTCAGCCGGCGGCGATTTGGTGACGCGTTGTGTTAACGACCCGAGCGGCGGCGCCGCGCAGCGTGAAGAACCTTGAACCGATTATCTCCGCCAATTTCTTCCACATCCAGAAAGAGTTCGGCAAGAGATGTTTCATAAGGCAATTGGCGGTTTGCCACCAGCCACAGCTGGCCGGACTGCGCAAGATTTCGCGCAGCATTTGCGATAAATGCTTGACCTAATTGAGGTTCCGCAGCGCGACCGGTGTGAAACGGCGGGTTCATGATGACCCCATCCAACAGCCGGTCCGAGCGCCATTTGGTGGCATCCGCCCAGTGAAAAGCGGCGCGATCATCGCTTAGATTGGCCTTGGCGCAGGTCAGACTCGCATGGTCTGATTCTACCAAAGAGAGCGTTTTGACGCTGTCCCGGGTCAAGAGATTGCGCGACAGGTAGCCCCAACCGGCGCCCAGATCAGCCAGATGTTTGCCCAGCTTCTGCGGCAGCACATCCACCAAAAGGCGGGAGGCAGGATCGATACCGTCAGCGGAAAACACCCCCGGTGCGGTCACAAACCCCTCTTCGATTTCCTGTTTTGCGGGGGCCTGCCAATCCGCCAGATCTGCGGCACCCAGCCCGGTGGCCCAGAACAGTTTGCCATGGGCTTTGGACAGGACATTGGCCACCTCACCGCGTTTGCGCATCTCTTTCAGGAGCGAGTCGACGCCATCGGTTTTCTGACCATCCACCACCACAGTGGCTACGCCCAGACCTACGGCCTCGGCAATCATGGCTTTGGCCAGTTTCTTGGCGCGGGGAAGAAAGACGATAGCGGTGTCAAAGGATCCATCGGCCCCTGTCGCCACCTCCCAGCCCTGCGCGCTCAGCGTATCCACATCCGGTTTATAGCCGGTGATCAACTGGCAGCGCTCTTTCGGCAGATCGCGCAGATCCAGATCACTTCGGGCGCCAAACACAACGATGCGGCCAGACGAAATATCCAGCCCACCGCCATCAAGGGCGAGGGACAAACGCGGGTGGCTCATGTCAGGACCTACATGCGTGAACCGGGGCGGTTCACTCCTTTTCCATGGTGCATTGCAGCGGATGCTGATGGCGACGGGCAAAATCCATCACCTGCGTCACCTTGGTTTCTGCAATCTCGTGGCTGAAGACGCCCACAACAGCGACGCCTTTCTTATGCACGGTCAGCATGATCTCAAACGCCTGACTGTGGGTCATGCCAAAGAAGCGCTCAAGGATGTGCACCACAAACTCCATCGGAGTGTAGTCATCATTGAGCAACATCACCTTGTAGAGTGGCGGGCGCTTGGTCTTCGGCTTGGTCTGCAGAGCGACAGAGCTGTCGCCGCCGAAGTCATCATCATTGTCGGATGTCATCACAGTTGTCATCACGGCACAGTCAATCATAAGAAGGGTCTTCGGTTTGAGGCTACTACGCTTTGAACGGTCTATATAACCTGTGTTGTAGGTTAGAAAAGAGGTCAGCAGCGCGCAGACCCGCAACTGATATGAAATTGGGGGTGAATTTTGGCACAGAAACTCACAACAATTGGTTTCGATGCCGATGACACGCTTTGGCACAACGAAAGGTTCTTTCGGATCACGCAGGAGCGATTCGCCGATTTGCTGCGCGATCATGCCGACCCTGATCACCTGAGTGACCGGCTGCTGGCGGCTGAACGGCGCAATCTGGGGCACTACGGGTTCGGCGTGAAGGGCTTTGTGTTGTCGATGATCGAAACCGCGCTGGAGGTCACCGAAAACCGGGTGCCGGGCGCAGTGCTGCGCGAGTTGATCGATGCCGGCCAAGAGATGTTGCAGCACCCGATTGAGCTGTTGCCGCACGCACAAGAGGCGGTGGAGGCCATCGCCGACAGCCACCGCGTCTTGCTGATCACCAAGGGCGATCTGATCGATCAGGAGCGCAAGCTGGCGCAATCAGGCCTTGGCGATCTGTTTGATGGGGTGGAGATTGTCAGCGACAAAACCCCTGAGGTCTACGCCCGGATCTTTGCCGATCATGGCGACGGCGCGATGCGGGGGCTGATGGCAGGCAATTCGATGAAGTCCGATGTTGTGCCGATGGTCGATGCTGGCGGCTGGGGGGTCTACGTGCCCCATGGGGAGGTCTGGGAGTTCGAAAAAGCCCCGGCGCCCGAAACAGCGCCTAAATATGAGGCATTGGACCATCTGGGGCAGCTTGTTTCGCTAATCGATCGGATCGAACAGGGCTAATCCCTTTACATTCTCACATTCGGCCGCAATTCTCAAAAATGAGATAATCAACCGGAATTGAGACATGGACAGCTTGCTCGCTCAACATTTAACCCGCCTCAGGGCCGAGTCCGGATGGTCGCTGGACCAATTGGCGCAGGAAACCGGGGTCAGCCGGGCCACATTGGCGCGGGTGGAAAAGGCACAGGTCAGCCCGACAACAGACACCCTGGCCAAGCTGTGCCGGGCTTACGGCACCTCAATGTCGCGCTTGCTGGCGCTGGTCGAAGATCAGGCCCCGGCGGTGATCCCAGCAGATGGTCGCAAGTCCTGGCGGGATGGCGACACTGGCTTCACGCGCAGTGTCATTTCTCCCCCCGGTGCGGATCTGGCGGGGGAATGGCTGGACTGCCAGCTGCCAGCGGGGCAGTGCATCACCTATGACGCGCCGCCACGGGCTGGCTTGGAACATCACCTGTTGCTGCTCAGCGGTCAGCTGACGGTGAGCGTTGAAGGCAAAGCACATAGCCTCAGCCCCGGCGATTGCCTGCGCTACCGGCTTTACGGCGCGACCCGATTTGAGACAGGCGCGAGCGCCGCCCATTACCACCTTTTTCTGCTGTGAGAGTATCCGATGATAACTGAATGGAGCACCCATGACATGGCGCAGCGGCTGGACGATCTGGCCGAAATTCTGCACGCCTGTGTGGCCGATGGCGCCAGCGTCGGCTTTATTCTGCCCCATACACAGGCGGAGGCGAAAACCTTCTGGCAGGGGCTGTTGCCAGAGGTCGAGGGCGGCGCGCGGCGTCTGTACGTAGCGCTGGATCAGGGCCAGCCCGCCGGGGTGGTGACGCTGATCACGGCGATGCCCGGCAACCAGCCGCATCGCGGTGAAGTCTCCAAACTTCTGGTGCATCCCGGACACCGCCGCAAGGGTCTGGCCCGGCAGCTGATGCAACATCTTGAGGCTGAGGCGCGCCGGATTGGCAAGGGGCTGCTAACGCTGGACACCCGCACGGGCGACGCGGCGGAGCCGTTGTATAGCGCGCTGGGATTTCAGACCGCCGGGGTCATTCCCGGCTACTGCCTGGATGTGCGCGGGGAACGTTACGATTCGACCACTTACATGTTCAAACGGCTGGATTAGGCCCTGATCGGCGGCATACCCGCCGCCTGACCCGGCCATTTTCTGCACCGTATATCCCCGGTAAATCCCCGGAAAATCCCCAGTCTGGCCCCTGCCCTACCCGCAGCCACAAGATCTACCCCAAAGGGTGCCGGGCAGGCGTTTACATACCAAAGCGGTATCATTGCACGCTTTATTCGACGCCAGGCCTGTGCTAGATTTGGTGCAACAATAATTGAGGCCAGACCGGAAAACCGGCGGCACTGAGGCAGACATGGCAGTGATCGAAACCCTCCGACAGGGGCGGCGTGCTTTTTGTGGCATGCTGATTCTCTCCTTTCTTTGCATCTTCGCAGCCCTTCCGCAGGGTGCGCAGGCCGCGCCCTATGCGGCGATGGTGATCGATGCCCGTGACGGGCGTGTGATCCATACGCGCAATGCCGATACCCGGCTGCATCCGGCCTCGCTGACCAAAATGATGACGCTCTACATCGCCTTTGAGGCGGTTGAGAACGGCGAAATCTCGCTGGACACAAAGGTGCGCATTTCCTCAAAGGCAGCGGCAGAACCGCCGTCCAAGCTGGGGCTGGTGGCCGGTCAGCGCATCAAACTGCGCTATCTGATCCGTGCGGCGGCTGTGAAATCCGCCAATGATGCGGCAACCGCCATCGGCGAAGCGATTTCGGGGTCCGAGGCGGCCTTTGCCCGCCGGATGAACCGCACTGCCAAAGCGCTGGGGATGAGCCGCACCACCTTCAAGAACGCCCATGGCCTGACCGAGAAAGGCCATATGTCCACCGCCCGCGATATGACCACGCTGGGGCGGCATATCTTTTATGACTACCCCGACTACTACAATCTGTTCTCCCGTCGTTCGACCCATGCCGGGATCAAGACGGTGAACAACACCAACCGCCGCCTGCTGGCCAACTATCGTGGCGCCGATGGGATCAAAACCGGTTACACCCGCGCGGCGGGCTTTAACCTTGTGGCCTCGGCCGAGCGGGGCAGTGAACGTATCATCGCCACGGTGTTTGGCGGACGCTCCACCGCCACCCGCAACGCCCGGGTGGCCGAGCTGTTGGATATGGGTTTCCAAAAGTCCAAGACCCGCGTCGCGGTGCGCAAACCCGCGCGCCCCGTCTATAGCGCGGAACCCGGCACTGGTAAGATCATTCGCACGGTCACCACCGTCAAACGTAGCCTGAGGCCGGTGGCCCGCCCCGGATCTGGCACAGGATCTGATACGGAGAAGGCGAAAGATCCAGTGTTGCTGGCGCTGGGGGATGAGATCAACAAAGCCGTCGCCGAAGCCAATAGCACAAAACGCCCGAAAGCGCGGATGGAGGCCAAGGATGTGGTTCTGGCCAGCACCGACCCCACCGCCAGCCTGGCCGCTGCGGTGGAAGAGACGGAAACAACCGATGACGGACAGGAGGTGGTCAGCCGCCTGTCGACCTCTGGCGGCAATCACTGGGGCATCAACGTTGGCCGTTTCCCCAGCCGCTATGCGGCGGAACGGATGCTGCTGAAAACCGCGCTGACCGAGATGAGCACGCTGGATGGATCGCTGCGCAAAGTGGTGAAACGCAAAAGCGGCTTTGACGCCCAATTCATGGGCATGCCGCGCGAAAAAGCCGATCTGGCCTGCCGCCGCCTGCAGGCCCGCCAGGTGACCTGTTTCATGGTTGGGCCGGGCTGAGGCCCTCCCCCCTCACGTTAAACCTGCCTGACCAACTGAAATCGCAACGCAACGCTGCGATACCTATTTCAGTGCCAGACGGTGACTTGAGGCCTTCCATCAAGTTGAAGCTGAATGCCCTCCCCATCGTCGACAAACGCGGCCTCGACAATCGTTAGGTTCGCGCCATTGGTGCCCTTCCTCAGACGCCCCGAGAGGTCAAAATGTAACGCATACCGGCCCTCGAGGAAGCCCCTATAGTCCCCCGCGTCCAAAAGAAGATATTGAAAACGGTTAGAAAAATTTACCAAGGCAAAGAACCATTCTTGGTTCAACGTAAGGTTTGCGTCATCCGCATAGACGGGATCCACCTGCCCCCAAACTTTTGAATATTGAAACTGCCAAGTTTCTGGATCGTTTTGACTGGCCGCGCGGATTTTGTCCGCTTCACTACGCCTCCAGACGATCACCCAATGGCTGTTCATTCGAACAATCTCCGGCTCACCCGGGGTGAAATCTGAAACTTTGATGACCGGTCGGCTGGCCGCGTGACGTGCGCTTACATCAGCGGACGGAAGGCCCGCGCGCGCAAGGAAAGCGACGCCCAAGATGAGTGAAAGAACCACCGCCGCCGCGGTCAGGATGTATAGAGTGTCCGGACGTTGCATTCTGACAGCAGGAATGATCCCCAAATCATCTCATAAAAACTAAATCAAACGTTCGGCAACACGCAGAGGTGCCGCACAAACAGATAGAAGTCAGCTATGCGCCACCTGTCAACGGACCATGCGCCGCAGGTCACATGCCGCGGGGTTGCTTGTTCAGCCAATCGCGTCAGCTTTTCGGCTTGTCGTCATATTCGGTGTTGAGGATCCGCTGGCTGTTGCCGTCGGGATCATCATATTGGTTGCTGCGCACCGTGTAGACAAAGGCCGCCAGCCCCACGCCGCCCAAAAACAGTGAGATCGGGATCAGATAGGCGAGGATTTCCATAGTGTGTTCCTTTAGATGCGCCGCGACGGGCCGCCCGGGGGCCGTCAGCGCAGCCGCAACGCGTTCAGCGACACTGTAATTGAGCTGGTCGACATCGCCAAGGCCGCCACCAGAGGGGTGGCAAGGCCGATGACAGCGATCGGCACAGCGATAACGTTGTACAGCGTCGCGATTTGAAAGTTCTCGCGGATACGTTTGGTGGCGGACTGCGCCGTGTCCAAAGCATCTGCAATCGGTGTGAGGTCGCCCCCGAGCAGCACGATGTCTGAGGCCACGCGGGCCGCATCCAGCGCTGACGCGGGGGAGATGGAGACATGTGCGGCGCTCAGCGCGGCGGTGTCGTTCAGGCCATCGCCCACCATCAGCACCTTTTTGCCCTGCTGGGTCATGTGATCGATACGGGCGGCTTTGTCGGCGGGCAGCGACTCGGCCATCCAGTGCTGGATACCCAGACGATCTGCCAGGGCCTCAACCGCGCCGGAGGTGTCACCGGACATCAGGAGGACCTCCTTGCCCGCGGCCTGCAGATCGCGCACCGCCTCCGCAGCCCCGGCGCGCAGCCGATCGGTGAAGGTGAAGGGCACGGGCGCCTGCCCCTCAATCGCCAGCCACGCCACGGTCATGGCATTGCTGATCGTCCCATTGGGCGCGCCAACCCAGGCGCCGCGCCCCAGACGGACCTGTTTGTTGCCCCAGCGGGCCTCAGCCCCGTAGCCCGGAACCTCGCGCAGGTCGGTCAGGGCGGCAGGCTCCACCCCGGCGGCGCGGGCGGCGGCGGAGAGGGATTGTGACAGCGGGTGGGCGGAGCCTTCGGCAAGGCCAAGCGCCACCTGAAGGGCGGTTGCGTCGTGGTCGCCAAGGTTCGTCAGTTCAGGGGTGCCTGCGGTCAGCGTGCCGGTTTTGTCAAAGACCACCATGTCGACCTGCGCCAGACGTTCCAGGGCTGTGGAATCCTTGATCAGCATCCCCTTGCGGAACAGCCGACCCGAGGCCGCGGTGGTCACCGCGGGCACTGCAAGACCCAGCGCACAGGGGCAGGTGATGATCAAAACCGCCGCCGCGATGTTGAGCGAGGTGCGCATGTCACCGGAGTAGATCAGCCAGCCCAGGAAGCTGAGCGCAGACAGGATATGAACCCCCGGCGCGTAAAGCTTGGCCGCACTGTCCGCCAGCGAGGTGTAGCGTGATCGACCGGATTCAGCGATGGCCACCAGTTCCGCCATCTGATGCAGCGAGGTGTCCTTGCCCACGGCGGTGGCGCGCAGTGTCAGCGGGCCGGTCAGGTTGACCTCACCGGTTGAAACCGTCTGGCCCGCGGTGGCAAAGACCGGCAGCGTTTCCCCGGTCAACAGGGAGCGGTCAATTTCAGAGGTGCCCTGGGCAATCTCACCGTCGACCGGCATCCGGCCGCCCGGGCGCACAAGGACCAGATCGCCCACCTGCACCTCAGAGACGGCAACCTGATGTTCCTGGCCGTCGCGCAGCAGGGCGGCGCGCGGCACCTCCAGCGCGGCCAGTTCTTCGGCGGCAGATCGGGCCACCGCACGGGTGCGGTGATCCAGATAACGGCCCGCCAGCAGGAAGAAGACCAGCGTCAGAGCAGCGTCAAAGTAAGCGTGTTCGCCCGAAAGCGAGGTTTCCCAGAGCGAGGTTGCCACCGCCAGCACGATGGCCAGCACAATCGGCACATCCATGTTCAGCCGCCGCGCCCGCAGCGCGGCAAAGGCATTGCGGAAAAACGGCTGGCCGGAAAAGACGATAGTGGGCAAGGCAATCGCGGCTGAGATCCAGTGGAACAGATCGCGGGTTGCATCCTCCGCCCCCGACCAGACCGAAACCGACAGCAGCATCACATTCATCGAGGCAAAGCCCGCCACCGCTAGGCGCATCAGCAGTTCCCGCCCGGCCTTATCGGTTTCGGTTGCGCTCAGCGCGCCGGCGTCCAGTTCATGCGCTTCGTAGCCCACGCCCTCCAGCGCGGTGATCAGCGGGGTGGCGTCTACCTCGGGATCAGCCTCCACCAAAGCCCGTTTCAGGGTCAGGTTGACCCGCGCCGAATGCACCCCAGGCACCGCTGCCAATGCTTTTTCCACCGTGGAAATACAGGCCGCACAATGCACGGCAGGAACCGAAAGGGCCAAACGCGCCTCTTTCGGGGCGGCGCTGGCGGCAATCGCTTCGGCGGAGGGGGCAGCAACACAGGCCGGGCAAGCGGCCACTTGAGGGCGGAGGGCTTCGGTCATTGGTTTACCTGATCACATCCAGAATAACGCGCTGCACAAATTCGGTGCCGTCCTGCCCCGTGGCCTTCATGCGAATGTTCCAGTTGCCATCATCGATGTCCAATCTGGCGACATAGGCGGTGCCATCAAACACAAGGTTTGGCTCAAGGTCATCGGCCACATGGGTGGCCCGGCCCAATGTTGCCTCCAGTTCAGCCACCTCAACCGGGGCACCATCCGCGCCGGTGATGGTCAGGCGCAGCTGACCCGCCTCATGGGTGCCGGCGACAGTCCATCCCAGCGCCTCTTGCGCGGCTTTGCGTTCATCAAAGTGCTGCGATGCCACGTAGCTGTTTTTCACCTCAAGGCCGGGAAACGTGCTGACGGCGTTGAAGGCAAGTGTCAGGTTCACCGCAATGATGGTCCCGAAGGCGACGACAAAAATGAGCAAGACATGTTTGCCGGTCAGTTCCTTGGCCATGTCAGTTTCCTTTTCCGTTAAAGAGTGTGTCTTTGTAAGCGCGATCGCCGTTGCTGATATCTTCAACCCAGATCCGCAGATCCATGCGTTCGCTCAGCGCTGGCTCTGACCCTTTGGGGGCCACCACATAGACCCGTTGCAGGCTCATGGTGTCGGCTGGCACGTCCACTGTATCATAAGGGGTGCCTTCCAGCTGCAGGCGCAGCGTCGGGTGCCCCTTGATCGAGATCTTGAAGGGTCGGTCATCACCGTTTTTGTTGCGCAGGCGCACATCATAGGTGTTGCGGATCGAGCCATCCGAGAGGGTCACGTAAACCGGGTTACGCACCGGGGCGACGGTCAGTTCGATGTCAGCGCGGATGAACAGCGCCACCACCAGCGCGACGCCAACCAGCGACCACAGCGTGGTGTAGAGGATGGTGCGCGGGCGGAAGATGTGCTTCCACACCGATTTCGGTTCTTTCCCGGCCTGTTCGGCGGTTTCATCAGTCAGCGCCAGATAGTCGACCAACCCCCGGGGCTTGCCGATCTTTTCCATCACGTCATCGCAGGCATCGATGCAGAGGCCGCAGGTGATGCATTCCATCTGCTGACCATCGCGGATGTCGATCCCCATCGGGCAGACGTTCACGCAGGCCATACAGTCGATACAGTCGCCCTGTGGCGCCGCGGCTTCAGCGATGACAGGGGCATCACTGGCCGCAGCCGCGGCGACGGGTTTCGTTTTCTTATGTGGTTTCAGCTTGCCCCGGGGTTCACCGCGCCAGTGGCGGTAGCCGATGGTCAGCGTGTCCTCATCCATCATCGCCGCTTGAATACGCGGCCAGGGGCAGGCGTAGATACAGATCTGTTCGCGCGCGATGCCACCAAAGAAGAAGGTGGTCGCCGTCAGGATCAGCATAGTGGAATAGGCAATGGGGTGGGCATTCAGCGTCACCAGATCCACCGCCAGCTGCGGCGCATCGGTGAAATAGAAGACCCAAGCGCCCCCGGTCGCCAAAGCGATCAGAATCCACAGCACAAATTTGGTCAGCCGCAGACGCAGCTTACGTGCGTCCCATTTTTTCTGCCGGTGCAAACGCAGGCGGGCGTTTCGATCCCCCTCAACCCAGCGTTCGACCAGAATAAAAAGATCGGTCCAGACGGTTTGTGGACAGGCATAGCCGCACCAGACCCGCCCCAGCGCGGAGGTGAACAGGAACAGCCCCAAGCCGGCCATCACCAATAGCCCGGCAACGAAGTAGAACTCATGCGGCCAGATTTCGATCCAGAAGAAGTAGAATCGGCGGTTCGCCAGATCCACAAGCACGGCCTGGTCCGGCAAATTCACGCCGCGATCCCAGCGGATCCATGGGGTTAAGTAGTAGATGCCCAGGGTGATCGCCATGATCACCCACTTCATGTTGCGGAATTTCCCGCTTACGCGGCGCGGAAATACGGGCTCGCGGGCGGCATAAAGGTTTTGCGGGGCATCTGGTTGGCTTTGCGACACGGACTCGCTCCGTTGGCTATGACATTTGGACCCTTCTCACAGGGTTGCACCTAAGGTGACTTTGACCTGAATCAAACTCACATCTTCAATTCATCTATTGGCCGCTTTGTCGCACCATCCAGCGGGCGAATGTTTTCAGCGGCTTGCGTTGCACGCCCGGGCGCGTGACCATGTAATAGCCTGTGCCTTCGGGCTCTTCGAAGATCACCTGCAGCCGGCCCGCCTTAATATCAGGGGCGATCAAGGGACGGGCGGCAACGCCGATCCCCTGGCCCAGTCGCAGCGCTTCCAGCATCAGGTTACCGGGCATCGAGGAAATGCCAAAGGCGGGATCGCTGCTGACCCCCTGTTTGCGCAGCCAACTGCTGCATTCATGGGTGCCCAGTTCCTGCAGCCAGGGCAGTTCCAGCAGATCCTCAGGCCGCAGATCGTTTTTCTTGGGCACCAGATGCGGCGCGGCGACCAAAACAATCGGCGCTGCCACGATCAGTTTCACATCCAGCCCCGGCCAATGCCCATCACCATGGCGAATCGCCACATCGATGCCGCCGGGTTCCAGCTGTTTCACCTCAGCGCTAGGATCGATCATCAGTGAGACCTCAGGGTGTTTGGTGCGGAAGTCAGCCAGACGGGGCATCAGCCAGTTTGCGGCAAAGGACGGGGTGACGGAGATCTGCACCGGGCGCGCGGCCTCGCCCCCGGTCAGAACCTCAACCACACGCAGCATCTCGCCAAAGCCGCGTTCAATTGCCCGGGCCAATTGCAGCCCCTCTTCGGTCAGAGAGGTTTTGCGGGCGCGGCGGTCCAAAAGGGTCACACCCAAATGCGCCTCAAGCGATTTGATTTGCTGTGAAATTGCCGCGTGGCTGACGTTCAGCGACTGACCGGCCGCCGCCATATTGCCCGCCTCGTGAAACGCCAGAAAGGCACGCAGTGCTGTCAGGGGCGGCAGGGAACGCCAATCCATTTGTAACCTCAGCTTACATATCAAAAATCAGACCAGAGTCGTCATGACCAACAATAAAACGCAAAAAGACAAAAGAAACCCCGTGATGGAGACAAGGTCATGTTGAATATTTTTGCACATAGCTTTCTGACTGCAACCCGGCAGGACCAGCCTGTCCAGGATCCCCGGGCAGAGGAAAAACCGAAACTGCGCGTGCCGCGCCAGTCCTGCTGCGCCTTTGACAGCGCCCGTGGCATGGTCAAGATCCGCCAACTGTAATCCCTGCCCTACGACTCCCCGGAGGGCAAAACTAACAAGAGGTCCCGGCAGAACGCCGAGACCTCTTGTCTTTTTAAAGGATCGCAACACTTGTTACCAAATAAGCGGCACCGGCCTTCCAGGAAACGCGCGAACAGGACGGAAGGGCCGGTGCCAGCCCCTAGGGCGTCGGGAAACGCCCCGGGGTATCTCAGGTGTTACTGACCACCACCACGGGTGTGGACAAAGGTGGACACCGCGCGGATCTCCGCCTCAGACAGGCGGGTGTTCCAGGCCGGCATTGCACCGTAACGGGCGTAATAGACCGACTCGCGGATGGCGTCGTAACTGTCACCATAAAGCCAAATTGCATCAGCCAGATTCGGCGCGCCTTGATCTATGTCACCTTTTCCTTCGTCACCGTGACAGGCGGCGCAGTTTTCTTCGTAAACCACGGCACCGGCCTCAACGAGGGTGGCATCCTGTGCGTCACCCGAAAGCGACATCACGAAATTGACCACTTCATCGATCTGACCATCCTCCAGCAGCTCATCGCGGCCAAATGCGGGCATTTCCGACTGGCGAAGATAGTCTTCGTCGGTGGGCTGACGGACGCCGACAGTGATGGTGGTGTGGATCGATTCGATATCCCCACCCCAAAGCCAATCGTCATCCACCAGGTTCGGGTAGCCAACGGCGCCCGCTGCACCGGAACCGTGACACTGGGCACACCAGGTCTTGAACACCGCCGCACCGGCCGAGTTTGCGTAGCCCAGCAGCTCTGCATCATCGGCAATCGCGGTCAGCTCAACCGAGGCCAGCTTGTCGTTCATGGGGGCCTGTTTGGCCTCAAATTCCGCGATGTCAGCCGCAACTTCGGCGCGGGTTGAGAAGCCGAGGAAACCCTGGGTGGCGCCGTTGATCAGCGGCCATGCAGGATAGGCGGCCACATAGTAGAGGCCCCAGACGATGGTGGCGTAGAAGGTCCACAGCCACCAGCGCGGCAATGGGGTGTTCAGCTCTTCGATGCCGTCCCAGGAATGGCCTGTGGTGCCGACGTCGTTATTTTGCGTAGGTTTTTTAGCCATGTTTCACGCCTCCTTGGCGTCGCCGCTTTTGGCGGCGGGCTTATCTTCGTGCCGGAAGGGAATGTCAGCGACTTTGTCGTAGGTCTTGGTGCTTCCGGGGCGCATCACAAACACGATGACCCCCATGAAGAACGTAAACAGTGCCAGCAACATCCAGCTGTCCGCGAACTCTCTGAGCAGGGAATAGGTTTCCATATTCGCGCCCTCCTTTAGCGGCTTGCGTCCGGGGTAAAGGTTGAGAAATCAACCAAGGTCCCCAGCATCTGCAGGTAAGCGATCATCGCATCCGCTTCGGTCAGTTCAGGCTGACCGTCGAAGTTGCGCACCTGAACCGAGTCTTCGCCGTAGCGTTCCAGCAGACCGTCATAGTCGCTGTCAGGATCGGCCTGCGCGGCAAAGTCCGCCTGCGCATTTGCGATCATGTCATCGGTGTAGGGCACGCCCACGATGCGATGTGCGTTCAGCAGCTCATCGATGTATTTGCCGTCAATCCGGGTCTTCTCCAGGAAGCCGTATTTGGGCATCACCGATTCCGGCACCACCGACTGCGGATCGCGCAGGTGGTCTGCCTGCCACTCATCCGAGTAGCGACCACCAACACGGGCCAGATCCGGACCGGTCCGCTTGGACCCCCACTGGTGCGGGTGGTCGTATTTCGACTCCGCCGCCAGCGAGTAAGGACCGTACCGTTCCACTTCGTCACGCATCGGGCGGATCATCTGACTGTGGCAGACGTAGCAGCCTTCGCGCATGTAGATGTCACGGCCAGCCAGTTCGAGTGGGGTGTAGGGGCGCATGCCCTCTACATCCTCAATCGTGTTTTCCAGCCAGAACAGTGGTGCGATTTGAACGATGCCGCCGATGGTCACCACCAGGAAGGCAAAGATTGCCAGAAGGGTGACGTTTTTCTCGAGGATCGCGTGTTTGTCTAGAATTGCCATCTGTCCGGCCCTCCTTATTCAGCCGGAACTGCGGCGGCGCCTTGGGCCTCAGAGGCCGGGGCACGTTTTGCAGTCATCCAGAGGTTGTAGCACATGACCAGGGAACCCGCGAGGAACAGAACCCCGCCCAGTCCGCGGACCACATACATTGGGAACTTGGCGCTTACGGTGTCGGCGAACGAGTTCACCAGGAAGCCGTTGGCATCCACTTCACGCCACATCAGGCCTTCCATGATACCGGTCACCCACATCGAGGCCGCATAGAGAATGATGCCGATGGTGGCGAGCCAGAAGTGCCAGGACACCAAGCTCAGGCTATAGAGACGTTCTTTGTTCCACAGCTTGGGCATCAGGAAGTAGAGCGCACCAAAGGTGATCATACCGTTCCACCCCAGCGCACCGGAGTGCACGTGACCAATGGTCCAGTCGGTGTAGTGGCTGAGCGAGTTCACAGCGCGAATCGACATCATCGGACCTTCGAAGGTCGACATGCCGTAGAAGCCAAGCGAGATCACCATCATCCGCAGAACCGGATCGGTGCGCAGCTTGTCCCAGGCGCCTGACAGCGTCATCAGACCGTTGATCATGCCACCCCAGCTGGGCATCCACAGCACGATCGAGAACACCATGCCAAGGGTCGAAGCCCAATCCGGCAGTGCGGTGTAGTGCAGGTGGTGCGGACCGGCCCAGATATACAGGAAGATCAGCGCCCAGAAGTGGATGATCGACAGTTTGTAGGAATAGACCGGGCGTTCCGCCTGTTTCGGCACGAAGTAGTACATCATGCCCAGGAAGCCCGCGGTCAGGAAGAAGCCCACAGCGTTGTGGCCGTACCACCACTGCACCATCGCGTCCTGCACACCGGCAAAGACCTGCACCGATTTGGAGCCGAAGATCGAGACCGGGATCGCCAGGTTGTTGACGATATGCAGCATGGCCACGGTGATGATGAAGGCCAGGAAGAACCAGTTGGCCACATAGATGTGCGGTTCTTTCCGTTTCATGATCGTACCGGCGAAGACCAAGAGGTAGCAGACCCACACAATGGTCAGCCACAGGTCGATATGCCATTCCGGCTCAGCGTATTCCTTGGCGTTGGTTGCGCCCAGCAGGTAGCCGGTTGCCGCCATCAGGATGAACAGCTGGTAGCCCCAGAACACGAACCACGCCAAATTGCCGCCCCACAGCCGCGCGGCCGAGGTGCGTTGCACGATGTAGAACGAGGTGGCCAGCAGCGCGTTACCGCCAAAGGCAAAAATCACCGCTGAAGTGTGCAACGGGCGCAGGCGACCAAAGTTGGTGAAGCCCTGCATGAAATCCAAGTTAAGTGTTGGGAATGCCAGCTGGAAAGCGATGACCACACCCACCAGGAAGCCCACCACTCCCCAGAAAGCTGTAGCGATCACGCCGTAGCGGACCACGCCGTCCATGTATTCGCCTGACACGTCGGGGCCTGTCGGCTCATCCGTGCGACGTAGAATAAAGATAAAAGCCACAATCGCGAACAATGCTGCAATCAGCATGTTCACCGAGTAGGCCAAGTCCCGACCGTAGTTGGCCGCGATCAACGCACCGAGCGTTGCGAGACCAAGCGCGATCAGCTTGATATAGTTAACCATTTTGCGTCCCTTCGTCTCTGAACCCGCACGATTCGTTTCGCGTACGGGCGGTTCCAGACTGGCGGCTTAATGCGACCCTGGGCCTGTCACCGCCTTGATCTGCATCAAAATCCACCGTTCTCACGAGGCTCTGACACAAGAGGGTGTGAAATTGACACGTGTCAAAGTCACACATCAGTTGGGGCGTTAAATTCAGTTTCAGCCAGTCTGCTCAGGAGGAACTCGGAAATGGCCTTTAAAACACTATTTTCTGTGCTGACAGATCCGGCACAAATCCCCGGTCTTCTCGACCAAACCACCACAATTGCGCGAAAATATGACGCACATATTGAGGTGCTTGCACTTGGCGTAGATCGCACCCAAACAGGGTACCACTACGCCGGCACAAACGCTTTGGTCGTACAAGAAACCCTAACGCGCGCCCATGAAGAGGCCAAGTCTCTTGAAGACAGCGCCGACAAATATCTGGGCCTGCAGGATGTGCGCTGGGGTGTTGAAAGCGGTGTGTCGCAACTGGCCGACATTGGCCGGCACGTCGGGCTGCATGCCCGGTTCAGTGATCTGGCGGTTCTGGCCAAACCCTATGGCGAAGGGCTGGGTTTGGAACTGGAGGCGGTTGTTGAAGCAGCACTGTTTGATGGCGGCGTGCCGGTTCTGGTGATGCCAGAAGGCGTGCCCGCCCTGCCGACCCCGAAAACCGTTCTGGTTGCCTGGAACGAAAGCCCCGAGGCGCTGCGCACGGTGCGGGCGGCCCTGCCGATCCTGAAGCAGGCGGAGCGCGTCTGTGTGGTGGTGGTGGACCCACCGGCCCATGGGCCCAGCCGGTCCGATCCCGGTGGCATGCTGTCCCAGTTTCTGGCCCGTCACGACGTCAAAACCGAAATCGACGTGCTGTCGAAAACCCTGCCGCGGGTCTCTGACGTGATCCTGCGCCATGCGGGCGACATCAACTGCGATCTGGTGGTGATGGGGGCCTTTGGCCATTCGCGGTTCCGCGAAGCGATCCTTGGCGGTGCCACACGGGATATGCTGGAGCTGTCACCGCTGCCAGTCTTCATGGCGCATTAAAAGTTTTCGGAAAACGAAAATGGCGGGGCTTACCCCGCCATTTTTCATATGTGCATTTGAGGAATTAGGCGTGGATCAGGCGAAAACGCCACCGTCAGAATCATCCCCTGCCTCATCCATCAACCGGTCGAGATCCGGCACGGTCACATGACGTTTGCCTTCCAGTTGGATCACCCCGTCGCGCTTCAGCGCCGAGATCTGGCGGCTGACCGTTTCCAGCGTCAGGCCCAGATAATCCGCCATCGCTTCGCGGGTCAGCGGCAGGTCAAACACCACCTTGCCCTGCGCCGGGCGCAGGTGCAGCGTGGCGTCGCGCCTTGCGATGATCGACAGCAGGCTGGCGATTTTCTCGCGTGCGGTTTTGCGGCCCAGGACCAACATCCATTCACGCGCTGCATCCAGTTCATCCAGCGTCATTTCCAACAACCGCTGCGCGATGTGGGGCGTTTCCAACATCATCTTTTCAAACGGCTTTTTACGGAAACAGCACATCACCAAATCAGTGGTTGCGACCACGTCATAGGCCGAACCATCACGGCCCGGTCGACCAACAAAATCGCTGGGCAGCAACAGGCCAACCATCTGGGTGCGGCCGTCTTCCATCGTTTGGGTCAGGGTTGCGATGCCCGAGACAACCGAGCCGACGAAATCCATCGGATCCCCTGACCAGACAACGGTCTGGCCCGCCTCGAAGCTGCGGTAATATTTGATCTTATCCAGGTGTTCCAATTCGTCGGCATCACACCTGGCACAGACCGCCCGATGCCGAATCGGGCAGTCCGAGCAATCATGAAGGCTGGGGAGGGGAGTCTCTTTCAGCATCTATCCGTTCGCGCTTGATCTGGGTCAAAGAGGCTTTGACGCCGTTCTCTTAAACGCTAGGCCCATGGAAACGAAAACGCAACTTGCCAAACTGGGACTGTTTGACGCGAAAGTCCCGCGTTACACCTCTTATCCCACTGCCCCGCACTTCTCGACGGAAGTGAACGGTGGCGATTATGCCAGCTGGATCAGCGCCTTAGCGCCTGGTTCCAGCATTTCGCTCTATGTGCATGTGCCATTTTGCCGCCGGTTGTGCTGGTTCTGCGCCTGCCGCACCCAGGGTACGCAGAGTGAGTCGCCCGTGGCCGCCTATCTTGAGGTGCTGAAGGCTGAGCTGAAGATGCTGAAGCGTCAGCTGCCCGAAGGCATGACCCTGTCGCGGCTGCATTGGGGCGGTGGCACGCCGACGCTGCTGTCGCCTGAGATGATGAACGAGCTGGCGGGCGCAATTGCTGATGTGGCGCCTTTCGCGCCCAATGCCGAGTTCTCGGTTGAGATTGACCCGAATGAGATCGACGATGCGCGGCTCAAGGTCTTGGCCGCTGCGGGTATGAACCGTGCCTCCATTGGGGTGCAGGATTTTGACGATGAGATTCAGAAAACCATCGGCCGCATTCAGGGCTATGACATCACCCGCGACGCGGTAGAAGCGATCCGCAGCCACGGTGTCTACAGCCTGAACGCGGATATCCTGTTTGGCCTGCCGCATCAGAGCCAGGAACGGATCACTGAAAGCGTGCAGAAGCTGCTGTCGCTGGAACCGGATCGCGTGGCGCTTTACGGCTATGCCCACGTGCCCTGGATGGCCAAGCGGCAGCAGATGATCCCCTCGGACGCGCTGCCAACACCCGAAGAACGGCTGGAGCTGTTTGAGACGGCGCGTCGCTTGTTCCTCTGGGACAATTACGCTGAGATTGGCATCGACCATTTCGCCACCCAAGATGACGGGCTGACCATCGCGCAGAAGGCCGGGCGATTGCGGCGGAATTTCCAAGGCTACACCGATGACACATCAGATGTGTTGATCGGGGTTGGGGCCTCCTCAATTTCGCGGTTCCCGCAGGGCTACACGCAGAACGCCCCGGCCACCGGCGCCCATACCGGCGCGATCCGGGAGGGCCGTTTCTCGGTCACCAAGGGCCATCGGTTCACGCCCGAGGACAAACTGCGCAGCCGGATCATTGAGATGATCATGTGTGACTTCAAGGTCGACAGCGCCGAGCTGCAGGAAGGTTTTGACGTCCCTGCCGCGCAACTGCAGGTGATGCTGGATCAAGCTGACAGTGCCTTCCCAGGTATGCTGGACCGTCGCAACGGCGATCTGTTCATCCCCGAGGCGGCCCGCCCGCTGACCCGGATGATTGCACGCGCCTTTGACGCCTATGACCTGTCCAAAGCGGGCCATAGCTCAGCAATCTGAACTGGTTTGATATTTACAGTGATGCGGCGCCCGTCCCAACAATGTCGGGGCGGGCGTTTTTCGGTTCAGACCGTCGCGGCCAGCAGGGTCTTGGCGTAGTCGGTCTGCGGGTTGTTGAACAGGGCATCGGCCGGCCCGGCCTCCACCACATCGCCATGTTGCATCACAATCATCTTGTGGCTCATCGCCTGTACCACATGCAGGTCGTGGCTGATGAACAGATAGGCCAGCCCGTGTTTCTGCTGCAGGTCGCGCAGCAGATCAACGATCTGCACCTGTACCGTCATATCCAGCGCCGAAGTCGGCTCATCCAGCACCACAAGACGCGGGTTCAGGATCATCGCGCGCGCAATGGCGATCCGCTGGCGCTGGCCGCCGGAAAACTCATGTGGATAGCGGTCCATCGTGGCGGGATCGAGGCCCACCTCCTCCATCACCGCGGCCACTTTGGCACGCTGATCGCCCTTGCCGCCGCCATGAACCGATAGACCTTCGGCAATGATCTGGGCGCAGCTCATCCGGGGGGACAGGCTGCCAAAGGGGTCCTGAAAGACGATCTGCATGTCCTTGCGCAGCGCCCGCAACTCTTTGGTTGAGATGTTGCGAATATCGCGACCCTCAAAATTGATCCCGCCCTCCGAGGCGATCAAACGCATCACGGCAAGGGCCAATGTGGTTTTGCCGGACCCCGACTCCCCCACAACACCCAGCGTTTCGCCCGCGCGCAGGGCAAAGCTGGCGTCATTCACCGCTTTGATGTGGCCCACCGTGCGTTTGAAGAAGCCGCGTTGAATCGGGAACCAGATGCGCAGGCTGTCGGTGGTCAGGATGGTTTCTGCTCCCTCCGGAACCGGGGTGGGCACCCCGGCGGCGCGGGCGGACAGCAGCATCTGGGTGTATTCGTGTTGCGGATTGGCAAAGATCTCGGTGGTTGGCCCGGCCTCAACAATTTCGCCGTCTTTCATCACACAGACCTTATCGGCCAGTTTCTGCACGATCCCCAGATCATGGGTGATGAACAACAGCCCCATGTTTTCGCTTTCTTTCAGCTCAACCAACAGATCAAGGATCTGCGCCTGGATGGTCACATCCAAGGCTGTGGTAGGCTCATCGGCGATCAACACGTCGGGTTTGTTGGCCAGCGCCATGGCGATCATCACACGCTGGCGTTGGCCACCGGACAGCTGGTGCGGATAGGAGGTCAGGCGTTTTTCCGCGTCCCGGATGCCGACCTTATCCAGCAGCTCCAGCACCTGACCCCGTGCCTGATCAGCCGCGATGCCTTGGTGCAGCATCAGGGATTCGCTTAGCTGTTTTTCAATCGTGTGCAGCGGGTTGAGCGAGGTCATAGGCTCCTGAAAGATGAAGGAGATGTCATTGCCGCGCACGCGCTGCAACTCGGCCTCACTGGCGCCGATCATTTCGGTGCCTTCATAGGTGACCGATCCGCCCACTTCGGCGTTTTCGCCCAGCAGGGATACGGTGGACATCGCCGTCACCGATTTGCCCGAACCGCTTTCCCCGACCAATGCGACGGTTTCACCGCGGTCCACGGTGAAAGAAACCCCTTTCACCGCCCTGTTGACCTTGCCTTCCTGACGGAAGCTGACGGTCAGGTCTTTGACCTCAAGAATGCTCATTGGAAGGTTTTCCTTGGATCAAAGGCATCGCGCACACCTTCAAAGATGAACACGAGGAGCGACAGCATGATGGCGAAGACAAAGAAGGCGGTGAAGCCCAGCCAGGGCGCCTGCAGGTTCTGTTTCGCCTGCAGCGTCAATTCCCCCAGCGACGGCGCCGAGGAAGGCAGACCAAAACCAAGGAAGTCGAGCCCCGCCAGCGTTGCCAGCGTGCCTGTCACAATGAACGGCAGCAGCGTTACGGTGGCGACCATGGCGTTGGGCAGCATATGGCGGAACATGATAGTGATGTTGGACACGCCAAGCGCCTTGGCGGCGCGGACATATTCCAGATTTCGTGCGCGCAGGAACTCCGCCCGGACCACGCCCACCAGTCCGATCCAGCCAAAGAGAACGGTGATAAACACCAGCAGCCAGAAACTTCGCCCGATGATCGCAAACAGGATGATGATTACGTAGAGCGAGGGCGTGCCGCTCCAGATCTCAATGATCCGCTGAAAAATCAGATCGACCCAGCCGCCGAAATAGCCCTGCACCGCGCCGGCAATGATGCCGATGATGCTGGAAAGCGTGGTGACGATCAGCGCAAACAGGATCGACAGGCGGAAGCCATAGATCACCCGCGCCATCACATCGCGTTTGGTGTCATCAGTGCCCAGCCAGTTCTGCGCGTTCGGCGGCAGCGGCGCGGCGCCGGGACGGTCCACGGTGGACTGGTAGCTGTAGGGGATCAGCGGCCAGATCGACCAGCCTTTTTGCCAGCCTTCCGCGCTGTACTCCCCTGCGTTGATCTGTTCAATCACCCCTTCCGGATCGTCCCAGCAATCCTCCATCCCACCGGAGCGAATCAGGCATTTGACCTCAGGGTCGCTATAGACGGCCTCGGTCTGGAAATCGCCGCCGAAGGCGGTTTCGGGATAGAACTGGAAGACCGGGGTGAAATAATCGCCGCGGTAGTTCACCAGAATGGGTTTGTCGTTCGCCACCAGCTCGGCAAAGAGCGAGATCACAAACAGCACGCTGAAGACGATCAGCGACCAGTAGGCGCGGCGGTTGGCCTTGAAGTTGGACCAGCGGCGCTGGTTCAGCGGTGAGAGTGTCATACCAAATGCCATGGTCTCATCCCTCCCGCTTTTCAAAGTCGATGCGCGGATCAACCAACACATACATCAGATCGGAAATGATCCCGACCACCAGCCCGATCAGACCAAAAACAAAGAGGGTGCCAAAAACCACAGGGTAGTCGCGCGCCACGGCGGCCTCAAACCCCATGCGGCCCAACCCGTCGAGGCTGAAGAGCGTCTCAATAATCAGCGAGCCGCCGAAGAACACACCGATGAACACCGCCGGGAAGCCCGCAATCACGATCAGCATCGCATTGCGGAAGACATGGCCATAGAGCACCCGCGATTCACTGAGGCCCTTGGCGCGCGCGGTGACCACATATTGTTTCTTGATCTCATCAAGGAAGCTGTTCTTGGTCAGTAGGGTGAGCGTCGCGAAGGCCGAAATGGTGGACGCCACGACCGGCAGCGTGATGTGCCAGAAGTAATCGATGATCTTGCCGAACCAGCTGAGTTGTTCCCAATTGTCCGAGGTCAGCCCCCTGAGCGGGAAGATCTGCCAGTAGGAGCCACCGGCAAACAGCACCAGCAGGAGGATCGCAAAGAGGAAGCCCGGGATCGCATAGGCCACGATGATCAGGCCGGAAGTCCATGTATCAAAGCGGGAGCCATCCTTGACCGCCTTGCGGATGCCAAGTGGGATCGAGATGATATAAGCGATGACAGTGGACCACAGGCCCAGCGTGATCGACACCGGCATCTTTTCGATCACCAGATCCACCACCGAGATTGAGCGGAAGTAGCTTTCGCCGAAATCAAAGCGGATGTAGTTCCACATCATCGACAGGAAGCGTTCCAGCGGCGGCTTGTCAAAGCCGAACTCTTTCTCCAGCTCGGCGATGAATTCAGGCGGCAGGCCGCGGGCGCCCTGATAACGGTCATCGCCGCCCAGATCGCCACCCGCCACCTCAGAGCCTGAGCCATCGAAGCTTTCGAAGACGTTTCCTTCGCCCTGTGTCTGGGCGATGATCTGTTCGATCGGGCCACCGGGCACAAACTGCACCAGGGCAAAGTTGATGATCATGACCCCGATCAGCGTCGGGATCACCAAGAGCAAACGTCGGAGGATATAGGCGCCCATCGCCCCGTTACCTCAGCGCGCCAGCGGCTTTGAGCGCCTCGTGCTTTTCGGCGTTATACCACCAGAAATCCAACTCACCGCGGGCATAGGCCGGCAGCGGGGTCGGGTATTCATACATGTCGTAGTAGGCCACGGTGTGCACCGATTTGAACCACTGCGGCACCCAGAAGAGTTTCGCGCGCAGCACCCTATCCAGTGCGTGCACTGCGGTTTTCAGCTCGGCCTTGCTGGTGGCGGCAACCACCTCTTCGATCAGGGCATCAACGGCGGGATCGGCAACACCCATCAGGTTGCGCGAGCTTTCGTTGACGCCCTCAGACCCGAACCATTGCTTCAACCCGGTTGAGGGTTCCAGCGACATGCGGCCGTTGTGCGTGGTCATGTCAAAATCGTACTTGCGCTCACGTTCACTGGCCTGCGCCGGATCTACGCGGTTCAGGCTGGCATCGATGCCCAGACGTTTGAGGTTTTCAACATAGGGCAGTGTGATGCGATCAAAGGCTGGCGAATCGTCCAGGAACTCAATCGTCAGCACCTGACCGTCCTTGCGGCGCATGCCGTCATCACCGACGATCCAGCCGGCCTCATCCAGCAGTTTTGACGCTTTACGCAGGTTTTTGCGATCCACCTGACGGCTGCCAGAGACCGGCGGCATCACAACCTCATCGGTCAGGATCGATGCCTCAAGCAGCCCCTGATCGACCAATGGCTGCAACAGCGCCACTTCGGCAGCTGAAGGCACGCCGGTCGCCTGCAGATCCGAGTTACCCCAGAAACTGGTGACGCGGTCATAGAGACCATAAAACAGCGATTCATTGGACCATTCGAAGTTAAACATCAGCCCAACCGCTTCGCGGACACGACGATCCTGGAAGATGTCGCGGCGCAGGTTGAACACATAGCTTTGCATCAACGCAAGCGAGCCATCGGGCAACTCTTCCCGGTTCACATAGCCGTTGGTGATGCCGGGGAAGTTATAGCCCGTCGCCCAGGTTTTGGAGCTGTTTTCAGACCGGAAGGTATAGGCGCCTGCTTTGAAGGCCTCAAAAGCGGCAACGCTGTCACCAAAGTATTCGATCCGGATGCTGTCAAAGTTGTTGCGCCCCTTGTTCACCGCCAGATCGTTGCCCCAGTAGTCAGGGTTGCGCTTGTAGATGATGCGGCTGGGAATATCGTAGCTGTCCAGCTGATATGGGCCTGAGCCCATGATCGGTGTGACGTTTGCCTCATCGATCTTATAGCCGTTCTCTTCGATCCATTTCTGCGAAAAGGCAGGCATACTACCGGCCAACCCGATGCGATCACGTTCAGGACTGTCAGGTGCGAAGTGGAACTTCACTTTGTAGGTGTCCAGCACCTCAACCTCTTCGACAAAGGCGCCGAAGGCAGCGCGGAACGACGGCAGGCCGTCGGTCATGAACATATCAAAGGTGAACTTCAGATCGTGGCCGGTCCATGGTGTGCCGTCCGCCATGCTCACATCGTCGCGCAGGTTGAAGGTCACCCAATCGATTGATTCCGGATATTCCATCGTCGTGCAGAGAAGACAGTAAACACCGGTGGGATCATCCGCGTAGGAGGTCAGGACATCCTCATGGCCAATGTTTGACAAGGCACCGGCGTTGCCCTTGCGGGTGTAGAGGTTGAAGCTGTCGAAGGTGCCCAGCGTCCAGATCGAGATCTCACCGCCTTTGGGTGCTTCGGGGTTCACATAGCGCAGGTGATCGAAATCAGCGCCATATTCCAGCTCACCAAAGAAGTTGTAACCATGGCTGGTGATGATCTTTTCTTCAGCCCCCGCCTGCCCTGCCAGACCGAGCAGCGCCAAGGCGGTCAATCCACCCCCAAGCCAGTACAGCCCAGCAGAAGGTTCAGCCACGATTGCGTGCGTTTGGGCGCGCATTTTGGATGGTGCCATTGAAAGATCCTCCAGCTGTTGGAACGCGTTCTTCGCATCTCTTCGTTGATTAAAGCTAAATCGGCACGCCCATTACATCAAGCCACGCCTCACCCAATAGTGATTACATTCTAGCAAGATAGCCGATCAGGCGCGACCTGCGCACAAAGAAAAGGACCGCTGCCCGGTCGGGCAACGGTCCTTTCTGTAACAGGCCGCCGGTCAGACGGCGGACGCCAATGGCTTACTGCAGGCTCTGCAGATAGGCGATCAGGTTGGCGCGGTCGGTCTCTTTTTTCAGGCCCGAGAAGGACATTTTGGTGCCCGGCGCGAATTTTTTGGGGTTTTCAACAAAACCGTTCAGATTGTCGACAGTCCAAGTGTCAGCAACTGCCACCAGCTTGCCCGAATAGGCAAAGCCATCGGCCGCGGACACGGCGCGGTCTACGATCTGATAGAGGTGCGGACCGGTGCCGTTCGCACCATCGTCCAGTTTGTGGCAGGCCTTACATTTGCCAAAAACCTTGGCACCTTTGGCCACGTCAGCTTCTGCCAACAGGGTCGCGAAGTCAGGACCTTCTTCCTCGGCACCGCCGTGGCTGTCGTCAGCACCAGTGTCGATGACATAGGCCTGTGCGTGGTGATCACCATGACCGCCAACTTCGGTGTTATAGAGTGCCTCTGCCGCCCAGTTGCCAAGCAAGAAAACCAGCAGCGCACCACAGAATGCACCGACGGCTTTGGTAAGGGTCATAGTATCAAGCATGGGTCGCCCGTTTGTTACATGTGTTCAGAGGCGTATCTACCCGCTTCCCCTTGCCTTGCGCAAGGTATAGTTTCCGCGACCAAACGCCCTAAACGGGTCTATTTGACGGGGAAATATCAGCAATGACCAATCGTATCGCCTTTCAGGGAGAATTGGGCGCCTACTCACATGAGGCCTGCCACAACTGCTACCCCGAAATGGAGGCCCTGCCCTGCCGGACCTTTGAAGACGTGATCGCCGCCGTGCGCAACGGCGAGGCGGATCTGGCCATGCTGCCGATTGAGAATTCGACCTATGGTCGGGTTGCGGACATCCACCGTCTGCTGCCGGAAAGCGGGCTGCACATCATCGGGGAAACCTTTGTGCGGGTACGGATCGCGCTGATGGCGCATCAGGGTGTTGCCTTGGATGAGTTGGAGAAGGTGCAAGCCCATCTGGTGCTGCTGCCGCAATCGGCTAACTTCTTGCAAAAACACGGGATTCGCGGTGAAGCCGCAGCTGACAGCGCCGGTGCCGCCGCCGATCTGGCCAAATCCGATGAGCGCACCACCGGTGTGCTGGCATCGGAAATGGCGGCCAAGATCTACGGGCTGAATGTGCTGGCCAAAGACATCGAAGATCACGGCCACAACACCACCCGCTTTGTCATCATGTCACGTGAGCCAAACCACGCACGGCGGGGTGAGGCTGAGATGATCACCACCTTCGTCTTTGAGGTGCGCAACATCCCGGCTGCGCTATACAAGGCGATGGGCGGCTTTGCCACCAATGGCGTCAACATGACCAAGCTGGAAAGCTACATGAAAAACGGTTCCTTCACCGCGACTCAGTTCTATGCGGATATTGAGGGTCACCCGGATGACGCCAATGTGCAGCTGGCCTTAGATGAGCTGAGCTATTTCACCAATGAGCTGAAAATCGTCGGCGTCTACCCGGCGGCCCGCCCCCACCACGGGGCCTAATTCGTGATCATGGGGCAGTGCCGCCGGATGGCAGGCGCTGCCCATGCCCAGCCCCAGGATTAGTTCCATGCAGATTCGCCCGTTCCGCCAGGAGGATGCCGCAGCGCTTAGCCGAATCTTTCACCGGGCGGTTCAAGCCACGCCAGAGGGTGAATATTCTGCCGACCAGCGACAGGCCTGGAGCGCCGGGCCAATCCCGGCGGAGCGCTATCTGGCCCGCATTCAGGCTGGTGACCATCAAGTCTATGTCGCGGTTGATACCAATGATCACCCCACTGGCTTTGTCGAGCTTCAGCCGGACGGGCACATCGACTGTTTCTATCGTGATCCCGAGCATGCGGGCAGCGGTGTCGGTGCGGCGCTTTATGACCACCTAGAAAATCAAGCGCGCCGCCAAGGCATCACCCGGCTCTGGGTTGAGGCCAGCGATGCTGCCAAACGGTTCTTTATAAGACGGGGATTTGGGGTGCTTGAACGGCGTGAATTCGCGCGCAATGGCGTCACGCTGCACAACTGGGCTATGGAAAAACACCTGCGCTGATCAGCGCTGTTCAAAACCAAACAGACCAAAAGCAAAACACCCCGCAGCCAGGCTACGGGGTGTTTTGAATGTCACGATGCAAAGCGCTTAGTGCAGCTTGGCGTCCACTTCGCCGATCGCAGCGTCGATCAGCTTGTTGGCTGCGGTTGCGTTCATCTGCTTGGCAACGATGTCGCCGGCAGCTTCAACAGCCACATTAATCGCCGCGTTGCGCACGTCACGTACGGCCGAGGCTTCTGCCGAAGCGATCTGATCCTGCGCAGCACTCAGGCGGCGCTCGATCGACTTCTGCAGGTCCTCTTTGGCCTGCGCAGCAAAGGCGGCTGCATCTTCTTTGGCCTGAGCCACGATGCGATCTGCCTGTTCCTGCGTTTCCTTCGACTTACGCTCATAAGAGGCCAGGATTGCCTGGGCTTCTTCACGCAGGGCGCGGGCTTCGTCCAGCTCGTTCTTGATGTCGTCAGCGCGTTTGTCCAGCAGGCCACCGATCATCGAGGGCACTTTGAACTTCAGCAGAATGCCGACGAACAGCAGGAATGCCAGCAACACGATGAAATCGGTGTTGCGCAGCGAGAAGAACGGGCCACCAGCAGCAAAGGCGGGGCTGGCCGCAATCAGAGCGACGAGAGTTGCAAGTTTACGCATATCTCTTACCCCTTCATGCGAGCAGCCACAGCTGCGTCGACGGCTTTGTCATCGGCTTCACCGCCCAGGGCAGTGATGAGTTCCGCTGCGGTATCCTTGGCGACGGCTTCCACCGATGCCAGGGCGTTCGCACGGATCTCGGCGATAGCTTTTTCACTTTCGGCCAGTTTTTCGGCGATCTCGGCATCGGCCTTAACGGTCGCTGCGTCGAGTTCGGCCTGCATTTCGGCCTTGGTTTCGGCGGCGATGCGCTGTGCTTCTGCACGGGCGTCTGCCAGAGCCTTGTTATAAGCCTCTTCCGCTTCAACCGCTTTCGCTTTCAGCTCTTCAGCTTTGGCGAGGTCGTTGGTGATGGTCCCCTGACGCTCGGCCAGAACCGCAGCAATGCGCGGCAACGCGATGCGCGACAGGACGAAATAGATCACGACCAGCGTGACCAGAAGCCAAAACACCTGGTTGCCCCAAAACGAGGGTTCCAGCTGTGGCATAGGGTGTACCGAATAAGCAGCTTCGGCGGCGTTGGTATTGGTCGCCATAACGTCCTCCTTCGGGAACTTCCTGGTTACACCGGGTGAGTGCGCTGCACCCACCCGGCCGTAAGGATGTGTTCCGTAAGGCTTAGACGGCGAACATCAGCAGCAGAGCAACCAGGAACGAGAAGATGCCCAGTGCTTCTGCAAATGCGATGCCGATGAACAGGGTCGCGGTCTGCGACGCTGCTGCCGACGGGTTGCGCAGTGCGCCTGCCAGGAAGTTAGCAGCAACGTTGCCAACACCCAGAGCTGCGAGACCAGTACCCAGACCTGCCAGACCGGCGCCGATGTGTGCGAGTTCACCTTCCATTTTGTATCTCCTTACGATTGGAAGTTAGAATAAGTGGTGTGAGGTTCAGACCTTAGTGCGACGGATGCAGAGCATCTTTCAGGTATACACAGGTCAGAATGGTAAAGACGTAGGCCTGGATGAAGGCCACCAGGACCTCAAGACCGTACATCGCGGTGATGGCGACGATCGACAGCGGGCTGACAACAGCCAGCGCAGCGAAGCCTGCGAACACCTTGATAACTGCGTGGCCGGCCATCACGTTGCCTGCCAGACGAATGCTGTGGCTGACCGGGCGGACGAAGTAGGAAATCACTTCGATCACGGCCAGGATCGGACGCAGCGCCAGCGGTGCCGAGCTGACCCAGAACAGGCCAAGGAAGGCAGCGCCGTTTTTAACAAAACCAACCACGGTCACAGTGACAAACACCAGGAGGGCCAGGGTGATGGTCACAGCGAAATGCGAGGTGGTGGTGAAGCTCATCGGCAAGAGGCCAAGGAAGTTGGCGAAGACGATGAACATGAAGAGGGTCATGATGTAGGGGAAGAACTTCACCGCATCTTTGCCGGCAACGTCTTCAACCATCTTGTAGATGAAGCCATAGGCCAATTCGCCGATCGACTGGCTGCGCGACGGGATCATGGCGCGACGCGAGGTGCCGATCACCATCATTGCGGTGATGCCGATCACGGCCAGCGCCATCCACAGGGTCACGTTGGTGATGGTGTACCATGCGATTTCATCACCACCGAACAGCGGCTTAACGATGAACTGATCCATCGGGTGAAATTCGAGACCACCCTCTTTGGCGCCTTGTGCTTCGCTTGCCACGTTTATGCCCTCTCGTCGTTCTCGGCCTCTTCGGCCAATTTCTGCGTTTCGATCTCACGCGCGGTTCGGATCATCGTCTGTATCCCGGCCGCAAGACCCAACAATGTAAATGTGACAAGGAAGATCGGGATCGTCCCGAACAGGCTGTCCAGCCCGTATCCTATGCCAAACCCGATCCCAAGACCGGAGACTAACTCGACCACCATTCGCCAGGCATGGTTTGCCATGGAATAGTGTTCATCCACGCGGGGCCTCGGTGCCTGTGCCTCTTTGGCCGCCTCGATCTTAGCTTCCAGCGCTTCTAGTCGCTGTTTTTGCTCTGGATCGGTCACGCGCAAAGCCCCTATGGATGACTGGCGCCTTGCTAAGGGGCTGGGGGGTCAGAGTCAACAGCGCTGAATGCGGCATTTGCAACCGACTAAGCATCTGTTTTAAAATCAAATTTAACACCTCTCTGCACAGCCGCATCAGGCAGACCGGTGACCACAGGGCAAATTCAAGGGGTTTTGCGTTATTTAACGAATTGGTTGAGTTTTATTTCGCGCCGATCTCAGAACCGGCCTCGGCGTCAGATGCTGCCTCTAGATCATAGACCTTGCTGATCGTACCCGGTGCGCTGCGATAGCTCTGAAATCCCATTGCGGTGTAGTACCCCAGCGCTTCGGGATTTTCGGCACCCATGGTGGCGTCGATCTTGGGCAAGTTGGCCGCCGCTGCGGCTGCCACGGTATGGGTAAACAGGGCTTTGCCAACCCCGCGTCTGGCTGCATGCAGTCCAACATGGGTTCCGATGATCCCCCAACCCGGTGTGACGCCATAATCATTGCCCTCACCTGCGCGCATCAACACCTGCAGCCCCAGCAAGGTGCCATTCTGATCCACCGCAACATGGCAGGCCACATTATCTGGATGCGCCACATAGCGCTGCCGCACAAAATCTTCATCACTGGGCAGGGTGCGTTTGCCGGCAGCGGCAAGCCCCTGCAGCAGTGTGCTCAAGCCGGAAACATCATCTTCACCCGCAAGCCTGATCTGCATCTTAAAGTCCTTTTTTGTGAATACTGCGGGACGGTAGGCAGAGGCTGGCCGGCTTGCAAGCACCTGCGCCCGGCGCCGTGCCAGCCATTGACCATCCCCCAACACAGCCGCTAGGCAGGGCCTATGGCTGATAAACCCACATTGGACACGGTCTTCGCGGCCTTGGCGGACCCGACCCGGCGACAGATCCTTTCGATGCTGCTGGAGGATGACATGGCGGTCACGGATGTGGCCGAACCGATTGATATGTCACTGGCAGCAGTGTCCAAACACCTGACAATCCTGGCCAATGCCGGGCTGATCTCCCAAGAAAAGCGCGGCCGGGTGAAATGGTGCAAGCTGGAGCCCGACGCCCTGCGAGAGGCCAGCGTCTGGATGCAGGGGTTTGGTCAGTTTGAAGCGATCAATCTGGACGCATTTGAGAGGTTCCTCGAAGTGGAACTGGCAGATAATCCCGTTGACGAAACAGTTAAGCCTGAACAGGAAGCTGGTTAGCCCGCCCCTTCGTCCTTGAGCAGCATGATCAACGCCACGATGGTCAGCGCCACACCACCCAGAACCAACGCCTGCGGCACGCCGTGGCCCAGCGCCACCTCCCAGACCAGCACCCAGCTGGGCACCAGATAGGTATAGGCCATCACCTTGGCAGACGGGATGCGCAACGCGGCGAATTGCAACAGCACAAAGGTGGCCGCAGAGGCAAAGATCGCCACATAGAGGATGGTGATCCAGACGATCCCCGGCAGCGCCGACCAATCCGTGGCCACGATATCGCCCCAGCCCCAGAGCGTGGCGACCAAACAGCAGGCCAGCGTCACACCAAAGGAAAACTGTAGCGCCGTTTCACCCCGGTTTAGTTTCCGCACCATGGGTGTGTAGACCGCATGGGCCGCGCAGCCGATGAAATAAGTCACCTCACCCCGGCCAACCTCAAACCCCAGGAGCGCCTGCAGATCCGCGCGGAAAATAACCCAAAGCGCGCCGATCCCACCGATCACTAGGGCCGTTGCCATGTGGCGCGTGGTAATCTGGCGCAACAGCACATAGCCCGCCAGCCCGCTCATGATCGGGGTCAGCGTAAAGACCGCTGCGGCAGAGACCGGTGGTGCGGTCTTCAACCCTTCAAACATCAGAATGAAATAGCTAGCAAAGAACCCCGACAGCAGCAGGTAGCGCCACGGCGCCTGCCACATCTGGCGCGGCAAGCCGGTGGTCGCCAGAGCCACTGCCCCCAGAACCGCCGCCGCGATGGCAAAGCGCACCGCATTCAGCGCGGCCGGGGCCAGTTCATTGGCCGCAAGTGAGCCAAGCGAAAACGACCCCGCCACAAGCGACGAGAAGATCAGCATGGCCAGATGGCCGCGCATGGATTGGCGCATTGGGATTAGGTCCAGCTTTTGGCGTGTTCTTTAATATGGCTCAGGAAGGCCTGCACCTTGGTGGTGCGGTGCAGATCCACATGGGTCACCAGCCACAGAGGCGACGGCCATTCTTCTTTATGGGCGCAGATCTTTTCCAGCTCGGGGTTTTGGTCGGCGCTCCACTTGGTGGCGTAGCCAATGCCAATGCCCGCCTGCATCGCCATACCCACAGCGCGCGGATCCGAGGAGCGGAAGACGATGTTCTCTTCAGGGATGTTTTCCCAGATCCAGCGATTGAACGGCGCGCGGCTGTTGCGATCGTCCGAGCAGACAAAGCGGTGATTGGCAAAATCCGCCTCAGACTGGGGCATGCCGTATTTTTCCAGATACTCCTTGGAGGCATAAAGGCTGGACCCCTGCGACATCAGCGGCTGCACAACATTGTCAGGCTCTTCTGGCGCGCGGCCTGCACGGATCGCCACATGCGCCTCACCATATTCCAGACGGAACAGCCGATCCCCTGTCAGGAAGCGCAGGATAACCTCAGGGTATTTTTCCTGAAAATCTGCCAGCGCTGGCATCAACAGGCCGGAGAGGCCCGCCAGCGAGGTGATCACCAACTCGCCTGAGACATCATTGCCCTGCCCTTTGACCCGGCTGGCCAGCTGGCTGAGCTGTTCGTCGGTGGTCTGGGCCACCCGCATCAGATCGGTGCCTGCCTCAGTTGGGGTGTAGCCGCGCGCATGACGCTGGAACAGTTTGACGCCCAACCGCCCCTCAAGCGCGTCGATGTGACGGATCACCGTGGCGTGGTGCACGCCCAGGATTTCTGCCGCCCCGCTGACCGTTCCCATTCTGGCCACCTGATAGGCGGTCCGCACCTCATCCCAGTTGTCCATATCACCTGCCCTCATGCTCAATGATCGGCGAACGGCCGTCTGCGGCAAGGTTCGCCCCATATGTGCAAATTATCACACTTCATGTCGAATAACGCAAATTGTGTTCGAATGTGCAAGGGCTAAATTGCTTTCCAGACAGACCACAGCACCAACCCACCGCTCTGAGGAATAAGACAATGACCCATAAAGTTCTCCACATCGACTCAGCCATCACCGCAGACAATTCAGTCTCCAAAGGGCTGACACGCGCCATCGTCGAAAAGCTGCAATCCAGCCACAGTGACACCGAAGTGACCTACCGCGATCTGGCGGCCACTGATCTGGGCCAGATTGACGGCGCCTGGCTGGCCGCCGTGAACACCCCTGCAGATGCCCGCACCGCAGACCAGAACGACGCGGCCGATCTGGCGGACACGCTGGTTGCCGAGTTGAAAGACGCCGATACCGTTGTGATTGGCCTGCCCGTCTACAACTTCTCCGCACCGAGCCAGCTGAAAGCCTGGATTGACCACGTTGCCCGCGCTGGCGTCACCTTCAGCTATTCGGAAAATGGCCCTGAAGGCCTGATCAAGAACACCCGTGCGATCATCGCCTACACCTCGGGCGGCACCGCCTTTGGGTCGGATTATGACTTTGCCTCGGGCTACCTGCGTCACGTGTTGGGCTTTATCGGCATCACCGATGTTCAGTTCGTCGTCGCAGACAAAGGCGCCATCGATGCCGAGGCCTCGCTGAAAGCGGCCAACGAACATATCGCGGAACTGGCGGCCTGATCCCCGCGCGTCACTCCACGACTGTCAAAAGCCCCTGACCTTCGCGTCGGGGGCTTTTTGCATTGGGATCACGCGGCCCGATGGGTATTTCACGGCAGCCGAAACAACGCCGGCCGTACCGGCTAGGGGCTTAAGCCAGTTCAGCCGCGAAGAGCCCCCGGCCCAGCGCTTGGGCCGTGTGCAAGGCCTCCTGCCCCTGCAAGGGCCAGCATTGCGTGACCCCTTCAAAGATCATCAAAAGGGCGGCGCTTTGATCGGGCAGCCCTACGGCGCGGGCCGCTTTTTCTGCAACCTCGGCCTTGTGTCGCTGCAAGAGGCTTTGAAGTGCCTGATCCGTCGGCGCCGCAGCAACCGCGGCGTGGAACAGGCAGCCATGCGCGGCCTCCTCAACCATCCACTGACCGATGCGCAGCAACAGTTCGGCAAACACCGCGGGGCCTGTCGCCGCACCCCCTGCCCCCTCAGGCAAGGTCGAAAACATGTGGTTCAGATACCGCTGATGACGATGTTCCAGCGCGGCCAAAACCATGTCCGACCGGGACGGCATGTATTTGTAGAGCGTGCGCAGGCTAACCCCAGCCGCATCGCGCAAAACCTCGACATTTGGCTCCGCAAAACCATGTTTTGCAAAAGCCTGCTCTAATCCAGCAGCGATTTTCTGTGCAGTTTGGTTGGGCGTGTCTGACATATTGACAGATGTAGAATCAACGCTCTACTCATGCAAATGTAAAGTGATCACTCTACCCAAGCAGACACCCGATAGACCGGAGGCCGCAATGTCCCTGCCCAAAACGATGAAAGCCATGGTTCTCACCGCGCATGGGGGGATGGATCGTCTGGAGTGGCGCGAGGATATGCCGATGCCGCAGCCCCGCCCGGATGAGGTGCTGGTGCAGGTTGGCGCCGCGGCGGTGAACAACACGGACATCAACACCCGCATCGGCTGGTATTCCAAATCGGTTGAGGGCGACACGGCCTCTGGCACCGATGGGTTCGGCGCAGCCGCCGATGCCGATGGAGGCTGGTCCGGGGCGTTGCAGTTCCCGCGCATCCAAGGCGCCGACTGCTGCGGCCGCATCGTGGCAGTCGGCGCTGAGGTGTCGGAGGCGCGGGTGGGCGAACGCGTGTTAATCCGCGCCATGCACCGGCCCGGCCCCAACGACCCTGACCTTCCGTTGATCACCTTTGGATCCGAACGCGACGGTGGTTTTGCTGAATACACCACCATCCGCAGCCATGATGCGTTGCGGATCACCTCCCACCTCAGCGATGTGGAGCTGGCCAGTTTTCCCTGCGCCTTTTCCACGGCCGAAGGGATGATCCAACGCGCGGGCCTTGGTGCCGAGCGGGTGCTGATCACCGGGGCCTCAGGCGGCGTGGGTTCGGCGGCGATCCAGCTGGCGGAACGGCGCGGTGCCCATGTGACCGCTGTGACCAGCGCCAGCAAGTCTGAGGCGCTGCGCGATCTCGGCGCTGATGAAACGCTGAACCGTGACGCGGGTCTGGCAGAGAACAGCTTTGACGTGGTTTTGGATCTGGTGGGCGGCGACAGCTGGCCGCGCCTGCTGGATGCGCTGCGCCCTGGTGGGCGGTATGCCGTGTCCGGCGCCATTGCCGGGCCGATTGTGGATCTGGATTTGCGCACGCTTTACCTCAAAGACCTGACATTCTTTGGCTGCACCCAGCAGGCCGACAGCGTTTTCAGCGATCTGGTGCGCTATATCGAACAGGGGGAGATCAAACCGACCGTGGCGATGACCTACCCGCTGGCAGAGCTGAAGGCCGCGCAGGAGGCATTCCTGAAAAAGGCCCATGTGGGCAAAATCGGGATAACCGTTTCAGGCTGAGAGCCTTAGAATTAACCAATCATTTTGAAATCCAGCCTGGCGCGCCTATGCTGGCGCCGTGCCCTGTGATGGGTGCTTTTACACATTGGATTTCATCATGTTCGCCGTTGCTGACACCAAACAACTGGTTGCTGACCAGATCATCACCCCAGACCAAGCCCGCGAGATTGAGGCCCGCGCCCGCGATGCCATGGTGACCATGGCCGTCAACGCGGTGCTGTGTTTCGGCATTCTGGCGGCCACCGGCGGGTTCATATTCTGGCTGGCCGATGCCTTTGCCGTTGCGGTGTTGGGCGGCCTGATGCTGGCAGCCGGTCTTTGGGTGCTGTCACGTGACGGGGACACTTACCGGATGTTTGGCAATGCATCGGCGCTGATCGGGGCAGGCATGTTGATCGGCGGCGGCACGGTGGAGCTGATAGACAAGGCCGAAGACATCGCGGGCTGGGCCTTTGCCCTGGCCGGTGCCGGCATCGCGGGCCTCTGCGCCTGGCGATTGTCACTACCAGCGCCAAAAGCAGGTTTAGTGCTTACGGCGCTGCTGCTGACCGGGGTTGCCCTGCATATCGGGGGCTTCGCCCTTTTGCTGGAACAGGCGGATCTGTTCGGCGGGATCAAAGCGCTGTTTTTCCTTTATGCGGCGGTGCTGCTGGCGCTGACAGGGTGGTACACCGACATACGGCTGATCACCGCCATTGCCATCGTGCCCTTTGCCCAGGCGCTGGACACGGGATCTGGCTATTTCCACGCAATCTATGTGTTCTACTCACCCGAACCGACCCTTTCGATCCTGCAGATGGGGCTGTTGATCGCGGGCTGTGTCCTGTTGGCGCAGTGCAGCACAGAACGCACAGCGCGCCATGCACGGATCGCGGCGGTGCTGGCCTTTGTTGTGGCCAATATGTGTGCGCTGGTCGGATCGCTTTGGGGGGATGTGATTGGCGAGCACCTCTGGGGGCCAGACTTCTTTGACTTTGCCGATGCCGGTGACAATGACGCCCAGTGGGCCGCCTACCGTGCGGCGCGCGATACCTTTTACGATCAGGCCACCCGAATTTCGGATGATGTCTATTCGATCCTCTGGGCGGTTGCGCTGGTTACCATGATCTTCTGGGCGGCCCATCGCAATATCCGCGGGCTGTTCAACACGGCCATGACCTTTGCCGCGATCCATGCCTACACCCAGTTCTTTGAGACCTTTGCGGATGAACCGCTGGCCTATGTCATTGGTGGTCTCGCCGCGATTCCGCTGGCCTGGGGGCTGTGGCGGCTGAACCAACGCATGGCAGCCCGCTGAACGCTCAGGTTTCGACCACCAAAAGCAGGTCAAACCCCTACGGCGCTTGACTCTGCCCTGCAATCGGCGTATCGCCCAACCCAACATCCGGAAGCCCCAATTGTCTTCCGGTCCTTCGCCTTTGCAAGGATCGCCCCCCGTCAGCGAGTTTCGCCCACGGGGGACATTGGCTTATGGGGCTGTTCTACCTACCTGTAGGACATCGGAAATGTGCTGAAGTTAGGAGCGGCGCCAATGTTTGAAAATCTATCTGAACGCCTTGGCGGTGTCTTTGATCGTCTGACAAAACAGGGCGCGCTGTCCGAAGAGGACGTCAAAACCGCCCTGCGCGAAGTGCGTGTGGCCCTGCTGGAAGCGGACGTTTCGCTGCCGGTGGCCCGTGACTTCGTCAAGAAGGTGCAGGAACAGGCAACCGGTCAGGCCGTGACCAAATCGGTGACCCCTGGCCAGCAGGTCGTGAAGATCGTGCATGACGCGCTGATCGACGTTCTGCGCGGCGAAGGCGATCCCGGTGCGCTGAAGGTCGACAACCCTCCTGCCCCGATCCTGATGGTCGGTCTGCAGGGCTCGGGTAAAACCACCACCACCGGTAAGCTGGCCAAACGTCTGAAAGAGAAAGACGGCAAGCGCGTACTCTTGGCATCGCTCGACGTTTATCGCCCGGCGGCGATGGATCAGCTGGCCGTTCTGGGTCAGCAGATCGGTGTGGACACCCTGCCGATTGTGCCGGGTCAGACCCCGGTTGATATCGCCAAACGCGCCAAGCAGCAGGCCACCATGGGCGGCTATGACGTCTATATGCTGGACACCGCTGGCCGTCTGCAGATCGACGAAGTGCTGATGAAAGAGGTTGAGGACGTCCGTGACGTTGTCAGCCCGCGCGAAACCCTTCTGGTGGTTGACGGTCTGACCGGCCAGGTCGCCGTTGAGGTGGCCGAAGAGTTCGACAACAAGATCGGCATCTCCGGTGTTGTCCTGACCCGGATGGACGGTGACGGCCGCGGCGGTGCTGCCCTGTCGATGCGTGCCGTGACCGGCAAGCCGATCAAATACGTCGGCCTTGGCGAAAAGATGGACGCGCTCGAAACCTTCGAGCCGGACCGGATCGCGGGCCGCATTCTGGGCATGGGCGACATCGTTGCGCTGGTGGAAAAAGCGCAGGAAACCATCGAGGCCGAACAGGCCGAGCGGATGATGAAGCGCTTCACCAAGGGTCAGTTCAACATGAACGACCTGAAGATGCAGCTGGAACAGATGCTCAAAATGGGCGGCATGGAAGGCATCATGGGCATGATGCCCGGCATGGGCAAAATGGCCAAACAGGTACAGGACGCCGGCATGGATGACACCGTCATCAAGCGCCAGATCGCCCTGATCCAGTCGATGACCAAGAAAGAACGTGCCAACCCACAGCTGCTGCAGGCCAGCCGCAAAAAGCGTATTGCCGCTGGTTCCGGCCAGCAGGTCAGCGACCTGAACAAACTTCTGAAGATGCACCGCCAGATGGCGGACATGATGAAGAAGATGGGCAAAATGGGCAAAGGCAAGATGATGAAACAGGCCATGAAGGGCCTGATGGGCAAAGGTGGCTCACCGGCAGATATGGCCGCGATGGGCGGCATGGACCCCAGCCAGCTGGACCCGAAAGCGCTGGAAGCGGCCGCCAAAGCCATGGGTGGCGGCAAAGGCCTGCCCGGTGGTCTGCCGGGTCTGGGTGGCATGGGCGGTCTGCCCGGTGGTCTCTCTGGTTTCGGAAAGAAGAAGTAAGTGAGCAACATTCAGGCATATCCCTGGGAGGCCCCGATTTCGGAGCCTGCAGCGACCCTCGCGGGCCGCTTCTCTCAGCTTGTGCCTGAGCTGGTCACCCAACGGCTGACCCTGCGCGCGCCAACCCTTGCCGATTTCCCGGCCTATGCCGAGATCCTGATGGGCGACCGTGCCGAAGGGCTGGACGGCCCGTTTGACCGCGAAGCGGCGCTGCTGGACTTCTCACAATACGTGGCGGGTTGGCTGCTGCGCGGCACCGGCCTTTGGGCGGTGGAACGGCGTTCGGATGAGGCGCTGTTGGGCTTTGTGCTGGTCGGTATGGAATATAGCGATCAGGAGCCGGAACTGGGCTACTTGTTCACCGAAGCGGGCGAAGGTCAGGGCTATGCCACTGAAGCCGCAGCCGCTGCGCGTGATTTTGCCCTGCGCGATCTGCAACTGCCGGTGCTGGTCAGCTGCGTTGATCCTGCCAACACCAGTTCGGCCCGTCTGGCTGAACGTCTGGGCGCCCATTTGGATGTGGCCGCCAGCGACGCCGACACCCAGATCTGGCGTCATGCCCCCGTTGTTTCGAAAGGTCCGCTGTCATGAATGTGACCATTCCCACCCTGGAAACCGAACGCCTGATCCTGCGCGCGCCCTCGATTGAGGATTTTGAGCCGCTCTGCGCCTTCTACGATTCCGAACGCGCCCGCTACGTCGGTGGCCAGATGGCCCCGGATCAGGTCTGGCGCCACCTTGCGCTGGAAGCTGGTCACTGGAATCTGATGGGCTATGGCCGCTGGACCCTGGTGGAAAAAGAAACCGGCAAGCCCTGCGGCATGGTCGGCCTGTGGAACCCCGAAGGCTGGCCCGAGGCAGAAATTGGCTGGGACCTGTTTGATGGCTTTGGCGGCAAAGGCTACGCAACCGAGGCGGCGCTGGCCGCCCGCAGCTATGCCTATGACGTTCTGGGCTGGCAGACCGCGATTTCGCTGGTCGCCCCGGAAAACCATGCCTCACGCAAGGTGGCGCAGCGGATGGGTGCCAAACAGGATGGTGTCTTCAGCCATGTCCGTTTTGGCGACGTGGAAATCTGGCGCCACATGGCCCCGGCAGATATCGCCGATGGCGGCATGGAGAGCTATGCATGAGCTTTGATCTGCCCATCCCAGCGCTCGAAACCGAGCGTTTGATCCTGTGCCAGCCGCAGGAACGGGATCTGGAAGGCTTGATTGCCTTCTGGGGCAGTGAACGTGCGCAGTTCATCGGCGGCCCGCTGAGCCGTCTGGACACCTGGCGCAAGCTGACCTCGATGATCGGTCAGTGGGTGATCAAGGGCTACGGCTTTTACATGCTGGAAGAGAAATCTTCGGGCGCGGTTGTGGGTGGTCTGGGCATTGTACATGCTGAAGGCTGGAGCGAGCCGGAACTGGGCTGGAACCTCTATGAGGCGGCCGAGGGCAAAGGCTATGCCTTTGAAGCGGCGCAGAAGGTGCGCGAACACGCCGCCGCCACCTGGGGCATCACCGCGCCAATCAGCCATATCGATGCCGGCAATATCCGTTCAATCGCCTTGGCCGAACGTCTGGGCGCGCGCTTTGAGCGGGATGGTGACATCTCGGGCCATCCGGTACGGATCTACCGCCACGCAGAATGGGGGGTAAGCTGATGCCAGTCGAAATCCCCGCTTTGGAAACCCAGCGTCTGATCCTGCGTGGCCCAACGCCTGAGGCTTACCCCAGCTTCAAGTCGACCTTCACCAGCTACCGTGCCCGGTTCATGGGTGGCCCGCTGAACGACTATGAAACTTGGATGCTCTATGCGGCAGAGATCGGCCATTGGCAGATCCGCGGCTATGGCATGTGGGTGATCTATGACCGCGACAGCGGCAAGACGTTGGGCATGGCCGGTGGCTGGAAACCCGCCAAATGGCCTGAGGCCGAACTGGCCTGGATCATCTGGCCCGAAGTGGCCGGTCACGGCTACGCGCTGGAAGCCACCCATGCGGTGCGCAACTACCTCTATTCCAACATGGGGTGGACCACCGCGGTATCTTACATCGACCCAAAGAACCTGGATTCGATCCGTCTGGCCGAACGTCTGGGTGCAGAAAAGGATCAAGGCGCCGCCACTGTGGACGGCCATGACATCGTTTACCGCCATCCCACCGCCGACCAGCTGGCAGGCAGCCAGTTGAGCCACGGCATTGAGATGGAAATCGCCAACTACGCCGACCCGCTGTTCAAACCGAAAGGATTCGCCCTTGACTGACGCTGTTTCCCGCGCTGCGGAGCTGCTGAAAGAGCACCGCGAAAGCATCGACCGTTTGGACGCCATCCTTGTCTACACCCTGGGGGAGCGCTTCAAGCACACCCAGGCCGTGGGCAAGCTGAAAGCGGCACATGACCTTCCCCCGTCCGATCCGGCCCGCGAGGCCAAGCAGATCGCACGGCTTGAAGATCTGGCAGACCGGGCCGACCTGGACCCCGATTTCGCCAAGAAGTTCCTGAACTTCATCATCGCTGAAGTCATTCAGCACCACAAAAAACACCAGGAGTAACCCCGCCTCCTCCCTCAGGGGAAGCAACTGGAAAACGAATTGCCGGCTCAGCCGGCACACGCCATCTAAAGGAGATCTAACAATGGCAATGAAAATCCGTCTGGCCCGTGGTGGTTCGAAAAAACGTCCTTTCTACCGCGTTGTTGCCGCTGACTCGCGCATGCCGCGTGACGGCCGTTTCATCGAGAAACTGGGCACCTACAACCCGCTGCTGCCGAAAGACAGCGAAGAGCGTGTAAAACTGAACATGGAACGCGTTCAGTACTGGCTGGACCAGGGTGCTCAGCCGTCCGACCGTGTGTCGCGCTTCCTGGAAGCTGCAGGCGTTCTGGCCAAGAAAGAGCGTAACAACCCTGAGAAAGCCGTACCCGGCAAGAAAGCTCAGGAGCGCGCTGAAGAAAAAGCCGCCAAAGCAGCTGCAGCTGCCGAAGCTGCTGCTGAAGAGTAAGCAACAGACAGGGAGCGCTGGGATGCGGGCCTTCCCAGAAATATTCCAGCGCGATCTGGACGATCTCATGCGGTGGCGGCGCGATGTGCGTCACTTCCGTACAGATCCTGTTGACGAGGCACTGCTTATGCAGTGCCTCGACGCGTTTTTAACGGCCCCATCTGTTGGGCTGTCGGAACCCTGGCGGGTGATCCGAATCGAAAGCGCCGCAGCGCGTGCTGCTGCATTAAAGAATTATCAATCTGCCAATACCGATGCGCTGGCAGGCTATGGTGATGAAAAGGCCGCGCTTTATGCGCAGCTGAAACTCTCGGGCATGCAGGACGCGCCGGTGCAGCTGGCGGTCTACTGCGATGAAAGCACCGAAAAGGGGGCAGGCCTTGGCGCTGGCACCATGCCGGAAATGCGGCGGTATTCCGTGGTTTCGGCGATCAACCTGTTCTGGCTGGCTGCCCGTGCGCGCGGGATCGGCATGGGCTGGGTCTCTATCCTTGACCCGGACCAGCTGAGCCGGGATCTGGATGTGCCCCAGGACTGGCGTCTGGTGGGCTATCTCTGTGTCGGCTACCCCGCCGAAGACAGCGACACCCCTGAGCTGGAACGCAAAGGCTGGGAAGATCGCCGCGGGCAACTGCCCATCGAGACCCGCTGACCCTGCGGTCACACTGGCGAATTGCCCCTGCCCGCCCAAGGCGTTATCAACGGGGAAACGCCCTGCCGCTTCCTAGGTGATACCATGAGTGAAACTGACGATCTGATCTGTGTGGCCTCCATTGCTGGTGCCTTCGGGGTGCGCGGCGAGGTGCGGCTGAAAAGTTTTACTGCGGAACCAGACGCGATTGCCGATTACAATCCACTGACCACCGAAGATGGCAGCCGCAGTTTTGAAGTGGGCATCGTTAACACGATCAAAAACGGCCTGTCGGTGCGCCTGTCAGATGTCACCACCAAAGAAGAGGCCGACGCCCTGAAAGGGGTGAAGCTCTACGTGCCGCGCGATCGCCTGCCGTCGCTGCCGGATGATGAATATTACCACACCGATCTGATGGGGCTGGAGGTGTTTGATACTGGCGGCACCAAACTAGGCGTGGTCAAGGCGGTGCAGAACCACGGCGCCGGTGATCTGTTGGAAATCCACGGGCCGGGTCTGAAAACGACGGTGCTGCTGCCCTTCACCCTGGCTGCGGTGCCAACGGTCGATCTGACCTCCGGCCGCATCATCGCGGATCCGCCTGAGGGGCTGTTCCCGGAATAATCCCGATCGATGAGCACGCGGCGCATTCTGATCCATGCCGGATTTTACAAAACCGGCACCACCAGCCTGCAGGCCCAATTGGCCCGTGTGCAGCAGGATCTAAGCCCGTATTTTCACTATTTCGGCCCCAATAACCTGCGGGACACTGGTGCTTTGGCACGTGAGTTTGGCCGCCACCTGACCGAGGACAGCCGCCGCGCCTTCCGGCGGGGGTTTGGGCGTTTTGTTGCGGACCTGCCTGAGGATGGCGATATCGTCATCAGCCGCGAAAACTACGCAGGCATCATGCCGGGGCATCGTGGGCTGGACGGTGAGATCCTGACAGATATCAACCCCGCCGCCCGGATGCTGGCCCGCGATATCCGCGCCGGGCTGGAGCGCCGGTTTGGTAGCGATATGGATCTGCAGTTTCTTTACTCAGTGCGCGACCGCGACAGCTGGTTACGGTCCGTGCATGGGCATCAATTACGCTCTACCCACCTGCGCGATGATCTAATGCGGTTTTCGGATCTGTTCCCCGCGAACTTCGATCTGAGAAAAGACGCCGAAAAGATCGCCAAAGCGCTTGCACCAACCCCGGTGCATGTTCGCGCGTTGGAGGATTATGCCGATCACCGCCAAGGGCCTGCCGCGATGATCTTGGACCTGATGGGTGTGCCCGCCGACGTGGTGGCATCACTGCCGCCGGCTGAACCGCAGAACACCGGTCAGTCAGAGGACCTGCGCAGGGTCTTTTTGCAGCTGAACCGCAAGGGTCTCAGCCGAGATGCGCTGAAGGCGCAGAAGGCGGCGCTGCTGGGGCAGCAAAAAGACAGCGATTAAGCAGCAAGGCTGGCGCGGATCGCCGGGCGCAGCATGCGGGTTTTGCACAGGGTCAGCAGATCACGCGCTTCATCCTCGGGCAGTGCAACAGCCGCGTGCACCGCACCGGCAATGGCCCCAACGAAAAGCTTCGCCATCACCTCGGCCTCCGCCGCCCATTGCGAATCGGCATCAGGGCGTGTGCGCAGCATCGCCGCCTGCACCGTTTGGACATGGAGTGCGCAATCTTCCTCATCCAGCAGCTGCAGCCGCCGGTCGGCCTGTGTGGCCTGCCAGATGGCAAAGGCACCGGGCATTTCCAGAAAACAGCCATAGTAACTGTCGACCATTCCCAGTAGCGCCGCCTCAAAAGAGGCGGCATCCGCAACGGTCGCGAAGAGCGATTGAACGCAAGTCTGCCCCTCGCGGTAGAAGCGGTCCGCCAGCGTTGCGATGATCGCGGCCTTGTCGGGAAAGTACTGATAAAGCGACGCAATTGAGATTTCGGCTGCCGCTGCGATCTCTTTCATCGCAACCGCATCCACCCCATGTGCGTCGATCAGAGAGGTGGCCTCCTCAAGGATCCGTTCAAACCGTTTCCGGCTGCGTTCCTGCACCGGTTCCTTGCGCGGCAGGATCTGCTGAATGGCGGCATCTTCGGGCACGGAACTTCCTTTTCTCAACTGCGTTGTTGACTCTGCCAGAAACATGAGCATATGTCACGTTATCAAATGTGAGCATTTATCACCTTTTAGGATTGGATGGACAAATCATGACAACCTCACAAGCAAAACGCATATTCATCTGGGTCGGACACCCGGCACAAAGCAGCCTGTGTGACGCACTGGCGGACCGATATGAGGCCGCAGCGCGCGCCGCCGGCAGTGAGGTGCGGCGGATGAATCTGGCGGATATGGATTTTGATGACCGTGCCTTCGCAGGCTATGACGGCAAGCGGCTGGAGTTGGAGCCAGACCTGAAACGCTGGCAGGACAATATGACCTGGGCCGATCACGTGCTGATCGTCTACCCCTACTGGTGGGGTGCGATGCCGGGGCGGATGAAATCGGTGCTGGACCGCGCCCTGCTGCCCGGGTTTGCCTTTAAATACAAAGGCCCCAAAAGCCTGCAGTGGAACAAACTGCTGGAGGGTAAGACCGGCGATGTGATCATCACCTCCGATACGCCGCCGCTGCTGGACCGGCTGCTCTATCGCAAACCGGGGCGTCGGGTGATCAGCAATCAGGTTCTAGGCTTCGTTGGGATCAAACCGCGCCGCGTTGTGCAGTTTGGCTCAGTCCGCACGGCCAAACCCGCCAAGATTGAGGGTTGGTTGGATGCCGCCCACAAGTTGGGCGAACGCGCGGCCGCCTAAAGGTCCGCTGGGTCTAAGGGCAATCCAAGGCATCTGCAGGGTCAGATGTCGGGATTGCCCCGCCCCCACCCCTCAGGGTAAGAGCGCAGCATGAGCGATACACCCGAACCAAAGCCCAAGTCCCACGGCCGCCTGTCGATCCGGCCCAGCTTCAAACCGCAGGAGCTGATGCAGCACAATCCGCGCCTTGCTGGCGTCTGGACGGCGCGCATCATCACCCTGTTCCCGGATGCCTTCCCCGGCGTTCTGGGCGAAAGCCTGACCGGCCGCGCCCTGCGCGATGGCAAGTGGCAGCTGGAAACCACCAATTTGCGTGACTTCGGCGTTGGCAAACATCGCAACGTGGATGACACGCCCGCAGGGGGCGGCGCCGGCATGGTGCTGCGGCCTGATGTTCTGGGCAATGCAATTGAACAGACCATGCAAGGTGCGCGCGGACGCTGGCCCTTGGTCTACCTGTCACCGCGCGGGCGGCGGTTTGATCAGGCGATGGCGCGCCAGTGGGCGGACTGTGATGGCGTCACACTGCTGTGTGGCCGGTTCGAAGGTGTCGATCAGCGGGTACTGGATCACTATCAGATCCAAGAGGTGTCACTGGGCGATTTTGTCCTAACCGGGGGGGAGATTGCGGCCCAGGCGATGCTGGATGCCACGGTGCGGCTGCTGCCAGATGTGCTGGGCAATGCAGAAAGCATTGAGGATGAAAGCCATTCCAACGGCCTGCTGGAACATCCGCAATACACCCGCCCTGCGGAATGGATGGGGCGCGAAATCCCAGAGGTTCTGATGTCAGGCCACCACGGCAAGGTGGACGACTGGCGCCATGAGATGGGTGAAAAAATCACCCAGGAGCGCCGCCCCGATATGTGGGAACGCTACCTCGCCAACAAAAAAGGCTGAGCCGCCTCAGGGCAGCTCCGCCAGAAACGCAGCGTAGATTTTGCCTGACGGCGCCGGCTTGTCGAGCATCGGCAGATGGCCACAGTTGCGCGGTGCGTCGGCCTGTCCCTTGGGCAGCGCCTCTTGCAGCAGCTTTGCCCCTTTGGGGTGGAAGACGCGGTCCTCCTTGCACCAGATCACCAGACTGGGTTGCGCGATATCCGGGGCCAGCTCAATCAGGGGCGGGTTTTCCGTCTGCCACAGCTGTTGCCAGATGGCCGCGTTGGCCTCAGCCTGTGCCGCCTCAGCCTTGGCCCATGTTTGCAGAACTGGTGCGGGCATGAAGGGTGCTTTGGGGAAGAGCCATTCCATCCGAGCCTCAAAATCCGCTTCGCTCTGCACCAGAAGCGGCGCATTGCCTGCCGCGATTGCCTGTTCCATCTCACTTGGCGGATCGGTGGGCACGCCAACCGGGCTGCCGATGAAGGCGACGGAGGCGACCCGCTCAGGATAGCGCGTGGCAATATGGCCTACGATCTGCCCGCCCATGGAATTGGCGCCCAAATGCACCTGATCCAGCCCAAGCGCATCAAGGAAGGCGATGACATGTTCCGCCTGCTGCTCATAGGCATAAAGCGCAGGCTGCATCAGCGCATTGTCCCCAAACCCCGGCAGATCCGGCGCAATCACCCGACGCTCGGATGAGATCTGGCGGGAAAAATCGATCCAGTGTTCTTTGCGGGCAAAAACGCCATGCAGCAAGACCACCGGCAGCCCGGCGCCATCCCCACTGTCGAGGTAGCCCACCTGATAGGGATCGGAACCGACGGTGATTTTGGCCTCCGCCACCTCAAGGCCAGAAACCGCCCGAAGCGTCGCCACCAAATAGCCGGCCGTTGCTTTTGGGGCCAGGCGCGCGGCCAGCGCATATCCAATCCCAGCAGCACCCACCAATAAGATCAGGGCCACAGCCGTCCGTTTCAAAATCCGCATAACATATCCCGATCAAAATCAATTCGCCGCCACTTAGCCGGGCGGACCAGCCCCCTGTCAAGCTGACCCTAGCGGCACCCGCAACGCTGTTGATCTGCATCGGATTTTGCCGCAATCTCGCAGCCATAGCACTATTTGTAGCGCCGCAGGGCGCGACGATTTTTAAGGAGACAGACCCTCATGGCAGGCAAATTTGAAATCTATGAAGACAAAGCGGGTGAATATCGCTTCCGTCTGAAAGCAGGCAACGGCGAGATCATTCTGGCCTCGGAAGGCTACAAGCAGAAAGCCAGCTGCGAAAACGGCATCGCCTCGGTGATGAAGAACGCCCCGGAAGATGCACGCTATGAACGCAAAGAGACCAAATCGGGCAAACACATGTTTAACCTGAAGGCCACCAACGGCCAGGTCATCGGCACCTCGGAAAGCTATGAGAGCACCTCGGGCCGCGACAACGGCATCGAGTCGGTCAAGAAAAACGCCCCCGACGCCAAGATCGACGATCAGACCGCCTGATCACGCGCTGCTTGCGTGCAAATTTCAGACATCCGCGGCTTCATTGCAGCCGCGGATGTTTACTTCGGATCACTCAGAACAGCCGGTTAATTGCAGCCAAACGTGGCGCGATCAAAGGTGAACTCTTCGGGGGCATCGCAGCGATCCAGCCGGTAGGGCACAGCGCCGGATCGCAGGTTAAACGGGTCACCGCTCAGGCTGGCGACGATCGTTTTTTGCGCCAAACTCATGCTTTCGCAGGCGTAGCTGCCACCGGACTTACGGGTCACCGGGTTGTAAGAATCTGATGGGTGACGCCAACAAATCGCTTTGGTGCCTGAGATTGTGTCCGTCTTCCATTCTTCCGGAACAACGGTTGTGTTTCCAGGGTACCAGAGCCAAGCCCGCCCTTTGGCCAGATAGTTGACCTGAAATCCGTGACCACGCGAAAAACTCAAATAGGTTTTGCCCGCCTGTGGATAGGACGGGAAACTGTTTGGACGCTCAATGACCTCTGTGACTGCGTCTTTTGAACTACCGGAGACCGGGATCGACGTGCCCGCGCAAGATGCGACCAACATCAGTGCAGCCAGTGTGAGAAGGGCATGCCTCAGCATTTAAGGTCCGCCCGCCAGAACCGGAAATTTGTCGAAATGGACTGGAGATGGCGCAAATCAACTTCGTCAGAATATCCGCCAATGGCGCCTAAAATTCCTGCACTAAAGTCAGCCCGGCAGCCAGTTTTGGCGCGTGCCAACGCCTCAAGGTCAGCGGCCGAGTAATCAAACCCAGTTTTCACAGGTGCCATCAAGGCAAAAGTCCGATCCGGCGATACAGCGATTTTGTAGCTGTTTCCGTTTACATCGACGGTTTCTGCGGTGCGCCAAATGGCATTAATTCGATCTGTTTTCGCCTTTGACTGTGCGCGTTGTTCGGGGGTTTGGCTGGGCCCACAGGCCGCAAGCACAGCAAGGGTAGCGACCAGAGCTAAAATAGACTTCTCCACCTTATTCTCCTTTAAATTGCATCTTGTGGCTGTCACATCCACCCAAAGACGTCAATCTGGTAAATTGCATTGTGTAATCCTTGACCTGAAGCCGCCTGATTCCCCTGTTTTTTAGGGCGGGGCGGCCCGAATAGCGCTTGATCCCAGCGCGGGCTGCCCCTATACACCGCCCGTCTACGGCCGGAATCGGTCTGTGGACCTGTGGGATATGCTCCTGAGTGCTTCTTCGGCCTCACTTCGGACCTGACTTACAGCAAATAAGAAAACGAACTGACCTCTGGCGGGCGCTGCGGCGGACCCGGTCGAAGACCAAGAGCTCTCGGGACGGCACTCACCTTTGCGGGCCAACCGCAAGCAATCAAAGGAGATGGTCATATGGACCTGATCGCACAGCTCGAGGCGGAACAAGTTGCCGCCCTGGGGAAAGACATCCCCGACTTCAAAGCCGGTGACACTATCCGTGTCGGCTACAAAGTGACCGAAGGCACCCGCTCGCGTGTTCAGAACTACGAAGGCGTTTGCATCAGCCGTAAAAACGGCGTCGGCATTGCCGGTTCGTTCACCGTTCGCAAGATTTCTTTCGGCGAAGGCGTGGAACGTGTATTCCCGCTGCACTCGACCAACATCGACTCGATCACCGTGATCCGTCGTGGCCGCGTGCGTCGCTCGAAACTGTACTACCTGCGCTCGCGTCGTGGTAAATCCGCACGTATCGCAGAAGTCACCAACTACAAAGCCCCCAAGGCTAAAGCGTAAGGAGCGGATCTATGAAAGCAGATACCCATCCCGACTACCACTTCATCGACGTGAAGATGACCGACGGCACCATCGTCAAGATGCGCTCGACCTGGGGCAACGAAGGCGACACTCTGGCGCTGGACATCGACCCCACCGTACACCCGGCCTGGACCGGTGGCGGTGCCCGCCTGCTGGACGCCGGCGGCCGCGTGTCGAAGTTCAAAAACAAATACGCTGGTCTGGGCTTCTAAGCTTTACCACCGATTTGATACGGAAAACCCCGCCATTTCGCGGGGTTTTTTGTTGCCCTCTTGTTCGAAGAGGAAATGCAAAAGGCGCGTCCAATGTGGGACGCGCCTATTCCAATGTTTCTGTGCAGGTCAGACCGTGCGTTTGCCAAACCACATCCGGCGCAGCAGGCGGTCACGGCGCAGCACCATGTGGTAGAGGACGCCTGCCAGATGGGCGAGGATCAGCGCCAGCAACAGCTTGCCAATCACCCCGTGGGCCACACGCGGGGTATAGACGCTCATGTCTTCCGGCACGGGCAGATCAGCGCCGCCATAGGCAATGGCGAAGAGATCCGCCGCAAAAGCCATTGCGATGCCGCTGCCCACCATGCCGGCCATCAGCACGTAAAGACCGATATGCGCCAGTTTTGCACCGCTGTTCAGCGCCTTATGGCCCGCGTCTGCATGCGGCGGGGTGCGGCTCATCAGCTTCAGCGCCAGTCGCAGCGCCAAGAGCAGCCCGACGATCATGCCAATCGCCATATGGCCCTGCATGCCGGTGATCTTCATCGGGTCATTGCTGGCAAGTTTCGCCAGCATCGGGCCGCCAACAACCAGCAACAGGAAAATGCCCAAGGCCATGATCCAATGCAGGGCAACAAGGGCGGGGTGGTAACGGGTGACGTTTGGATCGGTCATGAGAGGTCTCCTTACCTGGCCCAGTGGGGTCGAGCGTAGGGCAGATTGCGATTTTGTTGGCCTACTTTTATCGTTACGTATTCAAGACACATACGCAGCAAATGCATCATCGTGTTACGATAGAGAAACACTAGGGAGATCCAATGCGCCCGCAAGATTGGGAATACCTGCCCTTCTTCCTCGCCGTGGCGCGGGCAGGCAGCCTGCGCAGCGGGGCTGAGGTGCTGGGATCAAACTACGGCACCGTGAACCGCAACATTCAGGCGCTGGAAGCCAGCTATGGCGTGCGCCTGTTCACCCGCTCACGGCAGGGGTTTAAACTGACCCATGCCGGTGAGGATCTGCTGCCGCTGGCCGAACAGGCCGAAGCGGCGATGCTGGCGGCGCGCCGGGGTGTTGAAGGCGGCGATCGCAGCGAAACGGGACGGATCCGGTTTTCGGCCCTGCCCGTTTTCGCCTACGATCTGCTGCCCCCGATACTGGAACGGTTTCAGGCCCAGCATCCTGGCATTCAGATCGACCTGACGCTGACCACAAAGGTTGAGGACATCACCAAGGACGAGGCTGACGTTTCCCTGCGCGGCGCGAAGGCGATCAGCGACAATGTGACCGCCCGTCGGTTGTTTCCTATTGCCGCCGGGGTTTTTGCCAGTGCGGAGTATCTGAACCGACACCTGGCCCATGCCGGGCCCGAGGGCGAAGGGCTGCACTGGCTGGGTTGGCCCCAGAACAACCCGCTGCGCCCTGTGCATGGCACGGCACCTTTCCCCAAGGCTGAGATACGCCATGCCATTGGGGACGGGTACATGCGGCTGCAGATGCTGCGCCGGGGGGCGGGCATGTCACATCTGCCGGCGGTCTTTCAATCGATCTACCCGGATCTGAGGCAAGTGCCCGGAACAACACTGGATTATGACCGTTCGCTTTGGATCCTGCTGCACAGTGACCTGCGCCGGACGCGCCGGGTGCGGCTGTTTGTGGACCATCTGGCGGCGGAGTTCATGGCGCTGAAACCCGCCTTTCAAGGCGAAACTGCAGGGAAACCCGACCCAGCGCCATCTGCCTAGACAGCGGGAATTATGCTATCGTCCCCTTATTTAGAGGAGGAATTCATGAACAAGCTACTTTGCGGCCTCGCCGCCGTCACCCTGTCCGCTGCCCTGTCTGTCGCCCCGGCCTTCGCCGCAGACTGGACACTCGACAACGCCAGTTCCCGCCTTGCCTTTGGCTCGGTCAAAGCCAACAGCCTGGGCGAAGTGCATCACTTTGAAACCCTGTCCGGGGGCGTCAGTGCCGATGGCGCCGCAATGATCACCATCGACCTCAATTCGGTTCAGACCAACATCGACATTCGCAATGAACGGATGATCGAACATGTGTTCAAAGCGGCCGGGACCGCAACGCTCAGCAGTCAGATCGACATCGCCGCGCTGGAGGCTCTGCCGGTTGGTGGCACCGCGGTGACTGAGGTTGAGGCCAGGCTGTCGCTGGTTGGCACCGATGTGGACCTTGATCTGGAACTGTTTGTCGCCCGGCTGTCAGACAGCAGCGTCATGGTCACCACCAATGATATGATCTTTCTGGACACCGATGAGGCCGGGATTGACGGTGGGATCGACGTGCTGAAACAGCTGGCGGATCTGTCGGGGATCACCCGGGCCGCACCGGTGACATTGCGCTTCGTCTTCACCCAGAATTAACCCCTGCGCCACGGCAGGGGGCGAAATCATCCGCGCCCCCTTCCATATTTCTGCAACAGATGCCATTCAGACAGTCCAAAGACAGCAACAAGGCTTTGCAATTGGCCAAGCCCACAATATCCTGTGGGCAATGAGCCGGAACAAGGCAGGTATAGGGACAGAACTCCATGGCGCATATCATTGTCGTCGGCAACGAAAAGGGCGGCGCAGGCAAATCCACCGTGTCGATGCATATCGCAACCGCCCTGGCCCGGATGGGCAAACGTGTGGGCGTGCTGGATCTGGACCTGCGGCAGAAAAGCTTTGGCCGCTATGTTGAGAACCGCCAAGCCTTCATGGAGAAGGCCGGGCTGGATCTGCCGACACCGAATTACCACGAGCTACCACAGATCGACCAAAGCGATCTGAAGCCCGGTGAAAACCCCTATGACCACCGCCTGTCCGCGGCCATCGCCTCGCTTGAACCTGATCATGACTTCATCATGATTGACTGCCCCGGGTCGCACACTCGGTTGAGCCAGGTGGCGCATTCGCTGGCCGACACGCTGATCACCCCGCTGAACGACAGCTTTGTCGACTTTGACCTGCTGGCCAAGATCGACGGCGAAGGTAAGAAAATCCAAGGCCCGTCGGTTTATTCGGAAATGGTCTGGAATGCCCGGCAGCTGCGGGCGCAGGCCGGGCTGAAGCCGATCGACTGGATCGTGCTGCGCAACCGTTTGGGCGCGCAGAACATGGTGAACAAGGAAAAGATGGGCAAAGCGCTGGACGATCTGGCCAAGCGCATCGGGTTCCGCGTGGCCCCCGGCTTCAACGAACGGGTCATCTTCCGCGAGCTGTTCCCGCGCGGCCTGACCCTGCTGGACCTGAAGGACATCGGGATTTCCAGCCTCAACATCTCCAACGTGGCGGCCCGTCAGGAACTGCGCGATCTGATCAAGGCAGTAAACCTGCCGGGGGTTGAGCCGGACTTCTGATCCGGCCCAAAGCTGGGCGCTAGCCCATTCCAGCCAATTTACGAAGCAACGTGCGCAGCCCAACCACCTCCTCCGGGGTGAGGGCTGCGGTCAGCTGGTTGTCATAGCGCTCCGCCACCTCCAGCAAATCGCGATAGGCGGCCTGCCCTTGCTGGGTCAGCTGCAGATATTCCAGCCTGCGATCCTCTTCCGAGGCCTGACGGGTCAGGAACCGGCGCTCCTCCAGCCGGGCGACGGCGCGGCTGATTTTGGTTTTGTGCATCTTGGACCGCTGGCCGATTTCCTTGGCCGACATGCGACCATAGATCCCCAGATGAAACAGCACCCGCCATTCTGTACGCAGCATGCCGTAGCGGTCTTTATAGACCTTTTGAAACGCAAGGCTGCTTTCCTCGGCCGCCTGGTTTAAAAGGTAGGGCAGGAAATTCTGTAAATCGAAGTCAGTTTTTTGCGACATTTCACGTCCTCTCCCGTTGTTAGTTACAAAAACAACTATTAACAAAGCAAGCGAAAAGGAGGAGCCGCCATGAACAAGCAAGCCCACCCCCACAGCTTTACCCAAGCCACCAACGCCGAGGGCACCACCCCCGGCTACATGCCCGGTTTCGGCAACGACTTTGAGACCGAGGCCCTGCCCGGCGCCCTGCCGCAGGGCATGAACAGTCCACAGAAATGTAACTATGGCCTCTATGGTGAACAGCTGTCCGGCACCGCCTTCACCGCCCCCAGCCATCAGAACGAACGGACCTGGTGCTACCGCATTCGCCCCAGCGTAAAGCATTCGCATCGTTACGAAAAAATCGATCTGCCTTACTGGAAGTCCGCCCCCCATGTGGACCCGGATGTGATTTCTCTTGGGCAATATCGCTGGGATCCGGTGCCGATGGGCGAACAGGGCCTGACCTGGCTGACCGGCATGCGCACCATGACCACCGCCGGGGATGTGAACACCCAGGTCGGCATGGCCAGCCATATCTATCTGGTGACCGAGTCGATGGTCGACAGCTACTTCTTCTCGGCTGATTCCGAATTGCTGGTGGTACCGCAGGAAGGCCGCCTGCGATTCTGCACTGAACTGGGAATCATCGATCTGGCCCCGCAGGAAATCGCCATTCTGCCGCGCGGTCTGCTCTATCGTGTGGAAGTGCTGGAAGGCCCCTGCCGTGGCTTTGTCTGCGAAAACTACGGTCAGAAGTTTGAACTGCCCGGCCGTGGCCCGATCGGCGCCAACTGCATGGCCAACCGCCGCGATTTCAAATCGCCGGTTGCCGCCTTTGAGGATCGCGAAGCGCCCTCGACCGTGACGATCAAATGGTGCGGCCAGTTCCATGAAACCAAGATCGGCCATTCGCCGCTGGATGTGGTCGCCTGGCACGGCAACTACGCGCCGGTGAAATACGATCTGACCACCTACTGCCCGGTCGGTTCGATCCTGTTTGACCACCCCGATCCGTCGATCTTCACCGTGCTGACCGCGCCCTCGGGTGTGCCGGGCACCGCCAACATCGACTTTGTGCTGTTCCGGGAACGCTGGATGGTGATGGAAGATACCTTCCGCCCGCCATGGTATCACAAGAACATCATGTCCGAGCTGATGGGCAACATCTATGGCCAGTATGACGCCAAACCCAAAGGCTTCATCCCCGGTGGCATGTCGCTGCACAATATGATGATCCCGCATGGGCCCGACAAAAACGCCTTTGAGGGTGCGTCGAACGCAGATCTGAAGCCCGAGAAGCTGGACAACACCATGTCCTTCATGTTCGAGACCCGCTTCCCACAGCACCTGACCGGTTTCGCCGCCAATGAGGCGCCGCTGCAGGACGATTACATCGACTGCTGGTCGGATCTGGAGAAGAAGTTCGACGGCACGCCCGGCAAAAAGTGACGTTTGTATTGGGTTGTGAGGTCAGGGGGGCGTTGCCCCCTTGGCCTTTGGTCAATTCCCCCAGAGTATTGTCGGAAACGATTAAAAGCAGGGAATCACGAAGGCAGATTTCGTGAATAAGGTGAATGAGATGAGCGAGAACCGTGTGGTCCTTCTGGGCACCAAAGGCGGGCCGGCAATCCGGCCGGGCACAAGGATGCCGACCTCCTCCCTCGTGCAGATTGACGGGTTCACAGTGTTGGTGGACGCAGGTCTGGGCTGCACCCGGGGGCTGTGTGACGCCGGTGTGGCGCTGACGGATCTGGACGCGATCGTAATCACCCATCTGCATTCAGACCACTACCTGGAGCTGGGACCACTGTTCCACACCGCCTGGACCGCCGGTCTGAATAAGCCGGTGCCGGTGATCGGGCCTGAGGGGCTGGACACCTATTGGATGGGCTTCCTGGCCTCGATGGAGTTCGACATTTCCCTGCGGCTGCGCGATGAGGGTCGGCCCGCATTGGCACCGCTGGCAGAGATTTCGGTCATTTCCGAGGGCGCGCATCCGCTGGGGCCTTTGACCATGAAGGTGCTGCGCAATGCTCACCCGCCGATTGAGGACAGTTTTGCCCTGCGCTTTGACGGCGGCACCTGCAGCGCTGTGATCTCAGGCGACACCGCGCCGATCCCTGAAATGGTGCCATTTGCCGAGGGTGCTGACCTTCTGGTGCATGAGGCGATGCTGTCCGCTGGCATTGACGCGCTCTGCGCCCGGGTTGGCAACGGCGATGATCGGTTGCGCATCCACCTTGAACGCAGTCATGCCCCCGCCGATCAGGTTGGCCGCATCGCCCATGAGGCCGGTGTGAAACAACTGGCGCTCAACCACCTCGTCCCCTGTGACGACCCGAATTTTACTGAGACCCACTGGCGGGAGGAAACCCGCCGCGAATGGTCAGGCCCCTTGTTCATAGGGACCGACGGGATGGCCATTTCGCTAGATACGTAAGGAAACGCAATGACACTGATGAAAAGCTGGGTGGCCTCGGCCAATAGCGCTGACAGCCAATTCCCCCTGAACAACCTGCCCTATGGCGTCTTCTCCACCGGTGAGGAAGAGCCGCGCTGTGGCGTGGCCATTGGCGATATGATCCTGGATCTTGCAGCCGCCGAAGAGGCTGGTCTGGTGGAACTGGCCGAAGATCCGGTGCTGGATGTGCCGTTCTGGAACGAGGTGATGGAACTGGGGCCTGAGGCCTGGGCCGCCCTGCGTGCCCGCCTGATGCAGCTCCTGGCGGAAAATAGCGCAGAACAGGCGGCGGTTGAACCGCTGCTGGTGGCGCAGGCGGATGCGGTGATGCACATGCCCTTCCTTGTCAGCGAGTATACCGATTTCTACGCAGGCAAACACCACGCCTTCAACGTCGGCACCATGTTCCGCGGTCCTGAAAACGCGCTGCCGCCGAACTGGCTGCACATCCCGATCGGCTATAACGGCCGTGCCTCCTCGGTGGTGGTCTCGGGCACTGACATTCGCCGTCCCTGGGGCCAGCTGAAAGGCCCGAACGATGAGGTGCCGCGCTTTGCCCCCTGTGCCCGTTTCGACATTGAGCTGGAGATGGGCGCCGTTGTTGGCAAAAACACTGACGGCCCGATCACGGTGCAGGAAGCGGATGACGCGATCTTTGGCTATGTGCTGCTGAACGACTGGTCGGCGCGCGACATTCAGGCCTGGGAATACCAGCCGCTGGGCCCGTTCCAGGCAAAGGCAACCGCCACCTCAATCAGCCCCTGGATCGTAACCAAAGCGGCGCTGGAGCCGTTCCGCACCACTACGCCGGAACGTGAAAAGGATCTGCTGCCCTATTTGGCGGAGCCGACGCCGATGCTTTATGACATCGATCTGGCGGTCAGCCTGCAGGCCGAAGGTGGCGCCGAACACACCATCGCGCGCACCAACTACAACCGCATGTATTACTCAGCCGCGCAGCAGTGTGCCCATCACACCACATCGGGCTGCGCGATGAATGTTGGCGACCTTCTGGGCTCCGGCACCATTTCCGGCCCCACCAAAGACGAACGCGGCTCGCTCCTGGAACTCAGCTGGGGCGGCAAGGAGCCGCTGGAAATCGCCGAAGGTCTGACCCGCAGCTTTATTGAGGATGGCGACACGCTGACCCTGAAAGGCGCTGCCAAAGGTGACGGCTACCAGATCGGCTTTGGCGCCTGCACCGGTACCCTGCTGCCGGCGCTGGACGACCCTTACAAACGCTGATCCTTTCAACGTTTCCGAAGTACTCCCTCCGGAGGCATCCTAGCCTGCCTCTGGCACCGCACATCAAAACCGCTGCGACGCCGCTTCACACACTGCATCCGTGAGGCAACCTTCAAGCGTCAGGAAAGGCAGCAAACCCCAAGGAGGACACCCCATGGCCAAGGCATTTGCCTCGCAAGGCGACATGGCAGAGAAAACCATCAGCTTCACCGAAGTGGGCGAAGGGCTTTATGCCTTCACCGCCGAGGGCGACCCAAACTCGGGCGTCATCATCGGGGATGACAGCGTCATGATCGTTGAGGCTCAGGCGACACCGCGTCTGGCCAATAAGGTGATCGAATGTGTGCGCTCAGTCACCGACAAGCCGATCACCCATGTGGTTCTGACCCATTATCACGCCGTGCGGGTTTTGGGGGCTTCGGCCTTTGGGGCGCAGAATATCATCATGTCCGACACCGCGCGTTCGATGGTGGTCGAACGGGGGCAAGAGGATTGGGACAGCGAATTTCAGCGCTTCCCCCGCCTGTTTGAAGGTCATGAGAGCATTCCCGGCCTGACCTGGCCCACCACCACCTTCTCGGACTCGATGACCGTGTTCCTGGGCAGCCGCCGGGTGGATATCAAACATCTGGGCCGCGCCCATACGGCAGGGGATGCGGTGATCCATGTGCCGGACCAAAACGTCATGTTCACCGGTGATATCGTCGAATACCACTCGGCCTGTTACTGCGGTGACGGGCATTTCAAGGATTGGGGCAACACCCTCGACAACATCAAAGCCTATAACGTCGATGCCATTGCACCGGGCCGTGGCGATGCGCTGGTCGGCCATGAGATGGTCAACGCGGCGATCGAAAACACCCGTGATTTTGTCGAAAGCACCTATCGCCCCGCCGCCCGTGTGGCCGCCCGCAATGGCACACTGAAAGAGGCCTGGGACGCCGTGCGCGCCGAATGCGATCCGAAGTTTTCGGACTATGCGATCTATGAGCATTGCCTGCCCTTCAACGTTGCCCGCGCCTATGATGAGGCCCGCGGCATCACACACCCGCGCATCTGGACCGCCCAGCGTGATCTGGACATGTGGGACGCTTTGCAGGGTTAAGCGCGTGCCGGGCGGTTTGATCCAGATCGTGCCGCCCAGCCGCAAAACATGCGACGATAGCAGCGTGCTGACGGCCTATTGAGGCCAGCAGACAGGTGTTTTGTGCCTCACAGAGCAGGCACCATCTCGGGAGGAGACCAAGATGAACAAGATATTCGAAGTGCCCCTCTACCCCTATGCGCGGTCAGAGGATCAGGATGCCGCCGCGCCCGTACGGCGCAAGGTGGTGATCATTGGCGCAGGCCCCGTAGGTCTGGCCGCCGCCATTGATCTGGCCCAGCAGGGGATTGAAGCGGTCATTCTGGATGACAATGACAAGGTCAGCTTTGGCAGCCGCGCGATCTGTTTTGCCAAACGCCCGTTGGAGATCCTAGACCGTCTGGGCTGTGGCCAGCCGATGGTCGACAAGGGGGTGCAGTGGAATCTGGGCAAGGTCTTTTTTGGCGACCGCAAGGTCTATGACTTCAACCTTCTGCCGGAAGAGGGTCACAAGCGCCCCGCCTTCATCAATCTGCAACAGTATTACTTCGAAGAGTATCTGGTGAGCCGCGTCCGCGAATTGCAGGCCGAAGGCGCCCCGATTGAAATCCGCGGCAAATCCAAGGTCGAAGCGATTGGCACCCATCCCGATCACGTCGCGCTGGAGGTGGAAACGCCTGAGGGCAGCTACACGCTGGAGGCCGACTGGCTGATCGCGGCGGACGGCGCAGGCTCGCCCACGCGGCGGATGCTGGGGCTGGATTTTGTCGGACGGGTGTTTGAGGACAACTTCCTGATCGCGGACGTCGTGATGGACGCCGAGTTTCCGACTGAACGTTGGTTCTGGTTCGACCCGCCCTTCAACAAGGGTCAGTCGGCGCTGCTGCACAAACAGCCCGATGGCGTGTGGCGCATTGACCTGCAGCTGGGCTGGGACATCGACAAGGAAGAAGAGAAAAAGCCCGAAAACGTCATCCCACGCCTAAAGGCGATGCTGGGGGATGAGGTGCAGTTCGAGTTGGAATGGGTCTCAATCTACACCTTCCAATGCCGCCGGATGGAAAAGTTCCGCCACGGCCGCGTGCTGTTCGCCGGTGACTCGGCGCATCAGGTCAGCCCCTTTGGCGCGCGTGGTGCAAACTCAGGCGTGCAGGACACCGACAACCTGTGTTGGAAGCTGAAACTGGTGATCGACGGTGTGGCGGATGAGACCCTGCTGGACAGCTATGATTATGAACGGGTGGTGGGCGCGGATGAAAACATCCTGAACTCCTCACGCTCAACCGATTTCATCACGCCCAAGTCGGACATCAGCCGGATCTTCCGCGATGCGGTGCTGGATCTGTCAGAGCACCACGCCTTTGCACGGCCTCTGGTCAATTCGGGCCGGCTGTCGCTGCCCTGCACCTATGACTATTCGCCGCTGAACAGCACCGATGCCCTGCCCGAAGCGCCGGCGCGGGCGCGTCCCGGCAGCCCCTGCCCGGATGCAGATCTGGGCACAGGTGCGGGATACCTGCTGGATCAACTGGGAGATCGCTTCACCATTCTGGCCCTGAACTGTATGGCCGCACCGCTGTCAGAGGCCGGGCTGGATCTGGACGTGATCTCCATTGCCGCCCCGCCGGGCAGTGATCTGGCTGCCCGCTACCTTGGGCTGGCAGAATCGGCGGTGTATCTGATCCGACCAGACCAACATGTGGCCGCCCGCTGGGATGGCTATGCCGAAACCGCCCTGCGCGCCGGGCTGCGCCGCGCCATCGGGAAGGAGCAGTAAGATGCCATTGAACCTCAGTGCTAATCTGGGCAATGCTGATAATTTCTACGCCGATCTGCTGGCCGCTCATGACGGCCTCAGCAAAGCGGAGAGCGATGCATTGAACGCGCGGCTGATCCTCATTCTGGCCAATCACATCGGCGACAACGACACCCTGCGCGAGGCGCTGCAAGCGGCCTCCACTTCAGGTCTTGCTGACGCGGGCTAAGGCGCCTGACCCAACAACCGTCAAGCCGGTTTCCCGGCTTGACCCGCCTCCCATAAGGTGGTCCTTTCTGCGCCACGTACACCCGCAGACCTGAGGAGACTGCCCATGCCCGCCCCGACCAACATGTTCAAACAGCGCCTGAAACAGGGTGAATTGGTCATTGGTTGTTGGGCTGGTTTTGCCGATCCCTATCCCACTGAATTGATGGCAACAGCTGGCTTTGACTGGCTGGTGATTGACGGGGAACACGCGCCCAATAACCTGAAATCAATCACCGCGCAGCTGCAGGTTCTTGAGGGCAAACATTCCGAAGCGGTTGTGCGCCTGCCGGTGGGCAATGAATGGCTGATCAAGCAGATGCTGGATGCTGGGGCACAGACCCTGCTGATCCCAATGGTCGAAAGCGCGGAACAGGCGCGTGAATTGGTACGGGCCTGTCGTTACCCGCCGGAAGGCATCCGTGGCTCAGGCGCGGCGCTGGCGCGGGCCTCACAGTTTGCTGCGATCCCGGATTACGCCCAAACAGCCAACGCGCAGATTTGCCTGCTGGTGCAGGTCGAAACTGTAAAGGGCATGGAGGCGCTGGATGAAATCCTGGCCGTTGAAGGTGTCGATGGCGTCTTCATCGGCCCCTCGGACCTAGCAGCGGACATGGGACTGTTGGGGCAGACAGAACACCCTGACGTGCGCGCGGCAATTGAGGCAGGTCTGGGCAAAATCGCGGCCTCAGACAAGGCAGCGGGCATTCTGGCGCTGGCAGATGAGGCGGCAGATCTTTACCGCGCATGGGGGGCGCAATTCCTGGCCGTGGGGATTGATGTGGTGATGCTGGCGCAGGCCGCGCGGGCGCTGATGGCAAGCTGGGAAGCGAAACGGTAAAGCGCGCACACCGCCGGCGGCAGGGGCGTTGCCCCTCGCCATTCAAAAGAAGTGTTTTTGAACGGCTTCACCCCAGAGTATTTTGGGAAACGATGAAAGACTTTACCAGCGGTCCAACGCCGCTTCGTCTTCGTCTTTGGCCTCAACCCAGTCAGAGCCGTCTTTGGTGATTTCCTTCTTCCAGAAGGGGGCGCGGGATTTCAGGTAATCCATCAGAAACTCAGCCGCCTCAAAGGCATGCGCCCGGTGGCGTGAGGCGGTGCCGACCATCATGATCCGGTCCTGGGGGCGCAGCACGCCGTAGCGATGGATGATCAGCACATCCCCCAGATCCCAGCGCGCCATCGCATCCTCGGCGATTTTGGTCAGCGCCCGTTCGGTCATGCCGGGGTAGTGTTCCATCTCCATCCGGTCCATGCCGGCGCCGGGTAGATTGCGGGTGATGCCGGTGAAGGTGACCACCGCCCCCATATTGACCTGGCGATCGGTAAAGGTCTCAACCTCATGGCCCAGATCAAACGGCGCTTCCTGTACGCGGATGTCCATCGTGCCCCCCTTTAGCCGCCGGTCATCGGCGGGAAAAAGGCCACTTCGCGCACGCCCTCAAGCGAGGCGTCAAAATCGCTGAGGTCCTGATCCAGTGCAACACGCAGCGCCGACAGATCAGCAAAGGCGGCGGCGTAACGTTCTTCACGCGCTTTCAGCTCTTCCACCAGTTCACCAACCGTTGTGGCGTTGGTGTCCAGCGTTTCGCGCGGAATACCGATCCGTTCCCGGACCCATGCAAAATAAAGCACATCCATCTTAATTATCCTTCAGATGCGGCCGCGCCTTGTTGAAGTAATCCAGCCCGGTGATGAATGTCAAAAGCGCCGCGACCCACAGCAGCACCAGACCGGCATTGCCAGCCCAAACCATTCCGCTGAGTTTCCACGCAAGACCCAGATCATCCGGCAGTTCACCTGACAGGATCTGGGCAACAATCTCATCGTTCATTCCCAGCACACTCATGCCGAAGTAGTGCTCAAACACGCCTTGGGCAAACAGAAGGGCAATGGCCACCATCTGGGCGGTGGTTTTCCACTTGGCCAGTTTGGTCACTTTCAGCGTGCCGGCCGTATCGCCAAGGAATTCGCGCAGGCCCGAAACAAACACTTCCCGGAAGAGGATCACAGTGGCCGGCAGAACCAGCCAGGGCGACATGGAGGAATAGCCCACGATCACCATCAGTGCGATCACCACCATAGCCTTGTCCGCAATCGGATCCAGCATCGCGCCCATCTTGCTTTCCTGTCCCCAGGACCGGGCGAGGTAGCCATCGATCCAATCCGTGAGCGCCGCCAAGACAAACAGCACGAGAGCAAACCAGTCAGCGTAAGGCCTTGTGAAGTAGAGAAACATCACGGCGACACCGGGCGCGGCCAACAAGCGCGCAACGGTCAGGATATTGGGGATCGTCCAAGTCATGCCCAATCCTTACCCTGTGACGTGCGCCGGGGAAAGTGGCGCACCGGCCTTTCTTGAAAACGGTTCCGGACGTGACCCTCTTGCGTCAGCCTAAGGAAGGACCTTTCAGGTCCCCGCGTCCCTCAGGCACCGCACCGGGCAACCAGGACCGAAGGCATTGTGCCAGCGTTTCGATCTGCAGTGGTTTGGTCAAGTAGTCCGACATGCCCGCGGCCAGGGAACGCTCTGCCTCCTGCGGTAGGGCTGATGCCGAGATGGCAAGGATGGGAATAGCCGCGCTGCCGCTCTGGGCCTCCTCACTACGGATCTGGCGCGTCATGTCGAGCCCGTCCATCACCGGCATCTGGCAATCGGTGAGGATCGCGTCAAACTGGCCCTTTCGCCAATGCTCCAGCCCTTCCTGCCCGTTTGTGGCGGTTTGATAGCTCACGCCCAGAACCGTCAACTGGCGCGTCAGCACCGAAAGGTTCAGCGGATTATCCTCAATCACCAAAACATGGGCTGCACGGCCTGCATCCCGCCCCTCGCTTCCTTTGCCAACCGTCTCAATCTGCAGCGGTGGCAGCAACATTGGTGGCTCACCGGGTACCAAGACTTCGGGGTGCGCCTGCACAACGGGTTTTGGACCGTTCCAGCGGCCGCTGAGCATTGCGATGCCGCGCACCAGATCGCTGTGATGCATCGGGTAGCGGTAGGACACGTACAGCCCCGGGGCGGTCAGCCCCTTTGGATTGCCACGCGCGGGATCCATCACCATGATTTTCAGATCCGCGTGTTCCTGCAGCAGCACATCCATTTCCTCAGCATTTTCTTCAAAGCTGCCCAGCCCCAGAACCAAAACGGCCTCGGCCCCGGCCTGTTTGATCTGCGCCGCAATGTCGCTGCGATTTTCCGCGATATGAACAACGGCGCCGCGGCGCTCAAGGCTCTGGCCCATCCGGGCGGAGAAATTGAGATGATCCATCCGCAGGATAACGTGAACCCCCTGCACATCCGGCAAGGTCTCCTCGCAGATGGCGGGCAGATTAGGAATGGTGACGGTGAAGGTTGAGCCATCGTTGGGGGTGCTTTCCACCTCAAGCACACCGCCCATCAGCTCCACCAGATTACGCGTGATCACCAAGCCCAGACCGGTGCCGCCAAACTTGCGGGTTGTAGATTCCTCGCCCTGATTGAAGGGGTGGAAGATCCGCTCAATCACCTCAGGCTCCATGCCGATGCCCTTGTCGATGACCCGGAACTGCAGGCGATCAGGATCCCGTGCGACCGAGACCCAGAGCTGCACGTGGCCCAGTTTGCCATCCTCGGACCGGCTGAATTTGATGGCGTTGCTCAGCAGATTCAGCAAGATCTGCCGTAACCGCAAGGCATCACCGGAAACGCAATCCGGCACCTCAGGATCAACATAGACCTGAAAGCGCACATTGTTGCTGCGTGCCTCCACCGCGAGGGATTCCGCTGCACGTTCCACCGCCTCCAACAGGTTAAACGGCTGCTCCTCCAGCTGCATTTTGCCAGCATCAATTTTGGCTGCATCCAGAATGTCATCGATGATGCGCAGCAGGAAAAACGCGGAATCGTTGATGTTTTCGATCATCTGGCGCTGATCGTCCGTCATCGGTGACTGTTTCAGCAGTTCCAGCAGGCCAACGACCCCATTCATCGGGGTGCGAATTTCATGGCTCATATTGGCAAGGAAGGCCGATTTGGCCTGACTTGCGGTTTCCGCCTCAATCCGCCGGTTGGCTTGAATTTGCTCTGCCCGCATGAAAACCAGGATCACCGCGCAGATCACAAGGGCCGCCAAGATCGAAACCGAAGCCACCCGTATCATCACACCTTTGCGGTGCTCCACCGTCTCCATCAGGTGCAGCTGCAACTGGAACCGCTGCTGCGTCAGCTGTTCGTATTTAATGGTGCTGCGGTCGATCTGCACTAGAAGTTGATCCAACCGCGCCAACTGCTCAACGGAAGCGTCGAGGCCACCGGCCCGCATGAAGGCCTCAATCTCATTGAGATCACGCACCATGTCGTCCACCAGGTCCTGATTGTGCGCAAAGGGCGATGCGGTGAAGCCGATGGCCGCGCGGATCAGATGGTTGGCCATTGTCAGCTTGGCGGGATCCGCCGTGAGCTGCGCCTGATCATAGGCACGCATGCTGCGATGGGTCAGCTGAGACACCTTGAAAGAATAGCGCGCCGATTCAACAGCGCTGATCGTGTCTTCGGCGGTTCTACGGGCCTGATTTTCAGAACGCAACGCAAACCCGAAGAGCGCTGCAACCACCAACGCGCCAAGGAGAACCAGAATAATCACCCGGGGGGCAGAAAGCCCGATCAGTCTTGGAATTCGATTTCGGTGATCATCCACACCCATTTAGCCACTGTTTCCTGATGCAATCGTTTAGTTTCGTCATAGTCCGCGATGACCACACGCATGGGTCCCCTTGTTTCAAATTCAAGAAACTTGCCATTTGCGCGTGTGGCAAGAAGAACCTCCATTTCCTGCCATTCCTGACGGGAAAACTGCGCCTGATAGTGATCAATTGCTGTGAGGGTGACACTTTGTGTCTGACCAGTGCCGAAAGCTTCGATCAGGTCAGTTAGCCAAACACCTGCATACTGACCGGCACTTGCTTCATGCGGATTAAAGGTCTCAGCCTCAGCCAGACCTATCGCTTCGAGGTCTGCGATGCTCACGCTCTGCGCGCCAGCGGCCACGTCACCGCGGAGTTGAACCACATCCTTTGGACCGGCCCATGCAGCCGCCCCCCAGATCGCCACATTCATCACCGCCGTAACGGCGGCGTAGTGCAGGAATTGTCCCGACATATCGCCTCCCTTCGGTGTTCGTCATCCGAAACGGCCTGGGCGCCTGTTCCTTCGCCCGAAGCCGCAGAACAGTCCCAATACTATTGAGGGCCGGCAAACCAAAAGCAAGCGTTCCCCAAGGGTTGCGGCACAACCCTAGGCGGGTAAATCAGCCTTTTTCATGGAAAAAATCATAAATTGTCTGCGCCAAAGTGTCTGAAATCCCCTCAACCGCGCGCAAATCGGCAAGGGCTGCGCGACTCACCGCTTTGGCGGATCCAAAGTGCGCCAAGAGCGCCCTTTTACGCGTTGCGCCAACACCCGGCACCTCATCCAAGGGGGTGGCCCCGATTGATTTGGCCCGTTTGGCGCGGTGTGTCCCGATGGCAAACCGATGTGCCTCATCCCGCATACGTTGGATGAAATACAGCACCGGATCATTGCGTTGCAGGGCAAAGGGCCGGGTGCCGGGACGATGGAACTCTTCCTTGCCGTGATCACGGTCCACACCTTTAGCGACCCCAACCATCGGAATGTCCTCCACCCCGTATTCTTCCATAATCTCCTGCACCGCAGACACCTGACCAGCGCCGCCATCAATCAACAGCAGATCGGGCCACATGCCCTTGTCGCGGTCCGGGTCCTCTTTCAGCAGGCGTTTGAACCGGCGCGTCAGCACCTCTTTCATCATGCCGAAGTCATCACCGGGCGTCAGATCATCGCCCTTGATGTTGAACTTACGGTATTGGTTTTTCATGAAGCCTTCGGGCCCGGCGACAATCATCCCCCCCACCGCATTGGTGCCTTGAATGTGAGAGTTGTCATAAACCTCAATCCGTCCCGGTGCCGCGTCGAGGCCAAAGGCCTCCGCCAGACCGTTCAGCAGTTTGGTCTGGGTGGCGCTTTCCGACATTTTGCGCGCCAGACTTTCGCGTGCATTGCGCAGCGCTCCGTCGACCAGCTCGGCCTTTTCACCGCGCTGAGGGACCAGAATTTCCACCTTGCGCCCCAGCTTCTGCCCCAGGGCTTCGGCCATCAGATCTGGATCATCAATTGGGTGCGACAGGATCAACTGCCGCGGCGGTTCCTTGCTGTCGTAGAACTGGCCAAGGAAGGCCTCTAGCACCTCGGGCGCCTCAATATCCACGCCAACGCGCGGATAGAAATCACGGTTGCCCCAGTTCTGCCCTGCCCGGATAAAGAAGACCTGCACACAGGCCTGCCCGTTTTCCATATGCAGCGCAACGATATCAGCCTCTTGCACGGTGCGCGGGTTGATCCCCTGCACCGTCTGCACCTGCGTCAGCGCCCGGATCCGGTCCCGCAGGGCGGCGGCGCGCTCAAACTCCATCGCTTTGCTGGCTTCCATCATCTGTACTGCTAGCGTTTCCTGAATTTCGGTGGACCGGCCTGACAGGAACTGTTCGGCATCTTTGACAGAGGCTGCGTAATCCTCAGCCGAGATTTTGCCGACACAGGGGCCTGAGCAGCGCTTGATCTGATAGAGCAGACAGGGCCGGCTGCGGCTGGAAAACATCGCATCGGAACAGTTCCGCAGCAGGAACACCTTCTGCAATTGGTTCAGGGTTCGGTTGACCGCGCCAGCGCTGGCAAAGGGACCGTAATAGCGGCCCTTCGATTTCTTGGCGCCACGATGCTTGGTGATCTGCGGGAACTGATGTGTTGCCGTCACCAGAATGTTGGGAAAGGATTTATCGTCGCGCAGCAGCACGTTGTAACGCGGCTTCAGCTGCTTGATCAGGTTCTGTTCCAGCAACAACGCTTCAGTTTCTGTCTGCGTTGTCAGAAACATCATCGAGGCGGTTTCCGAAATCATCCGGGCGATGCGCCCCGAATGTCCCGCCGGTCGGGCGTAGTTTGACACCCGCGCCCGCAGATTTCGCGCCTTGCCGACGTAGAGAACCCGCGCCTGCGCATCCAGCATGCGGTAAACGCCGGGCGAAGCGTCCAGCGTCTTGAGATAATCTTGGATCAGGGCGTGGCCGGTCAGAGAATCGGCAGAGGAATCGGTCATAGACCAGAGATATGATTCCCTCTGCCCGGCTGCAATCTTTGGCGCGATGGGGCAAGAGGAAAGCTTTCCACGGTTTGTGTGGATAACTCTGAAGATATTTTTTGGGGAACCGCGCTTTTTCGTTATTTTTGGGTGTTTTTGTTGATCTGCCTAAAAATTAGGCAGCATTATAACCTATTGAAATTAAATAAAACTTTTCTTTAAAATTACCAAGTCGTTGAAATTGTTAAATATTTGGTAACAACTTCGTAACAAAACTGGCCCACGTGCAAAACTTTGGCACGGACTCACCTTTTAGCCGCGCTTATTGATGATATCGGGGGTCTGCCAGGCCAGATGCTGACCGCCGTCGGCACAGATCAACTGCCCCGTTACAGCCGGCGAATCGAGGAAAAATCCAAGCGCTGCAGTGATATCGCTGACATTGGCCCCACGCTGCAGAATGGACCGCTGGCGTTGCGCATCAAAGTGGTCCTGGGCTTGTCGCGCACCAATTAAGGTGGTACCGGGGCCGATCGCATTGACCCTAACATGTGGGGCCAACCCCAAGGCCGCGGTCTGGGTAAAGGTCCACAGCCCCATCTTGGCCAAAGTGTAGGTCATGAACTCTGGCGTCAGCTTGCGCACGCGCTGATCCACCATATTCACCACCAGACCCTGCGGCATCAATTCACCGTTTTCGTCCCGCGTCGCCTCAGGCACTTGGGCGGCCATCGCCTGGGTCAGCACAAAGGGCGCCCGAAGGTTTGAGTTGAAATGCCGATCCCAGCTGGCGCGGGTGGCCGTTTCCAGCCGGTCATATTCAAACACAGAGGCGTTGTTCACCAGACAGGTGACTGGTGTATCAAAGGCAGCTGCCACGCGGGGGAACAGCCCTTCGGTCGCCGCCTCATCCAGCAAATCCGCCTGAAAGGCCTCAGCCTGCCGCCCCAGCGCGCGGGCCTCGGCCACAACCTCTGACGCCTCAGTGGCGGAATTGGCATAATGCACGGCCAGATCGTAGCCGCTACGTGCCAGATAAAGCGCCATCGCGCGCCCCAGACGCTTGCCCGCGCCGGTCACCAATGCAACTGCCATGGGCCCCTCCCGTTTTAGATCAGTGCAGAACCGTGAAAATATAGGTGACGTAAAGCCCTGTCAGCACCACGCCCCAGATCCGGGTGATATTGGCGCGCAGAAACACAAACGGCACCAGCAGCAGGGTTGCGCCCAGCATGACCCAGACGTCAAATTCCAAAAGGTCAGGATCAACCGGAATGGGGCTGACCACAGCGGTGACGCCAATCACGGCCAGTAGGTTGAACATGTTTGAGCCGATGACATTGCCCAGCGCCACGTCTGCCTGCCTGCGGATCGCCGCCATCACGGTTGTCGCCAGTTCTGGCAGTGAGGTGCCGATGGCCACCAAGGTCAGGCCGATCACGGTTTCCGTGATGCCAAACATGCGGGCGATGGTCACGGCACTGTCCAACAACAGATCTGCGCCCAAGGGCAGGCCGATCAGACCCAACACAAGGTACATGATGATTTTCCACCAGCGCATTTCAGGATCCGCGCCTTCTGGTTCTTCCAGATCATCATCTTCGCCCATGGCGCGATGCGCCTTGGCCTGAAAGAAGGCCCAGGTCAGCGTGACCGTCAGTGCCGCCAGCAGCACCACACCGCTGACAAAGGTAAAGGTTCCAAAGAAACACAGCCCAATGAACAAAAGGCTGCCGAACACCATCTGCAGGTAGCTATTCTTGGTGTTGCAATGAGAGGTGTGCATCGTCGCAATCAGCGCCGGCACCCCCAGCACCAGCAACACATTGGCGGTGTTGGACCCGATGACGTTGCCCAGCGTGATCCCCGGCTTGTCTTCCAGCGCGGCGGTGATTGAGATCAGCAATTCCGGCGCCGAGGTGCCAAAGGCCACCACCGTCAGGCTGACAATCAGGGCCGGGATGCCGATGCGCAGTGACATGTTCACCGCGCCTTTCACCAGCGCATCGCCCGCCAACAGCAAGATCACCAGCCCAAGGGCTGCGTAAAGCCATTCCATCATGTCTTAGCGCACTCCTTTGGTGCAGGGGCACGGGCCCTTGCCGATCTTAAACCGACCACAGCGGGAACAGCGGGCCGAGGCCAGCCGTTTCTGGCCGGGGATTTTCACTTTGCCGAACATCGCCAGAACTGCCATGCCGATCAGAAAGAAGGTGATGATCTTAAACAGCATATCAGAGCCCAAACCGCGCATAGGCGGCGCGCTCTTCCAGCAGGCTGGTGGCGTCCTGCGCCAGCGACATGCCAAAACGCGACAGGAACCCACGCTTGCGCCCATAGGTCAGGAAGCGAACTTTGTCGCCGTAGATCTCTTTCAGCTTCGGCGTCACATGGCCAATGCCATCAATCAGGCCCAGCGCCTGCGCTTTTTCCGCCATCCAGACACGTCCGGTGAACAGGTCAGGGTCTTCTGCCAGCTTGGTGCCACGGCGCTCTTTGACGTAGCCCTCAAACACCTGATGCATGTCGCCCAGGATCTCTTTGAGACGCGCAACATCCTCTTCCTTTTCCGGCAGGAAGGGATCCAACATCGATTTCGATTTGACCGAAGTATAGACCCTGCGTTCAACGCCATGACGGTTGAGCAGCTCATGCGCGCCAAAACTGGAAGAAATCACCCCGATTGAGCCAATGATTGAGGCCGGATCGGCATAGATGTCATCAGCGGCAGCCGCCAGCCAGTAACCGCCCGAGGCCGCCACATCTTCGACGAAGGCGTGCACTGGGATCTTCTTTTCCGCTGCCAGCCGTCGCACCCGCGCGGCAATCAGCGAAGACTGCACAGGGGAGCCGCCGGGCGAATTGATCACCAGGGCCACCGCCTGCGGCTTCCCTTTGCGGAACGCGCGCTCAATCAGCGGCGCCAAAGCGGCATCATTGAGGGGGGCACGATCACCTGATGCGATCATACCCTGCATCCGCACCACAGCGACCCGTGGGCGTTTCGATTTAAACGGCAGCTTAATCATCATATCGCCCATTTAGAGACGCAGCCCCTTTCGGACAAGGGAGCGAGGCAATGCGCCCACGGTTTCGTGACGGAAAAGACTCGGTTTTTGGGGCCTCGGGTAGATGGTAGCGAAAACATCCCATTTGATCCTGCCTCCCAACCGGCCTCACCTCAGCTGGCCAGCATCTTGAGGCCCTGCGTCACGTCAGAGCGCACCGCCAGCCGCAACCCCGGTTCATCACCGGCGCGCAGGGCAGCGATGATCAGGCGATGGAAATGCGGCGGCTCTGTGCGGCGCAGCCGACCATAAAGGGCGCGCATGGTTGGTCCCAGTTGCAACCAGACGGTTTCCGCCATGGCCAGCATCGCCGGGGCCTGCGCCCGCAGATAGAGCGTGCGATGAAATTCAAGGTTGGTGCGGATGTAGGCCACGGCATCTTTGTGCGCGACCGCTTCGGAGATGGCCCCGTTGATGGTCTGCAGACGTTCGATCAGCGCCATATGCGCCCGCGGCATCGCGCGGCTGGCCAGCTCAACTTCAATAAGACTGCGCAGCGCTGCCAATTCTTCGATCCGCTCATTGCTCAACTCGGGCGTCGCCACCCGCCCCGAGGTCGAAAGCGTCAGCGCGCCCTCGGCCACCAGACGGCGCACCGCCTCACGCGCCGGTGTCATCGACACTTCAAACTCTTTCCCGATCCCGCGCAGGGTCAGCGCCTGCCCCGGTCCGATCTCCCCATGCATGATTCGGGTCCGCAAACCGCGATAGACACGATCATGGGCAGAAGAGGGTGAGGCTTCGGGGCGTGGATTGATCAGCATGGGACTATGTGATCACAAATCGACACAGGGTCAATTGGCTTTCTGCGGTCAATTGCCAAAGCGATAGCGATGCAGCTCGGAACCGTTTTCGCGCAGCCAGGCCCGGGCCGCGCTGTAGTCGCCATACAGCTCCTCAACCTGACGCCAGAAGGCGGCGGAGTGATCCATATGCCGCAGATGCGCAACCTCATGGGCGGCGACATATTCCAGCACCTCCATCGGCGCCATCACCAGCCGCCAAGAGTACATCAACACCCCAGCCGAAGAACAGGACCCCCAGCGGGATCGGGTGTCGCGCAGGGAGATCCGGCTATAGGGACGTTTCAGATCTGCCGCATAACGATCCGAGGCCGCAGCCAGCTGTTCCCGTGCCAAGGCCTTGAGAAAGGCGGCCAATCTGCGCCCGGCGGTCTCAGCGTTGCCAGGCACCAGGATCTGCTGATCGCGCACCACAATGCGCCGCCCCTGCCCGGCCAGTACCTGATGCGGCAAGCCGTAAATAGGCAGTTCACAGCCAATGCCGACATCAACAACCTCGGGCCGGCTGGCGATCTGACGGCGCAGCCACTCTGCCTTCTCCGCGGCGAAGGCCAGCCCCTGACGTTCAGCCACCCCGTTGGGCAGGGTCAGGGTCACCTTGGCATCCAGACCAGAGACACGCAGCGACAGCCGGCGCGCCTGCGCCGAACGTCGCAGATGCACTTCGACCGGGGGATCACCGGCCAGAACATGAGGTGCATTGTCGTCTTTCTGCTTGGGCATCGGGTGCCTATCCTTTAAAGCCTTTGACACGCAAAGCCTGTTATGGCAGGTGGCCCTGATTGTCGACAAGACCATGTGAATTGAGAGGGATCCCTGATGCCCAAAGAAGAATGGGGTGTAAAGCGCGTTTGCCCCACCACCGGCAAGCGCTTCTACGACCTGAACAAAGATCCGATCGTCAGCCCCTACACTGGCGACATCGTTGAGACCGAAGCCACCAAGAGCCGCATGATCTCTGCCGACGCAGAGGATGCTTCGGCGAAGAAAGCAACCGCGTCCGATTCGGATTCGGATGGCGATCTGCTGGAAGAAGACAACGTTGACGTTGAGCTGGATGATGACCTGCTGGACGACGACGATGATGATAACGTTTCGCTGGATGAGCTGGCTGACGTTCCCGCAGAAGACGACGAATAAAAAATTTCCTGCGGGTGGAATTTTCCGCTTGCGCCCACCCGCAGGAGCCTCTAGATAGCGGCGCACAGGCTAACACAGCCTGCTACACAAGCCTCTGAGGCTTGGGAAATTGGGGCCTTAGCTCAGCTGGGAGAGCGCCTGCATGGCATGCAGGAGGTCAGCGGTTCGATCCCGCTAGGCTCCACCAAATTCCCTTTCGAAAAATCTGCTTTCGTTAGTCGCCACGCATATCGCGTGGTTTTCGTTTTGCATGTCCCGGCAAAGCGACCGCCCGCCATGCGCTCAGCGAACTTCCCGATGGTCCACCCACAGCGTGGCGGTTTGTGAGGTAGCCCCCCCCCTGACAGCGCGTCGCCGAACCCAACCGGATCAAATGTCAGGAAAGCCCCACTTTTCCTACCGTAGTTTCCGCATTTTCCGAAAACGATGATCGCGAATCAGTTTTGCGCGAAATCTGTTGTGAATTGCCCCACATGGCCGAAGCTTTCCAAAACTATCCAAAGGAGAGTGGAAACTGCCGAAACTTTAGCCCAAAACTTGCCATTACGACGTGTAATTGACGCGGTACGCCCTTAACAACGCGGACAAATCCCTTATCCTCAGAGCAGATTGAAATCTGCGCTCATCGCGTCAGAGTTTAACGTGAAGGTTAAGAGGTTAGCGCTGTCAAAGCCGTTTGTCACAGATGACGCCCATGCCGCGAAGCTGCGGAAGGGGGCGGTAAAAACGGGATGGCAATCGCCACCCCGCTCTGCTGGTGCGCGCCTTACATCTCATGACAGCGATCATCAGGCCCTCAGGGTTCTGAATGCCTTTGCGATCGACCTGATGAAAATCCCCTCCAAGGCGGAATTGGCCTGGTATGTGGCCCGCGAAGTGGTCGCCCAGTTGGGATTTGCCGATTGCGTGGTCTATTACACCCAAGCCGATGGCAAAACGCTGCGCCAAATGGCGGCGCTGGGGGACGTCAAAAACCCGCAACTCTGTGAAATCATTAACCCGCTTATCATCCCCTTTGGCCGTGGCATCACCGGCACGGTGGCCCAAACCGGCGAAGCGCAGGTGGTGAATGACCTCTTGGAGGATGAGCGTTACATTCCCGACGTGATACCGGCCCGGTCTGAGATTTGTGTGCCGATCAAGATCGGTGAGCGCGTGGTTGGTGTGATCGACTCCGAAGACGCGCGCGCTGATCACTATACCCCCTGGCATCAGGAACAGCTGGAAACCATCGCGGCGATGATGGCCGCGCGGATCAACCTGCTGGAGCAGGACAAAAGCCGCGAACTGGCCGCTCAGCTGCGGCATAGCGAAGCGCGCTTCCGTGATTTCACCGAAACCGCTGCGGATTGGGTCTGGGAAACAGATCGCACCCATGTGTTCCGCTTTGTCTCAGGCAGCCTCGCGCTGGATCAGGACACCGGCCTCAGCGCCACGGATCTGCTGGGTGAGAACTGCCGCGTTCTTGGCGCCAAACGGATGCACCGCGACAGACAGGCAGACCTGTTGCATCAGCTTCAAAGCCAACAGGTGTTCAAACAGCTGCGCTTCACCATCAAGGCGCCGGATGGCAGCCGACGGATCATGCGGATCAGCGGCAAACCTCTGTTCGATGCCTCCGGCAATTTCCAAGGCTATCGCGGCACCGGTGTTGATGTCACCGAGCAGGAGCTGACCCACGAACGTCTGACGACGCTCTACCGGGTGATTGACGCGATGGCGGAACCGATCGCGGTGTTTGATCCCGACGATTGTATCTCCTTCACCAATGCGGCCTTTAAGGAAATGCATGCCCGGGTGCCGCGTGCAATCCGCCAGGGCGTCAGCTTCCGTGAACATCTGGAAATTCTGGCCGAGGCCGGTCAGATCACCGACGTTAAAGGCGACATGAAGCTTTGGGTGGACCAGACGGTGGCCCGCCACCAGAACCCTCAAGGCACGTTCGAATTCCACCGCGACGGCTCCGGTTGGTTCCAAGGCAGCGAACGCAAGCTGCAAAACGGCTATCAGGTCCTCTTGCTGACCAACATCAACCGTCTGAAAGGGGTGGAACAGAAGCTGATCTCGGCCCGTGAGGCGGCGGATGCAGCAAACATCGCCAAGTCGGAATTCCTGGCCAATATGAGTCACGAAATCCGCACCCCGATGAACGGCATCATCGGTCTGACAGAACTGCTGCGCCAGCGGCTTGCGGATCCGGAGTTGGTTCACAAAGCGGAAACCATCAGCCAGTCCGCCAATGCATTGCTGCGGATCATCGACGACATCCTCGATTTCTCCAAGATCGAAGCGCGCATGCTGCAGGTTGAGGCGCACCCCTGTAATCTGGCCACGCCGCTGCAACAGCTGGTTGAGATCTACCAACCTTTGGCCGAGGATAAGGGCCTGACCATCACCCTGGACATCACCGCCGATTTGGCGCCTGTCCTATCTCTGGATGAAGGACGCCTGCGGCAGATTCTGTCTAACCTGCTGAGCAACGCGGTGAAATTCACCCCGGGCCGGTCCGAAGGTCATGCCGGTTTGGTGGAGGTCCTAGCTTATCAGAACGACGATGGGCAACTGTCTATCGATGTGATCGACAACGGCATCGGCATTTCGCAAGAGGCCGCAGCGCGTGTCTTTGACCCGTTTTCGCAGGCAGAAAACAGCACCACCCGCCGGTTTGGCGGCACCGGTCTGGGCCTGTCGATCAGTCGGAACCTTGCCCAGTTGATGGGGGGGGATCTGACCCTGATGCCGCGCGAAAGTGGCAGCCAGTTCCGTGTGACCCTGCCCTATGAGCCGCTGTTGGATCAGCAGCCTTCACCCGCGGCGCCGATGCAACCGCATGAAATGCCATTGCCCCCGATGGAACTGGCAGAGGTCGCAGAAACTGCCCCCAAACGTATCCTTGTGGTCGAAGACAATGACATCAACGCGATGGTCATCTCCAAACAGTTGGAGACGCTGGGCTACGCCGCAACCCTTGCCAATGACGGGCTGAAAGGCCTGGCGCTGTGGCAGAGCGGTGAGTTTGATATGGTGCTGACGGACTGCCACATGCCGGAAATGGACGGTTACGATCTGGCCCGCAGCATCCGCAAGCTGGAAGCCGAGAGCGACCGCGACCGCTGCCACATCATCGCGATCACCGCCAATGCCCTGAAAAGCGAAGAGGCCAAATGCCTTGCCGCCGGGATGGACGCCTTCCTGGCCAAGCCGGTGACCATCGCCACCCTGCGCAACGCCCTGCAGGTCTAACGGGGGTCAGCCCCCCGCCTTGACCCGCTTTTCAAGCGCATCCTCATCCGTCATATCCACATCCAGCGCCTCGATCAGGCGGGTGTCCAGCAGCTGACCGCCACGGTAAAGGATCGGATAGCAGACCGATGCCACATGGCTGTTCACCTCCCGAATGGCGCGCAGCACCTCTAGGTGTACATCACTGGATTCAAAGCTTTTCTGACTGCCTGAGGCCAGCCGTTTCAAATGCTTCTTCCGGCTCGACCGCTCCGCGCGGGTCATTTCGTTTTTCTCTTCCAGCAGCAGGCGGGCGGTTTCAATGTCTTCTGAGATCAACACATTGGAGGCCAGCCCGATGTTGGACATCAGCCGCTCATGCAGTTGGGTCAGTTCCTCTTTGCCGGATTTTGAGAACACGATCCCCTCGGCGTCGCGACGTTTGGCAAGCGGCAGCAGCACCTTGGCCACCAGATCGCCACCGGTTTCCAGCGCGATGGCATATTCCGTGAGCTCACGCGCGGCTTTCTGGTCGGCCTTGCTCATCTCATCCTGCGGCATGGCAGCGACGTAGCGGCGGATTTCATCCAGCGCCTCATTCACAAACCGATCCCGCGCGATCAGCGTGCCGGCCCGCTGCTTGTCATACCGCAGCATCAGATCCATCACCGGCGCGGCCATGCTGGCCAGTACCTGCTCCATCCGCAACACTTCGCGTTTCAGGTTGGCAAGCGCCAGCGCCGGAGTGCTGAGCGCCGCGTCATCCAATACGCTGACAAATTCCGGCGGGCGATCGGCGTCTTCATCCGGCACATCCGGCAGGAACCGCAGCAAGGGTGGCTCAAGGAAGCGGGTGAAGGGCAGCGCCAGCAACAGCAGACAGTTGAACGCGACATGTATGTTAATCAGCGTCTGGGCGGCCTGTGCGGTGCCCAGGAAGGACAGCGCTGGCAGGCGATTGACCAGAACCAGCATCAAAACCGCACCGGTGCCGCGCAACAAAAAGTTGGCAAAGGGCACCCGACGCGCGGTGGGCGACAGGCTGCGCGTCAACCAGATCGGGATCAGGGCCGAGCCAAGGTTGGCGCCAAGCACCAGCGATACACCGGCAATCACCGGGATGGCGTCGATATCAACAAGGGTCACGCACATCAGGATCACCGCGACCGACGAATGCATAAACCACGCAAGCAAAGCGCCGATCACAAAGGCGGTGACGAAATCATTGGCCAGAAAGCTGGCAATCGATGGCAGGAAGGCACTGTCCCGGATCGGGTCCATGGTTTCGCGCAGGAAGCGTAGCGAAATCAGAATGAAGGCGATGCCCAGAATGATCCGCCCCGCCTGTTTCAAACGGCGCTGGTCCGACTTGATGAAGAAACCGCCGCCCAGCGCCAACAGCACCGGCACCAGCCATTCCAGTTCAAACGACAGTACCTGGATCAGCAGCGCCGATCCCAGATCTGCGCCCAGCACAACCGACAGACCCGCGGCAAACCCCAAGGCCCCTGTGCCGGCAAACCCAGCCACCAGCAGCGCCACCGCAGCCGAGCTTTGCAGGATGATCGCCATCACCAGCCCGGTCGAGGCCGCGCGCAGCGGATTGGTGTTGGCCGTCACCACACGACGGAAAGAGGGGCCAAAGGCACGTTCGATCCCTGTCCGCACCATCCGCACCGCGTAAAGCAACAGCATCGTGGCGCCCATCAGCTGGACGACAAAGGAAAGGATCAACATGGTCTGCCTCCTGTTTTTTTCTGCTCGTTTGCCCAGATGCTGCCCGTCAGGGATGTCTCAAAACCAGCGCCAGAGCCGAGTGTTTTTTGGCAATTCCCCATGCATAGCACAAAAATTCCCCTATACGGCAAGGGTTTGGCACTCACTCTGCCGTGAATTTTCCGCAATTGCCGACGAAATCTCGCCACATTCGTTAACCAATTTCACCCTGGGCAGACCCGTGGGGATGGGACTGAAGGATAAGGAAACGGGGACATGAAACTACTGGCGGTCGATGATGACCCGATGATCCTGGAGCTGTTGCTTGAGACGCTACCGGGGCTTGGATACCCCGATGTGACCGGGGCAGGCTCTGCGGCAGAAGCGATGAAACTCATCGCGGAGGCGCCGCAAGGCTTCGACGGATTTCTCCTTGATATTCAGATGCCTGGCATGACCGGCATCGACCTGTGCCGCTGGCTCAGGGATCAGCCGGGCCATGGACAGTCACCCGTTTTGATGATCACCGCCATGTCGGACCGTGGCTTCATCGATCAAAGCTTTGCAGCCGGGGCCACAGACTATGTGACCAAGCCGTTTAACCCGCAAGAACTGAGCGCCCGCCTACAGCATGCGCAAAAACTGCATGAGGAACGCCGCACCCCGGTCGACTTGCCGCAGGACGTCACCACGGCTGAGGCGCAAGGTGTGCAAATGCCCGCCTTTTCGCTGACAACACCGTTCAACATCGCCGAAGTCTCAGGCGTTGTGGATCTGCTGGCGCTGGAAAACTACCTGCTGCAGCTTGGCCGTGGCGGCATGATTGCCTCAGCCTGTTTTGCCTATCGGATCCAGAGTGTGGAGCGGCTGTATGACAGTTGTTCCAGCGAAGAATACTATTACACCATGGCCGATGTGGCTGAGGCGATCGCCGAAAGCCTTGCTTATTATGAGACCTTCGTGGCCCATGCCGGTCGCGGTGGATTTGTCTGTGTCTCACACGGTCACAGCCTGCCCGAGGCTGAGGAACTGCTGCTGTCCATACGCGACCGTCTGGATGCGATGGAACTGCAATATGATGACGGGCGGCCTATGCCGCTTGCCCTCAACGGATCACCACAGCTGCGTCTGGGCCTACGGTCTGGTCCCGCCGCGCTGGACCAGTTGGACCGCGCCTTAGCCGAAGCCGCGCCAAGCGATCCGGCACCTGTACAGATCCGGCCCCGCCCGGCACTTGGATCGCTGTGGAAACGTCTGTTCCGCCGCGCCCTTGGGGGGCTGAACTGATGGCGGATCTGGGCCTGTTTCACCGACGTCCAAGCCTGCGCCTGCCCAGTTTTCCAACCGCGCGCCGGATGCTGCGCAAGATCGGTGAAAACGCCCATGTGCTGATTTACATCTACCTGATCGCCTCAATGGCGGTGATGGAACTGGTGTTGGAACGCTACACAATCGGTCGCGCTCAGGCGGCGCTGACCGAAGAGATCGGTGAACAGGCCAACACGCTGCGGGCCAAGCTGCAGGGGGAAGTCATGGCGCGCGATTTGCAGATGCGCGGCATGGCGGCTGCGATTACCTCCATGCCTGACCTCAGCGCCAACCAATTTGATGAGATTGCCACCCAGGTCACCGGCGACGATCCGATGATCCAGATGATCGCGGCAGCGCCTGATCTGGTAATCGGTCAGATCCACCCCGCCCAAGGGAATGAGGCACTGATTGGCCTGAACTACCGCGACTATGCCTCCGTCATGATGGCCATCGAACGGGCACGACATTCGGGCCAGACGGTGCTGGATGGTCCGGTTGCCCTCAGCGATGGCACGCAAGGCCTGGTGCTGCGCACCCCGATTTTTGTCGGCATGAACGGGGCCGAGATGCGCCGGTTCTGGGGGCTGATGTCTGTCACGCTGGACCTCGATCTAATGCTGCGGGCTGCGGGTGTGCCCCAAGCTAGCAAACACCTGGACATCGCGCTGCGCCGTCCCGCCGGCGACATGGGCCCTGCCCGAATGATCCACGGCGATGCGGCGCTGTTTGAACAGGCCGCCGTGCGTTTGGACGTGGACCTGCCGCAGGGCAAATGGGACCTTGCCGTGCGCCCCGCCGGCGGCTGGCCGCGCCATGTTGAAGAACGACGCCAATTGCGGTTCTGGATGCTTCTGGGCACGGTTCTGGCGCTGCTGATTGCCGGGTATTTCATTGAAATCAGCCGCCGCAAAACCTCGGCTGAAACCAATCTGGTTAAGGCGATCAACGCAATTTCCGATGGTTTCGCGCTGTTTGATGCAAATGACCGTCTGGTCATGAGCAACGATCAGTTTCGCCGCAGCCTTGGCAGCACCGGTGACCGGTTGCGCCCCGGCCTGCGGTTTGAAGATATGCTGCGCAACGGCGTCAAAAGCGGCCTTTACCCGCAAGCCGAAGGTCGTGAGGAGGCCTGGATTGCGGACCGGATGCAGGCGCATCAGGCGGCGGACTTTGAACAGGATGAGCTGCTGGCCGATGGCACCTGGCTGCGCGCCTCCGAACGGCGCACCGCAGACGGTTGGACCGTTGCCTTCCGGCTCGACATCACCGCGCTGAAAGAGGCGCAACTGGCGGCGGAGGCTGCCAATCACGCCAAGACCGAGTTCTTGAACGTGATGACCCATGAACTGCGCACGCCGCTGACGGTGATCCTGGGCTACAACGCTTTCCTCAAAGATCCCTCAGCCCTGCCCGCCAACATGGCGCTGACAGAAACCTTGGCCGATCCACAGGCAACGCAGGCTGATCTGCAGGCCCGGCAACAGGCGCTGCTGGATGTGGTGGCCCGTTATTCGGCAAAAATGGACGCCTCGGGTCAGCATCTGCTGAACCTCATTCAAGAAACCCTTGATTACGCCAAGATCGAAGAGGGTAAAATGCAGGTCTCCCCCAGCACGCTGCCGGTGCGCGGGTTGATCGAAGATGTGGTCGATCAGTTCCAACAGCAGGCCGATGCCAAAGGCCTGGATCTGTGGGCTGAGGCCGATGAGGTTGCCGTGAAGGCCGACGAAACCCGCCTGAAACAGATCCTGTTCAATCTGGTGGGCAACGCGCTGAAATTTACCGATCACGGTGAGATTGCCATCCGAACCGAGGTGGTCGGGGAGGCGTTGCGGTTTTCTGTCATCGATACGGGCCGCGGTATTCCGCTGCATGAACAAGACAATGTGTTCAACAGTTTCCACCAGGTCGAAGGGTCCAACCTGCGCCGTCAGGGCGGCACGGGTCTGGGGCTGGCGATCAGCCGCAATTTGGTAAAATTGCACGGCGGCACCATGGCCCTGCAAAGCCGTGAAGGCCACGGCAGCTGCTTTAGCTTCACCATTCCACTGGCCTGATCCGCTGGTCTGAAAGTAGCCGCAAATGCCCCTTGTCAAATCGGGGGCGATCCCGCTCAATGGTGGGAACGCCACCAACCAAAGACGGGAGCTACCTCATGGCCGACCTCAGCACCGCACTTGCCGCGATTGATGCCGCCAACGCGGCCGATCCAACGCTGGAAGACGGCAAACCGGCCGCGCTGCTCTATGGGGAACGCATGACGGCGGAGTTGACCGCGCTTTACCCGGACGCCTCTGAAGTGTTGCAGATCGCATCACGTGGTCAGCACATTGAACGCTGGCTTCTGCCCCGCAAGGACTACCCCGAAGGCAAAGCTGGCTATTACGCCTGGCGCAAGGAACAGGGCCGGCGCCACGGTGAACGCGTGGCAGGGATCATGGCCGAGGCCGGATATGACGCTGAGGCGCAGGCCCGCGTTGGCGTCTTGCTGCGCAAAGAGGGTATCAAGAAAGACGACGAGGTGCAGGCGCTGGAGGATGTCATCTGCTTCACCTTCATCCGCTGGTATCTGCAGGACTTCGCAGCCACCCGCAGCGACGACGATCTGGCAAAAATCGTTGCCAAAACAGCCCGCAAAATGTCAGCGGAAGCACGGGCGCGGGCCTTGCAGGAATTCCCGATGCCAGAAGCACTGGCGGTGAGTTTCACCGGCTAATTCGGCGCAAGTTTCCGTAAGGGCAATCAACCTTTAGGCAACTGCTTGAAGGCGCCCTTGGGCCGCAGAAACATTCAAAAAACAAGAGGCTGTGCAAAAAGACTAAACTCATGGGTGAGTTGCGGATAAGGTGATTCCAAGTACTTTCCGTGACGGCGACAAGCGCCATGACCCTGATTGCGCTTAGACCCGTTCTGCACATTTGTGTTTGAGCCGAGGCCTATGAGAAAATCACTTTTCGCAAGCTACCTTCCATTTTCCCTGGCGGTCATTGCGGTCGCCATTTTGGCATTTGGCTTGGATTATCAGACCCGCTCGGTGAACCGCACAGATCTGCGTGCCGAAATTCAGGCCGAGGCGGAGATCCTGCGCGCCCGTCTGGAAAGCCAGATCGAAGGTGGCATCTTGATCACCCGCGGTGTTGCCTCTTTGCTCAGCCGTGAGGAAGACCTCAGCCAGGGTGAATTTTCCCGCCTGGTGCGCGGTGTGACCGAGGGGCGCGCCGATGTGATCAACGTTGCCTGGGCCCCGGATCTGGTGATCACGCGGGTGCATCCGGTAGAGCCCAATCGTGCGGCCCTGGGCGTGGATTACCGGCAGATCCCGGCCCAGCTGGATGCCGTCATACGCGCCCGCGACACCGGGCAAATCGCCTTTGTTGGCCCGGTTGATCTGGTTCAGGGCGGTAAGGGTTTCATCATGCGCGTCCCTGTCTACACGGTGGATGAGCGTGACTTTGAATTTGAGGGGATCCTCTCCACCGTCTTTGAGCTGGACCTTTTCCTTCAGCGTGTTGGGCTGGGCAGTCCAGATCAGACGATTGAGGTGGCGCTGGCGCGGCTGGACGATCACGGGTTGGATCAGGATCTGTTTTACGGCGCCCCAGAATTGACCAGCGATGACCCTATCAGTGCTGAGGTGCATTTCGCTGAAGGCACCTGGCGGCTTTACGCCCGCCCGATTGGCGGCTGGACGGCCGCGACCGATCGCCTGATCTATCAACGCTTGCTACTGTTGCTGCTGTCGGCCTTCATCCTTGTGCCGCTTTATCTGGTGAACCGCATGGCCCTGTCGCGGCAGAAAATCATCCGCGACATGGAACTGGCCGATGACCGCCTCAGCAGTTTTATCAACAACTTCCCCGGGGTGTTTTTCACCTATGTCCAAGAAGAAGGGCAGCGCGACAAGATCGATTTCATCACCGAGGCCTGCCGCGACATCTGGAATGCCTCACCCGAAGCGATCTACGATCATCCGGGCATCCTGTGGAACGCCTTTGACCCTGAAAAACTGCCTGAGTTCCAACAAGAGGTCGAACGCTCCCGCCGGGAGGAGTCAACGTGGAATTTCATTTGGCGCTCCACAAACCGCGACGGCACAGCGCGCTGGCTGGAGGGTTGGGGCCATCCCTACCACTACGAAGCGGGCCTGACCCGCTGGGACTGTTTTGTGGTCGACATTACCGCCCAGCAGGCGCGTGAAGAGGCCTTTGAGCAGCAGGCCGAGATCATGCGACAGGCCCAGAAACAGGAAAGTATCGGTCAGCTGACCGGCGGTATGGCGCATGATTTCAACAACATGCTGGCCGTGATCCGCGGCAATATGGAAATGCTGGAAGAGGACCTGACCGAAGAAGGCCGCGAAGACGATGAGCGGCTGGAGTTTGTGCGCGGGGCCATTTTGGCGGCAGAGCGCGGCAATGATCTGACCAAAAAGATGCTCAGCTTTGCCCGCCGTGCCCGCTTGGACCCTGAAGAGCTGAACCTCAACGACATCGTGCGCGAGTTGGAGGGTTGGAGTGGCCGCACCCTGCCCGCCACGATCACCCTGCGCAAAGAACTGACCCCCGATCTGCCTTTGGTGCGGTTGGACCGCAGCTCAACCGCCAGTGCCTTGCTGAACATGATGGTTAACGCCCGGGATGCGATGCCCGAAGGGGGCGTGCTGACGATCGCCACCAAAACCGCCACCCTTGATGCACAGGATGTGGCGGCGATGCCGCAGGATATTGCGCCGGGTGACTATGTGGTCGTGTCGCTGCAGGACACCGGGGAAGGCATCGCCAAGGATAAGCTGGAAACGATTTTCGAGCCCTTCTACACCACCAAAGGCCCCGGCGCGGGATCCGGGTTGGGCCTGTCGATGGTGCATGGTTTCATCGCCCAATCCGGCGGCGCCATTCGCGTCACCTCAGAACTTGGACAGGGCACCAAGATCGAGCTGTTCTTTCAGCCCCTGCACGCCCAGCCCTCCAAAGAGGACAGTGAAGCGGCCCTAAAAGGCACCTCCGCAGACGCCGCGCTGAGCATTCTGGTGGCCGAGGATGACCCCGACGTACGGGACATGTTGGAACGCAGCCTGACCCGGATGGGCCACGCGGTGACCACGGCTGAGAATGGCGATGCGGCCCTTGCCCTATTTGACGGCGGGCGCGTATTTGATCTGTTGCTGACCGATATCGTGATGCCCGGGTCCCTGCAGGGCACCGCGCTGGTTGAGGCACTGCGGCAACGCCGCCCGGGGTTCCCGGCCATTGTGATGACCGGCTACACCGATGTGCCGCTGCACGAAGGATCGGTGCTGCATCCCGATGACATTCGGCTCAGCAAACCGGTGGCGCGTGCCGAATTGGAACGCGCCATACACGATACTATGTCACGGCTTTAGTGCTGAAACAGTTGCCCCGGTCCGGGCAGGTCTGTGACGCCCGCCAGCCGTGCCATATGCCAGAACAGCACTTGATTTGAACTGAGCACCGGTTTGCCCAGTTGTTGCTCCAGCCTGTCGATGATGCTGAAACACTGCAGGTTCGTACAGCTGAGGAAGACAGCATCGTGATCCCCTGCCCCCACGGCCAATGCCCCTTCGGCGATGGAGGCGGGTGCGATCCGCGCCACCTTGGCCTCACTCTCCTCACCAAAGGACAGATGACCGCTGACAGTAATTCCTGCTGCCTCAAACGCGCCGCAGAGCGGTTGTGAAACGCTGTCGATATAAGGCGTCAAAACCGCCAGTCGTTTTACCCCCAAGGCGTCACAGGCCGCGATCCCGGCCGTCAGCGGGTTGGTGACATGGGTCACATCTGTTGCCCCTTGTATCAGGGTGGCCACACGTTCTGGCCCAATGGCCATACTGCCCGAGGTACAGCCGTAACCAACCACGTCAAAAGACACCGAAGGCGGCAACAGGGCGGCAGCCTGCGGCAGTTCGGCCTCCATCGCCTTTAGGGTCTCCGTTGTCACCTCCGCCCCGCTGGGCACCCGGCTGACGTAACGCGCCAGCCCCGGTTGATTGAACAGCGCAGCCTCTTGTTCGATGGTCTCATCGCTTTGCAACACCACCAGTCCAAGGGTGGCACGATGGCCAATGGCAGGGCCCAGCTCATAGGGGAAATGGCTCATGTCGACAGCTCCGGCAAAAGACGTGGCGCCCGTGGTGACAACAGCTCGGCGCCGTGGTCAGTCAACAGGATGTTTTCTTCATGCACAAGGCATCGCCCCGGCGCGATCTCAACCCCAGGCTCCAGCGTCAGCACCATACCTGCCACCAATTCGGTTTCATCAAGCTGGGTGAAACTGGGCCATTCCGTCAATGTCACCCCCAGACCATGCCCCAAACGCCCGCCTAGTGGCTGGGCGCCGTGATCGGTCAGCGCATCGGCCAGAACCGTGTGCACGTCACAGGCGCGCATGCCGGGGCGCAGCTCCTTGATGGCAACCTCAGTGGCCTGCCACAGCGCCTCCTGCACCTTGGCGGTTTCGGCATCGGGGGGGCCAACCGAATAGTTCCGGTCAAAGTCGCAGAAATAGCCATTTCGCACCGCGCCTGTGTCCAGCATCAGCACATCGCCTGCCTGCAGGGGGCGATCATCGGCGGGGGAGATCACATCGCCATAGCCCCCCGGCCCAGCACCGCCCGCGACATAGCTGACCCAATCAGCACCTTCTTGCAGCAGGGCGATCTGAAAATCGCGGAACACCTGCGACAAGGGCACGCCAGCGCGGGCAAATTCCGGCACCCGGTCAAAGACCCGGCCCGCAATGGCGCAGCTTTCCCGGATCGCAGCGACCTCAAGATCTGATTTCACTTCGCGCACCCGCTGCAGCGTGTCGGTGCCATCCACGATCTTGCGATCACCCATCCTGCGCTGCACACTGGCGAAATCCGCCAACGGCGCCCGCAACTGGGTTTCCAGCCCCATTGGTACCGCAATCGCCCCAGCCTCTGGCACCAGATCGCTGAGGGTTTGCGCCAGCAGACTCACGCCATCATCGCGGGGATCAGGGGCGGGCCAGACGCGGATATCCTCAACCCAGCAGCGTCCCATCAGATCCGCGCCGATAGCAGGAATAACCGCAACGGGGGCGCCTTTGGCAGGGATCACCATGTACCAAGGCCGCGCCGGGCTTTCCCAGAACCGGGTCAGAAACCCGGTGACGTAAAACACATCTGCCGCGGTGGTCAGCAACAAGGCGTCCTGCCCGGCAGCCGTCATGCGGGCCTGCAGGGCGGCGACCCGGCGTTCATACTCAGCGTGCGGAAAGATCAGTGATCGTTCAGCCATCTTCTGGGCCCTCGCTGAGGATGGTCAACACCCGGGCGTCCTTGCCAAGCCCCGGCACCCCAGCCAGCAAGGCCGCCAGCCCTGCCCCGCCAGACGGTGTGGTGGCCAGATCATGATTGGCCAGTGTCGCAACACCTGCGGCGGCCTGTTCTTCGGTGATGGTCAGGAAGGCATCGGCATCATGGGCCAGACCGGCCAGCGCCACCATTGACGGGGTTTTACAATCCAATCGCCCCATCTCGGACACAGGACCGGTTGTTTCAACCAGCTTACCGGCCTCGATCGAGGCGATCAGCGCCGGGGCAAAAGCGGGTTCCACCACCGTGATCCTGGGCACATCCCCCCAGGCGCGCCGGGCATAAGCGGCAACTGCAGCGGCCAGCCCGCCAACCCCGGCCTGCAGCAGAATGTCGGTCGGGGGTTCCGGCATCTGCGCCACGGCTTCGGCCGCCAATTGGGTATATCCCTCCATCACCCGGTAGGGACGTTCGGTGTAGCCGGGCCAGGATCCGTCAGACAGAAGGCTCAGCCCGTCAGCCTCAGCCCCTTTGGCAGCGGCCTCCATGCTGGCCTCATAATCCGCGCCGGCCCGAACAACCTCAGCCCCTATTCCGCGCAGACGCTCGGCAAAGGCTTCCGGCACGGTTTCGGCCAGATAGATCACCGCGCGAGCGCCAAACAACCGCGCCCCTGCCGCCAGTGACAGCCCGTGATTGCCAGCGCTCGCCGTGGCATAGGCACGGCCCTTCAGGGTCTCTTCCCAGGCCAGGTCTGGCGTGGCTTCACGCGCGGCGGCGGCGTCACGGGCAATACAGTAGGCCGCGCCCAGCGCCTTGAAACTGCCCAGACCCATACGCTGGCGTTCGTCCTTGATCCAAACCTCACCCACGCCCGCAGCCTGCGCCAGCGCCGGAACCGCCCGCAGCGGGGTTTCGCGGTGTTTCGGGCACAATGCCAAAAGCTGTTCTACCGCCTCCACCTCAGCCGAGGGACGCAGCGGTCCAAACCGATCGGCACTGTCTTGGCCACGATAGGGATTGGTCGCGTGGTGGGGCATCGGGTTTCCTTCCTGTGATTGCCCAAACAGCGTAGCGAAAAGCGGCGGAGCATTCCCGGATTTCTACGCCGCGTGCGGGCGCATTTTCCGACGATTAGAGTCTGTTTGATCCGGAAATCGGACGTGGTAGAAGAAATCACCCCCTAGTGACCACAGGATCGGATCATGGACCCGTTTGACCGCGCTTTGCTGGACGCCCTGCAAACAAACAACCGACAAACCGCAGAACAGCTGTCGGCGCAGGTTGGCCTGTCACCGGATGCCTGTCGCAAACGGCTGTCCAAGCTGCGTCAATCCGGGGTGATTGAGGCTGAGGTGGCCGTGCTGAACCCCGAAAAGCTGGGCCGCGGCCTGACCTTGGTGGTGGAGGTCACGCTGCGTTCAGAAAGCCCCAGTGAGATTGATGCCTTCCAGACCCGGATGCTGCAGGCGCCCGAGGTCATGCAATGTTTCTATGTCACCGGGGAGGCAGACTTTGTGCTGACCCTGACGGCCAAGGATATGGCGGATTATGAGGGGTTCACCCGGCGGCATTTCTTTGACGAAGCCAATATCGCCAAATTCCGCACCAATGTGGTGATGAAGCGGGTGAAATCCGGGCTGACGATACCGCTTGCCAGCCCGGAGATGCCTTAGAACTTGGCGATCAGGTTCAGGAACACGCCGCGGCCTTCGTAGGTGATGTTTGCCATATCGTCCGAGACCTCACCCCATTCATAGCCAAGACCCAGTTTCACGTTGTTGCCAAGGTGACGGTAGAGGCCAACCAGCGCGCCAGTTTCGGTCAGATCGCTTTCTTCGGTGTACATCACGCGGCCTTCCAGCATCGCATCCCATTTGTGCACCACGTGCCAGTCCAGCCGCAGGATGCCCAGATGGGCGGTGCTGGTGCTCTCCTCCCCGCTGCTGCGGTCGCGCAGTTGCGACCGGCGATAGCCGTATTTGGCCCCAAGCGTCAGTTTCGGGCTGAGGTCGTAATCCACATCAACCGAGAAGATATGGCTTTTCTGTTGCGGCCCTTCGGTGTCGCCTGTGACGGTGACCTGATCAACACCGGGCAGGTCGTGCAGGTAGCTGTAGCTTAGCAACATGTTCAACCGCTCATGCATCACCGGACGATAGGCATAGCCCAGGGCAGCCTCAGCGTATTCACCATCGCGGAAACTGTCACCTTCGTTGCGGGATACGAGGGCATCAAGGTTGGCCAAGAACCGCCAGTCATCATTGACCTTATACTCATAGCCACCGCTTAACGCCCAGGTTTCGGCATCCTGCGTTGTGTCGTCACCATCTTCGACGCGGTATTCCAACCGCAGGCGGGCGCTTTGGTCTTCGCCATCCTGATAGGCGAGGCCCAGCGAATAGGCATCACGATTGAAATCGCCGTTCACCGCATCCCTTACCTCACCGCTCTCCACTGCGCCGGAGAAGGTCCATTTGGCATCTGGCGTATAGGTGACCCCATAACCACGGGTCAGCGACCGGCGATCACCAAACAGATCCCAGCTGTTTTCAGCCGTAACAGTCACTGTATCGGTCTTTTTGTGGCTACCACCCAGCGTGAAGGTGCCACCGTCACGCCCGCTCAGGCTGCTGCCAGGGCCAGATCGCGTGGGATCCAAGGTGTAGCCAAGGTAAACCTGGTTATCTGCCGTTGCGGCGTAGCGCAGATTCAGCTTAGCACCGCGCCCTTTGTCCCCATCCGAAACCTCACCATCCGCGGCAAGTTTTTCGGTCAGCTGGCTGGAAAACCCGATGCCGGCGCGATTGTCCGGCGCCAGGCCGCCCGTGCGTTCCAAATCGCCCTGAGCGAACACATAAAGGCTATGATCCTCTTCGGGTTGGAACGTCAGTTTAACCGCAGCAGCCGTGCGGGTGCCGGTTTTACTGGCATCCGCTGCAACAGTGCGATCTTCATGGCCCAGCGCCAGATCCAGTGCGAGGGTATCGCTCAGGTCATATGACAGGCGCAGCTCACCCTCGCGATGACCGTCGCCACCTTCTTTCTCAAACTGCTCCAGATCCAGACCAAAGCTCAACCGATCACTCAGCTCAGTCGAAAGCTGCATGCCGATGACCTGCTGATCTTCACTGACCTCCTCGCTCAAGGTGGCGAACCCGGCATCCTTGCCCTCGGCATAAAGGTAAAGCTGACCTTCCCGCTTGGCCCCCAGATCGGTCAGATCCAGATCCGCCTCAAAGCGATAGGCACGGGCCTTCACGCTGCTTGGTGCACCACTGGAGTCGATACTCAATCCGCCAGTGGTTGAGGTCGACCGCCCAAAGCCCGCACCGCGGCTTTCCACCACTTCGGCACGGATCTGGCTGTTCTCCCCCAGACGGTATGTCAGATCTACCCCGGCGGCCTGTTGATCGGCATCCCCGGTCTGTTCGGACATGCCCGACAGGCCCATGCGCAAGCGGTCTGTCAGCTGCGCCTCAACGCGTGCACCAATCGACGCCCCGTCAAGATCGCCCGCCAACGGGGTGTATTCATACTGGGCCACAAGATTGACGTCATACTCATTGCTGCCCCCGATCAGGCCGCCATCTGTTGTGGAGCTGGGCAGCGGATCGGTCAGGATCAAGACGCCCTGCATATGATCCACTTCGTAGTCCTGCCCTTCCTGCATGGGGGCGCTGCGCACCACCCGGCCGGTGTCTGGATCAACCGTCTCAACGCTCAGCCGCAGCGATCCGCCAAGGATATCCTGACGGGTCAGGAAATAGACCGACCCACCGGTGCCACGCAGGATGTCGCGCTGTGGCAGGCTATCAGGCTGGGCGGCAAACAGGGTGGCGGCCAGTTTCGGTGCCCCTTCGCTATTCACAGACGGTGAGGCATAGCGCACCTCAGCCCCATAGAGGGCGCGGGATTGATTGAGGAAATGGCTGCCGGTCAGTTCAGCGTCAAAATCGCCCCATGTGAAGCGGCTGCCGCCCTTTTCCACCCGGACATACACACGACCCTGCGACGGCGTATCGTCATAGGCGCTGCTGTCGTCACCATAGGTGGGATACATGTCCTCAGGATCCAGGCGCAGCAGCACGTTGCGCGGATCCTTTTCGTTCAACCGCTGGAAGATGCCATCCAAATCGCCCTCACCCGTATCGGCGGAGGAGGTGACTTTATAGCCCGAGGCCAGTTTGGCACTGACGTAATAGGCCAGCCGACCCTCAGCATAGTTGCGTTCGAAATCCGGATCCGCTTCGCCCAGATCATCGCGCAACCGCCGCCCGATGGTCAGGTCAGCCAGCACCACATAGAACTGTTCTGATTTGGGGATCCGAATGTCGCGGCGAATGGCCTCGGCCTGCCCGCCAGACAGCAGGCGCACGTCAATGCGATGCTCACCTTCAGGCAGGATCTGACTGGTGACAAACCGGCCAGAGCCATCCACCGGCACCTGTGTGCCCATGACCTCAACCACTGCGCCAGCTGGCAGGGATGTGCCATGCGCCGTCACTTCGCCGCCTGAAATGCGGATGTTGCGGATGGCGGTGCGATCTTCGCCCTCGCCTGCCGCGACCAACTCCGGCCCGGTGGTTTCATGTCTGTCGTGATCACCAGACAGCCGTGTCAGCCGCAAAGGTTGGGTTTCATCAAACCGCCCCACCGCATCGTAGACCCGCAGCACATAGGCATAATCGCCCGATCCCCCATCAGGCATGGACCAACCCGCCTGACCGTTTGAGGAAATCGGCAGCACCGCCACGGGTTTACGCCGGTTGGCGCGGTCCAGAATGCGCAGCTCGGCCCGATCGATGAAATAAGCGTAGTTCGCGCTGCTGCGGAAGGTCACCACCTCACCAGCGCGGTAGCCCGCGCGCAGATCCACAGTCGAGACATTCAAGCGCGCCACGGGGTTCAGCCCGTCAAACCGGATATCAACAGCGGCCTTTTCGGCCATCATGTCATTTGGACGGCGGGGGTCACGCGGCGGCGCGCTGCCGGCCACATGGGTGTCATCGATTGAGATCGAGAACCCCACCTCGTCGAACCGCCCTTCAGGACGGGTGGTGATCAACTCGGCGTTTTCTCCAACAGGCATATCCACCACGATGTCGGCGTTGGACCGTGCGCAGCCTTCGGGCTGGGGCACCAAGGCCTCATCACAGCGGTCGCCAGCCCAAGCGGGCGCGCCCCAGAGGCTGACCAAAGCGGTGCCGATCATCAGTGAAGAACGCAAAGCGGTTGTGCGGCCCGGACGGGCAACAGTCATAATAGGCATCAGTCTGTCCTTATTTCCGGGTCTCAACGAAGGTCCGCTCGATCGTCAGTTTGACCTGACTGACCTTGGGCCATTCCCGCCTGAGATGGCGTGCCACCAGTTGCATGTGTTGCCGGGCGCGCCGTTTGTCGGCACCGGTTGGCGCCTCCCCCAGATGATAGGCCAGCCGCAGATGCACCGCTTCGGCTTTGATCTGTGGCAACAGCTGCCCCAGTCCGGCAACAAGCGGTTCGCTCAGGCTTTTGCGCCCCTTAGCGTCGGTCACAAAGGCCACATCGCTCAGGTCCACCCGCACCACACGGGTGATCGCCGCGCCAAAGTTCAGCTCACTCATCTTGCCGGGGGTCAGGCGAATGACGCGCGGGTTCTCCGTGGTCACGCGGTAGCCCGCAGGCAGGGACCGGGTGTCGAGTTTCAGAATGAAGTTCGATCCACGATCTGCCGGCAGCATGGCGCAGGGCACATGGAAGCGACCGTGCTCATCCGTGGTGATGATGGTGCCGTCAACGCCCACCACACGGGCCGCTGGCAGGCCAGCCTCCCCTTCGTTCTGGTAGCCATCCCGGTTTTCATCCTCAAACACCTTGCCGATCACGTCACCGCAATCAAACACCGGTTCGGGCAGGATCCGCACCGTTGCGGTGGCTTCTTCGGCCAGAAGTGTGCCGTTGTCCGGATGGCGGACTGTCGCCCGGTTGATGTGATCGCCGACATCGGCACCGCTGCTGACCCGTGCTGACAAGGTCAGCGTGTAGGTCGTGAGCGGCGGCAGAGGCACATCATCCCAGGTGATCACACGCCCGGCCACAACAACCGGATGCGGCGCGCCTTCTAGGGTGGCTGAACCTTCGACGTAGAACAGCCCATCCGGCAGCACATCAACGATGTCGACCGTGCCTGAGACAAAGACGTTCTCATTCTCAACGGTGATCATGTAGGGCACCACCGATCCGCGCTCTACCACACCACGCGGCGTGGTTTTGGTGATCGTCATGCCCTGATCCGTAATGACGGCTGACAGGATCAGCTCAGTCGGGTCATCGACCATGTTGCCATCGGTGTCGATGTCATCATCTGAGACATCGGTCACCACCCGCGGTGCCGCCGTGAACATCGGCGGATAGTCCGAGGTGCCGCGCCCGGTGACCGAGTTCAGCAGCCCACCTTCGGTGACCGACTGAATGGTAAGGGTGTAGCTGGCGGTATAGGTCGCGGTTTCGCCAATTTCCAAACGCCCTTCGGCCGAGGCGCGGTCGGCAGAGACAAAAACTGGCAAGGCATCCAGTGACAGGGGCGTTCCGGTGCGGCTGGTCAGCGTATCCACCAGCGAAACAGAGGTCAGTGGCACGTTGCCGGTATTGGTCAGGGTGATCGTGTAATCAACCCGGTCGCCCACACCGTCAGCCCCATCGCCATTGTCGACCAAAAGCTGCGCTTTCACGGCCTCAATCGATTCAATCGGGTTCTGCACCACGGTTTCCACCGCATCGTCACAGATCGCCGGATAGGCGACGCTGCAGATTTCATAATGCACCTCATAGGCGCCTGCCGGTTGGCCCGGGGCCAGGGTGATCAACCCAGTCGCCGGATCCAGCGTCACGCCCGGATCCTCTGACAGCACGGAAATCGTCACAGTTGACAGCGTCGCCGGATCCCCCAGCACCGTGTCCGAGGCCAGCATTGAGGTGGTTGTGCCACCATCTGTGCTGAAGGCCGGGAACAACTCCGCCAGGGCCTCAATCGCGGCAACAATCGCCAGGTCCGAGTCTGTGTCGCTGACCTGCTGCGGCGTGTCGGTGACATCAAGGTAGTCACCGGTCACGGTTGCAGTGTTGGGCACCTCACCGGCATCGATATCGGCCTGCAGCAACGGATAGCTGCCTGTCAGAACCACCGCATTGGCAGCCCCCGGTGCCAGTGACGGGATCACCGGATTGGTGATCACCAGACCCGGCATCGGATCGGTGACGGTGACATTGGTCAGGGTCACGTTGCCGGTGTTGGTCACCGTGAACTCATAGGTCAGCGGATCCCCAGCGACAGCCTGCGTCGTGCGGTAGATTTCATCCTGCGCCTCTTTCTCAAGGGTGATCGCAGCATTCTGCGTCACCGGCGACGCGGTTGGATCGTCCGTCCCGGTCGCAGTGCCGGAATCATCCGTGACATCCGGCCCGGTGGGCGGTGTCCCGGTGACACGGGCCTGATTGACCACCTGTCCTTCGTCCAGATCCGCCTGTGTCAGATTATAGGTCACCTGAACCGCGGAGCTGACCAACTGCCCCGGTGCCAACGTCAGCGGGCTCAGCGGTGTGACCAGCAAATCACCGCCCAACATGGGGTCATTGATCTGCACATCGCTCAGCGTCACGTTGCCGGTGTTTTCAACCGAGAAGGAATAGACAATCGGATCGCCCACTACGGCCGGGGTCTGCACCCCAGACACATCTGCCGTTTTCACCAAGGCAATGCTGGGCCGCTGCGGCAGCACTGCCGTTGTTGGGCCATCCGTGCCTGTGGTGGTGCCGGAATCATCCTCAACCAGTGTGTTATAGGGATCACGGCCAGAGGTATCGGCGTTGTTGACCACCTGACCGGCATCAATGTCTGCCTGCGTCAGCACGTAGGTTTCGTTGAAACTGTGATTAGCCCCCATCGCCAGTGAGATGGTCGGCGACAAAAGCGCCCCACCCAGCAGCGGATCTACGACCTGAACATCGCTCAGATCCACGTTGCCGGTGTTGGTCACGGTAAAGCTGTAGGTCAGCGTATCGCCCGCCTGTGGTGTGGTCGGAATACCCGAAACGGTTTTCACCAGATCGATCGCCGGGGCCACGCCCGGGGTCACCGGGGTCGGATCATCCTCATTCGCATCATTGCCGCGACCGTTGTCATTCCGGTCAGGGTTGCCGCCATTGTCGGACAGATCACGCAGCAATGGGTTTGTCGGATAGGTCTGGCCTGACAGAACCCCATCGCCCTGCACTTCAGCCTGATTTTCATAAAGATGCCCACCGGGTTGCGCCACAGGCAGTGGCACGGTTGGCTGTACCCGGATGGTGAAATCTATGGCGCACTGCGTATCTGCAGACAGGGTGATGCCGGTGGCGACTATTGGGTCCCCGCTGCCATTAAATCCGGGATGTGCCCCACCACAAACACTGCTGGGCGCGGTGGTCACCACATAGGTGCCCGGAACCATCGGATCGTTGGCCGGATCCGCCAGGGTGGCGAGCGTACCAAAACTGGGTGCCACGCCGCTCAGTGGGTCGGTCACGGTGACGTTTTCCAGGTCCTCCAAGCTGAAATTCTCAACCGTCAGGCCAAAGGTCACATCAAAGGACCCATCGGCGTGCATCACCTGATTGGTGATTTCTTTGGCAATTCCGATACGCGCCTGCGGTACCATAGCAAACAGATACCCGGTGGTGCTGGAGTTTGCGGGCAGGCTGATCGCCGCAATATCGGTGGTGTTCTGTGCCGTGCCGCCCAGCGTGCCGGGCGTGTCTGTTCCGTCGCTGAGATAATCCTCAGACACGTTACCACGTCGCACCTGATAGGTGCCCTGCGGAACGTAGTCGAATTGATAATCCCCGTTGGCGTCTGTGGTGACCGTCCGCGTGACCGACTGGCCATCAAACGAGGTGCCGGTCAGGGTCATGGTGATGCCCGCGATGCCGGTATCGCCCGCGTCAACCAACCCATCATCATTGAAGTCACGGAACAAACGACCAGACAGAACCGAGGAGTTTACGCTGACCGAGCCCGAGTTGCTGTTGTTGCCTGGCTCCATATCCAGCGAGAAGCTGTCGACCGTCGCCGTGTTGGTGAAGACATGTGGCAGGCTGCTGACCGAAACCAGCTGAACCGGAACGGTGATATCCACCTCCCCGCCCGAGCTGACAGTGCCCAGATCACAGGTGAAAGAGGTCCCACCAGCCGCACCGGTACAGGTGCTGGCCGTGATGGAACCGCTGACCACAGCAACACTTGGCGTGCCGGTCAGCTCCATCCCGCTGGGCAGCGTATCTGCCACCTCAACCTCATCCGCCTCAGCCAGGATGGCGCCGGTAGGCACGTGAGGGCCGACGTTGTTGCGGACACGGATCACAAAGGTGAAGTCATCACGCAGGTTGACCGAAGCCGCGCTGGGGGTCTTGCTGACCACCTCCATATCGGCGCGGGTCCGCACGGTAGTGCCTTCGGTGGTGCTGTCATTGGTGCTGTTGGTGTCATAAAGCGACGCCGCCCCGAAGGAGCTGACAGAAACCGAGTTATCGTAGATCCCTTTGGTCACCCCCATCGCCGTCAGGGTGATGGTGCGCACCTCACCCGCTGGGATCAGGTCATATGAACAGGTCAAGGTGCCACCAACCGCGTTCACCGCCGGCGCCGTACAGACGCCACCCGGTGCGGTGTAGGACTGATAGTTCAGGCCCGCCGCCGGCATGGTGTCGGTCACAACCACATCTTCAGCATGGCTTGGGCCGCCGTTTTCAACGGTGATGGTATAGGTCGTTTCCTGGCCCACCGCGACCGGATCAATATCCTCGGTCTTGTTCACGATCAGGTCCATCGCCGGGATCGTCACCGTGGTTGTTTCGGTGGTGCTGTCATTGCTGGTATCGGTCTGCACCGTGCTGGTGGCCACCGAAACCGCATTGGTGATGGTACGGGGATATGCGCCCGCGCTGTGGTTCGGCCGCACAACAACCGTCACCGTGCGCTGCGCCCCATTGTTGATCCGGCCCAGGTCACAGATCAGCTGATCGTTCAGCGCGGTGATGGCATCGCCTGCGGTTGGCACAGTGGTACAGCTGCCCGCCGAGGGCGAGGCTGAAACAAAGGTCACCCCATGCGGCAACGTATCGGTGATCGTCACATCATCTGCGGCGCTCAACCCGTCATCGGTCACGATCGCGGAAATTACATAGGTCAGGTTCTGACCCGCCGGCACCGAGCCGGGCGAGCCAACTTTGCTGACGGTCACATCGGCGCGCGGTGTCAGGGTAAAGCTGGCGCTGTCTGTGTTGTTGGTCAGATCGCCATCCGCCACACCCATCGAAATCACATCAACCGTATTGGTCCGGCTGCCGCCATTGCCACCAGGGCGCACTTGCACCTCAATGATCGGACAATCCCCGCCGCTGCCGGGGGTACATTGGCGCAGCGTATCAATATCACAGAACAACTGGCGTGAAGTCCCGCCCAACACGGTGTCCGTGTTGCAGGTGATGCCAGAGGCCGAGTTTGGGGTGACAGACCAGCCAACCACGCCAGAATCCGTCGGACCCACAGCATTGTTGATCAGCCCGGTCAGGTCATCAGTGACCTCAACATCCAATGCGTTAAAGGGATCTGGGTTGATCACCTCGATGTAGTAAGTTTGCACCTCGCCAGCGGCCAAAGTTGCCAGTGCCGTTGTTTTCGAAACGGTGATATCGGCCGATACCGCTACCTGATGCACACTGAGGGTGACCGACGCATTGTCGTTGCCCGCGTTTTCGTCCACCATATTGGCATCGGGGGACGTCACCGTAACGCGGTTGGTGGCATCGCCTTCCGCCAGCGTTTCAGTTTCCAGGATCAGGTCGGGCGTCGTGCTGTTTTCAGGCAGCGGGCTTGCCTCGGTGTAGGTTCGGCTACAGGTCACGTCATTCGGACCGTCCACCGGCGCGGCGGGGCTACAGGTCCAACCGTTGCCGCGATAGCCAGTGTAGCGCAGCCCAGCCGGCAGGCTGTCGGTCAAAATCACGGTGCCCCAGAAATCCGTGTTGCCGCGGTTGCGCGCGTTCAGCGTAAACTCATAGGTGTTGCCAACCACACCAAGGGCCGGGAACGGACCCGTTTTATTGGCATCCAGATCGATGAACGGCTCAACAATCGTCGCTTCGCTGTCACTGTCGCTGTTGTTGCTCAAGTCCGGATCCAGGGGGGAGGCAGATGAAATCGTTGCGGTGTTCTGCGCCGTGCCTTCGGACACAACGGTCACATTCACCATCACATCGCCAAGGTCCACATTTGACCCAGCGACCGTTCCGTCGGTCATGTCACAGGTCACAACTTGGCCCACAAAACCGCAAACCCAGTCACTGCCCCCATCAGGCACAACGCTGTCAATTTGGTAATTCACCGGCAAGGTGTCGACGATCTGTAACCCCGTTGGGCTGTCACCGGTGTAGCTGGACGACAGGGTAAAGCTGACCGTGTCCCCAACCAGAAGATTGCCGTTTGGCGAACGAGACTTGCTCAGCCGGATGTCGCTACCAGCGGTGACAGAGGTGTCAATCGTATCGGTGTCATTGCCATCAATCGGGTCCAGCGGATCCGCTGTGTGGACGCTGCCAAGCGGAGAAATCGTCGAGCCTGAGGCGGCTGAGATCTGACCGGTAAAATCAAAACTACGGCTCGCACCAAGGGCCAGAGGCCCTGTGATCGTACAGTCAAACCCATCCGCCCTGGCAGAACAGCCCGCCGGCGGTGTGACATTCACCAACCCGCTGGTGGTCGGGAACTGCAACGCCGCGGAGCTGAGCGTATTGGGGCCGTTGTTGGTGACCTCAAATGTGTAGGTCACCATGCTGCCAGATGCTGCGGTTGTTGGGCCGCTAATCGTGACACCCAGGTCCGACCCTGCACTCACTGTGGTTGTTTCTGTATCTTGGTTGTTACCGGTCTGCGGTGCGTCGGTGGTATCTGTGATTGCGGCGGACAGGGACAGGTTGCCCATCAACTCAGACAGGATGTTAACCTGCGCTGCAACGCTGCCCTCTCCGGCCAATGCCGGTACATCACAGCGCACCACTGCGGGGCCTGTCGCTGTCGCGGGTAGACAGGGGCCCATATCACCGGTCATTCCGGTAAACTGGCTGTTGGCAGGGATCGTCAGATCCACTGAGGTTGCGGTGATCGGATCAAGACCACTGTTGGAAATGGACAGGCTGTAGGAGATCAGGCCACTTGCCGGCGTCGGGTCATAACCCGTGTCTTCCAGGTTCAAAACCCAGTCGATGTCTTGTGCCTTCGCCTGATTGGGAACCAGAGCCGCCAGGCCAAACCCCAATACCATAACAATCGCACTGATCCGCAGATCAGCCCCACCTGCGCAGAGCTTGCGCAGGGCCTTCACCAAAGTCTTCATATTTGCCCGTTTGTCGCTCCGCGCTCTCACGCGGATCGTCCCCAATCCTTACCTATACGCTAAACCTCTGAACTCAGAGGCCAACCTACTCACACTTCACCCTGCAACAACCAGACCATCCACTCTTCGCGGCAGATTGATCGACATTGTTAACTACGTCCGTTTTCGGTGTTTCTTTACGTGAAGGGAAAGGTGTCTTGGTGGAGAGGGGAGAAATCCGGTGCAGAATTGACACGGATTCAGGGAAATTCGGCCCACCAATCCGCAAAACTACGGCATTAAAATAGCTTAAGGCCGGGCATTCAGAGACGCGCAGAGGGCAACTCAATCGAGCAGAAACCCATTTGCTTCGCTCCGATTCGGTGAAGTGCAACGGGTTTAGCAAGCGATTGTCGCAGCGATGACAGCGGACAGAGTGCCAGTTCACTCGCAAGATTGAACCTATCTCTGCACTCTAGTTGCGACAGCTATAGGTTAACTCACTGATCTATGCCGTATCAGTCAGACTGCGATCACACCCTTCAAACGCCGACGGCCGCCCTTATTTGGGCGGCCGTTGCTCTGAGTTTTGTTTTTCTATCGTTTTGAGAGATTGGTATTTATTAGGTTTGGCGGTGACCTACTCTCCCACGCCTTAAGACGC